>JAEEGL010725932.1_pt1 | contig 14337 bp, 11 predicted proteins | sample 9134231 | NCBI WGS metagenome assembly JAEEGL01 (sample SAMN16246548, study PRJNA631951) | gut metagenome | biome: gut microbiome; feature: rumen; material: fiber-attached | host: Bos | place: Iran: Karaj | collected 2018-10
CAGTTGGCCCTCATGTCGCGTGTGGCCTGGTTCTTCAGTGTCCTGTACTGCATGATGGAGAATATCAGGGATATCAGCACCAGAGTCAGCACGGAGAGCAGGAGCAGAGCTCTCAGCAGTATGATGTGTATGCTCTTCTTTCTCATAGAACGATCTTTGTCTCTTCACCTCTGTATACGATATCCGTCCTGTACTCACCGTCCGCGAATATACGTATACTGCGCTCTTTCTTCATTCCGGCATAGCTGCCCTGCCTCTGTCCTATGCTAAGGGCGGCATCCTTATCCGACCAGCTTATCTTCACTCTCTCGTATGCGCCGTCCTCGTATGTATAGTCGTCGCCGGCATCATCATAGTATGTGAAGGTCCCATCACATCCCGTATATATGTGCAGCTCCAGCGGCTCTTCATTGTCCTCCATGGCATAGGTGAGTCCCTGCATCATGGGGATGATGCTCCCGCTCCTTGCAAAGAGCGGTATGGTATCTATCCCGGCCGCGGCCTTCACCGTACTGCCTCCGGAGTACTTTTTGTTGTCCCTTATATCGTACCATTCCGACCCCTCGGGGAGGTAGCACTCCCATGTCTTGTCTTCGTCAAGCTCCCTGCTTTCTGCCTCATAGTACATGGGCCTTGTCACGGGGCACACCAGCAGGCTCCTGCCGAACATGAACTCACCTGATATGAGCTTCGCTCTGTCATCCTCCGGGAAATCAAATATCAGGCTTCGCATGATGGTATCCGACTCCAGCCTCACTGCTCCGGCCAGAGAATATATATATGGCATGAGTGCATATCTCAGCCTGATCGCATATGCTATGGCATCGTAGAAGGGCTCTCCCTCGCTTCCGAAGTTCCATATCTCCCTGGGTGTATCCGTGCCGTGGGAGCGGAACATGGGCAGGAAGGCTCCCATCTGAAGCCAGCGCACATAGAGCTCGCAGTAGCCCTTGTCTTTCACTCCCTCATCATATCTTCCCACCCAGAACCACTTCGGGGTAGGGTCGTCCCCGCAGCCGCAGCCGCGGTTTCTCCACTCTTTGCCCACCGTGAAGAATCCGCCTATGTCCAGAGTCCAGTAGGGATATCCCGAAAGCGCCATGTTGAGGCCCTCCGTGATCTGACGTCTCAGCGTCTCCCATGAGGCGCAGGTGTCTCCCGACCAAAGCATGGCGGCATATCTCTGTCCCGAGGCATAGCCCGACCTGGTCAGGTTCAGTACTCTCTTTTTTTCCGTGGTCCTGCGCTGGTTCTCGTATATGCCCTTCGCATGAGCCAGGGCATATGCGTTCGCCTTCTCTCTCGGGAGATACTTTTTGTGCTCATCTCCCACGATCCGGTATCTCTCCCAGGGCTCACGGCGTATCTCTCCTCCCCAGTCAGGTCCGGAGAAGGGCTCCGTGGAGTCGCACCAGAAGGAGTCGAAGCCCTCATCGAAGAGTCCGTCCTTCACCTGCTTCCAGTACACCTCTCTTGCTTTCTCATCGAATGCATCGTAGGTCGCAAGATCGTTCAAAAGCTGCCCGTTTGCCATGAACTCCTCATAATTCTCTGTTCCCGAGTTCATGTTGGGCCAGACCGACACCATGGTATGTACGTTCATTTCATGGAGTTTCTCCGAGCATTCCTTCATGTTGCCGTAGCGCTCTTTGTCCAGGATCTTGTTGCCCCATTTATCCTTCTCCCAGGTGTTCCAGTCCTGTACTATGCAGTCAATGGGTACGTTCAGTTCTCTGTATCTTGCAGCTACTTCCACAAGCTCCGATGCGGTGTAGTACTGTTCCTTGGACTGCACATATCCGTAGGCCCACTTGGGAAGCATCGCGGCATCTCCCGTCAGATATCTGAAGCCTGCCACTATCTCATCCATGCTCTCTCCGGCCACGAAGTAGTAGTCCAGATACGGTATCGCATCGAAGAAGATATATGATCCGTTCTCCGTGTCGGAGAATGTCAGAAGAGAAGTGCAGTCGAAGAACATGCCGTACCCTTTATCGGACACGAACATCGGCATGGGTATGCGCATATTATGCTGGTACATATACTGGACATGGCCTCTGTAGTCGTATATCCCCTCCTCGGCCTGACCCAGTCCGTGGATATGCTCATCTTCGCCGAAATCAAAATGCAGTCGCCCCTGCCAGGCCTTGTGATCCTCCACTTCCTTCAGATTGCGTATGAAGTTCCTCTCGCCGTCCACGGTCTTCACCCTGTCGATCACGGGAGCCTCTCCGCCTGTCGTATACTTCATCACGGGGATCTGTACGAATTCCTTCTTCCCCTCTTTCAAAAGGATCCCGCTGCCGCCGGACTTCTCCCAGGTGATGTCAAGCTCCTCCGACACTAAAGCCTGCGCAGCACCGCCGCTTATCCTCGCTCCGTCCCCGTCTTCTGCAACCCTGATACTGACCGCATCGTCCGTTTTCTTCGCACGCTCGTCAAGCAGCATATCCTCCTTCAAAGCGAAGGCTTCCTTTCCGTATCTGCAGTGTATGATATTCTGCCTTATATATGAGAGCTCCAGTCTCTCCCCATCCTTTTCTATAAGTACTATGTTATCGTTTTGCGTGATGTTCACTTTCTTATCCTCCATTGATCTGCCGGCCTCAGGCCTTCCCCTTTTTCTTCGATCGTCTCCCCGGCAGAGGTCCTATGTGTTTCTTGTAAAGACGGTAAAAGTTGGACATATTTCTGAAGCCGCACTCCATGGCTATATCCGACACCGATCTGTCTGTCGTGAGGAAAAGCTCCTGCACCCGCTTCAGTCTGAGCATGGTCACATACTCGCTGAAGCCTTTGCTTGTGACATTCTTGAAATAGCTGCTGAAATAGTTGGGACTCATGTAGGCGAGTGCCGCCACCTCCTCCAGTGTCACGGCATCCGTATAGTGCGAGTTGATATAGTATATGGCCTGTTCCAGCCGTTTCATCGAGCGTTTCTTTTCGTTCAGGCTGATATCCATTATAGGGTTCTCATTCTCATAGTGTCTTAAGAGCAGCGTGAGTATCCTGAGTATATCGGCCTGTATCATGCCCTTATACCCCTTCTCCCTGTGTCTCGACTCCTTCGCTATATCCTCCATGATCGCATGGATATAGTCGGTCCTCTCGTCCCGGGAGGATATCAGGTTCCTGAAATGACTGCCCAGATAGAAGAAGGGCTTCATGTAGTCGTCATCGGAAGCGCCCACGGGATCGGATACCACCTCAGGTGCAAAGGTGAGCACCGTGACCTCCACACTCCTCTCCGTGACTGTCCATCCGTGAGGCTCCACCTGGTTGAATATGATGATATCTCCGGGCTCCACATCATACTGAGTCCCGTTTATGAAGTAGGTCGCGAATCCCTTTTCCACATATGTGATCTCGCAGAAATCGTGATAATGGAATCTCTCCGGATCGTTATCCTGCTCCAGGAGCGTGAGCTTCCTTATAAGCACCGGGAAGCCCTGGGGCAGCTTTGTCGAATCCTTGCAGATGACCATGAAAAAGCACCTCCGATCAGTACAGTACTTCTAATATATCATACATGAACGGAGGTGCATATTAACGACTTATGGACCGGGTCTTTCTATCCCTTCAGCACCTTGTATCCCATGTAACGGGCGAGTTCGGACAGCTCCTTCTCATAGTCGCCGAAGATCAGCACCTGATGGTGACCGAATCCGGCAAGGTTATGCATATAGGTCCTGGCATCATCCATCTGTATGTAATAGTACGGACTGCAGTAGACATCATCATACTCGGTACGTATCACCTCTCCCGTCTTGATACAGATAGTATCTCCTGCGGGGTTGAAGCGTCCCAGGGTCACCTTGTCCTGCTCGTTCTCCGTGAAGTCTACCTGGAGCTTTCCGCCGAAGCCCTGGCCCGTGAATGCCCAGAGCTTGTAGTTCAGAGGCTTCGTGCCGTATCCGTTCATCTGCAGAGCCGGCACTGCATGGTGGATGCGGAGCAGCTCATCTGTCTCATGGTTGGGATTGCCCATGAAGCAGGGTCTCTTTGCGGTATACTGCATGATGCACATGGCCATCAGTGCGTTGAGGTCCTCCTCGCATCCGCTGGGTATGCCCTCATCCTTCATGATGGAGTGGCACATGCAGGGTGTGAACTTGCGGTTCTGGGGTATCTCCGATGTGCACAGCTCATGGCAGGCCGTGGTGAAGGCGTTGCACTGGTACACATCCATCATCTTCTTTGCAGCGAGATAGTATTTGATATCGTTTATGAACCAGTCTGTATTAACCTTTGTATCCTTTGAACCGTTTATTATCTTATCCGCGATGGGCTTCGCCTCCTCGTCGCTGATCTGATCCATATATTTCGTGATCTCGTAGAAGGGCAGCTTGATGACTTCGAGTCCGTACTTCTGCCTGAGCACCTCGGGATCCCTGATAAGGCTCTGTATGCCGAAGGTGGGCTGGGCAGCTGCCGAGAGACAGAGCACCCTGGTGCAGGCTACAGCCTTTCTCACCCAGAGGTAGTGCAGTATCTCGTTCAGGTCCTGCATATCCATGGCGACATATGCCTCTACTCCTATACTGCGGCAGTATGCAGCGAAGTCTATGCCCTCATTTCCGTTCTGCATCACGACAACAGGCTTCCTGTATCTTTCGAGCTTGGGTATACGCCAGCCCATGCACAGGAAGATGTCGGCCTTGTCCATATCCTTCTCTATCTCTGCGTATTTCTCCTCGGACACGACGAACTTCTCCTCGTATCTGCAGTCTATCATGGGCATGAGCTCCACTTCGTCGATCACGTTCTTCAGCTCATCCTCCATCTTGTGGAAGTACCTGTCGGCTGCGGCTGACTCCGCCTCCTTTGTCATGTCTTCCTTGTGTCCTGCCCTGCAGGGTCCCTCCCAGAAGTGAGAATGTACGAGACATCCCACTATGGGGCGTACCACCAGCTTTTCTTCCATTGCGAGTTTCTTCATTGTTCCGTTCCCTCCGTTAATGGTCTTCAAAAGAAAATACCTTCGTTGACCTTATTGTATGTCATCCAGGATATGCCTTCCTCGCTTTTCTTTTTTATTCTGTGTACTTTCTTACGATACTTCTGTCTCTCCCCCCAACGCGTGATATAATGAGTCAGAGGGAGTCAACGGGGACGGTTCTCATTGACTCATTTTGCAGTATCTTGCCTGCTTCAGAAATGGAAAGAGTGTTTCTATATGGTCTATCTTAACAATGCAGCCACATCTTTTCCCAAGCCGGATGCGGTGAGGGAAGCATACCGTAAGGCGGGAGACAGTCTGCCGCCCGGCCAGTTCCGAAGTACATTTGAAAACAGCGATGAGGATGTATTCCCGACCTGCCGCGAAAGACTCGGAAGGCTGCTCGGGGCAGGAAATAAGGACAGGATATTCTTCTCATCCGGTGCGACAGAGAGCCTGAATGCGCTGATCTGCGGCCTTCGGATAAAAGCGGATGACATCATCACCACAGTCACGGAGCACAACAGCGTGCTGCGTCCTCTGTACAATATACCGCAGATCAAGGGGAGGCCCCGGCTCGTATCATGTGACGAGACCGGATATGTGGATCCGGAGCGCGTAGAGGCGGAAGCAGGGAAGGGCGGAGCAAAAGCCATCATCCTGAACCACTGCTCCAATGTGACAGGCGCGATACAGGATGCGAAAGCGATCGGTGAGATAGCGAAGAGGTATGGGCTCACATACATTCTGGATGCATCGCAGAGCGCAGGGTGCATCGATGTAAAAGCAGATGAGTGGGGAGTGGATGCTCTTGCCTTCACCGGGCACAAATCACTTATGGGCATACAGGGCACGGGAGGCTACTACGTAAGAGAAGGCATCAGCTTCGGCCCTCTGAAGTACGGCGGCACGGGACTGGACTCCAGCCGGATATCCTACGAAGATGAGCAATATGAATACGAAGTCGGGACGCAGAACGGTGTAGGTATAGCCGTACTCTCCGCAGCCGCAGCGTGGGTGCTGGAGCAGGGCGTGGAGAAGATAGCCGAAAAAGAAGCAGGGCTTATGGAATACCTTAATGACGGATTATCCGGTATCAGGGGTATCCGCACCATCGGCACATCCGACAGACCGTCGGGTCCGGTACTCAGCTTCACCTCCGATACGCTGGATCCCTCCGACCTCGCATACATACTCCAGAACAGCTATGGAATAGTAACGAGAGCCGGCCTGCACTGTGCACCGCTGATACATGATCATATAGGCAGCGGCAGCAAGGGGACGCTCAGGGTGAGCTTATCATATATGAACAGCAGGAGCGATGTGGATGCGCTGCTGTCAGCCCTGCAGGAGATACAGGGATGAGATGGCTGAAGGATAGAGCGAGGAAGAACATATGAAGATAGCAGACAGGAGAAAGTCGCTGGAGGCCTGCACGGAGTCGGGCTGGGAAGCTTTTGACCTCATCACGGAGGAGCCTCTGAATGATGAGGACATAGAGTCCCTCAGGCAGATGGAGGGCTCCTTTCTCTACATGAAGCAGCTGAAGAAGCCCTTCTTCAAGATCGAATATCATACCTATGTGATAAAAGGGGTAAGAGGTGACAGCTTCTTCCGCTTCGCGGTACACAGGGATCATACGCCTGAGGTGGACAGACTGATCCGGCTGATCAACAACTCTCCCAGCTGAAGTTAATTGATTTACCCTCTGAACATCTCGAACTGAGATGCCTGGTGGTTAACTTCTTTGTCGAAATAGATGTGGCTTATTCCGACTATCTGATTTTTAGGATTGTTGATAGCAGCATAATGAGGCGGCGATACCTGATAATCTGCGAAACAGCTTCTTCCTGAATTCTGAATATCAGTAAATCTGGAAATAGTACCCAGTTTATAGAATGTTACAGTATTTTCGGAATATGTCTGCTTGTCTTTTACAGATGTGTGCGTACCCCATTCAAGAAGCTTTTCTTCGTTTCCGGGCTCATCAAGCCAGGTATGTCCGTGATAACCACCCTGTACATTGATGATTGCTCTGTAATTTGCGATGGCAACAAGTTCAGGATCGATATCTACAGGAGTAGCATCATGTTCAAGTCTGCTATCATTGATATCATTGAATTCGAGAATTTGATTTTTGGTAAGAACATATCTATAGTATTTTTTTATTTCACCTTCATCAGAAGTAGTAGTGTTGATATTTTTTTCGGTATCATGATTTAACATATAATAGATATAATATACGCTAAGATCGTCGTTGCCAAATGTGTCATATACATTATCATCACAATTATAAAGATATGCGCCTACGTTAAAATCAGCACAACCCTGTCTGCCTTCATGAACACCTTGTGTCTGAAACTGTTTTAAGAGCCATTCGTCGTCATAATTGTACTGCATGGCGAGCATGGGGAATTCTTTTTTATAGTAATCTGCGTCAAATACAAGTGACCAGTCACATGCCGCCACATATTCGTCATACAGATCGCCATAATTCCAGGTTACATCATAGGGACAACCCATACCTGCTCCGTTTGTAAAAACGATTTCATTAGTTGTTTGACAATCAGCTTTGGTACCTACGAGTCTTTTTATTGCATCAAGAGATGCAAATTCTTCTTTCTTACTGTCTACTTCCGCTTTGTTTTTTTCTGCCTCTTTACTTGCCGCTTCTTTCTTATCCTTATCGGAAATCGTTTCAGATTCGATCTTATCATTTACAGCAGTGGATCTTTTTGCACTTGCTGCAGTGGCCTCGTCGCCCCTTTCATGGTTTGGTACGAACGATCCGATAATTTCCTGTTTTATTTCATCATCCGGACCGTCAATGTCAATGTCAGATACTTTGGCATCTGATGCTACAGTATCCGCTCCGATAAAATAGGGTTCTGAGGTAAACACATCCGACTCACCCGACTCCTCCGCTTGAACAGCCTCAGATGATGGTGTCGATGATACAGTAGCAGCCGCATCCCCTCCGCACCCGGAAAGAGTCATAGTACTAACACACACACATATCAGCACTAACATCTGCCTTCTTGCTTTACCAGTCATTTTTTTACCTCAACGAAATGTATCAGTTATGAAAGATTAAACGCGTAATAACAAATCGCTATGCAAAGGAAAACAAGGCCTCCCCCAGCCGCCATAACCCCATATGAGTAGTTCAATTCTTTCCCCAGCAAGCCGATTCTCTTGGCTACTCACTTATTACTGGTGGTCTTTGTAATAAATCTACTTTGAATTCGTTAGTTCTGTCTCCGGCATAAAATACCATGCCCGGTTTTAATCTATACTCTTTATTAGGAATTAATCTCTGACCATCGTGAATATATGTACCATACGTCGATCTCAGGTCTACTAAAATAAAATCTTTTCTATCCTCAGCAAAGGAAACCGAACAATGAATATTGCTGACCCCAGCTGCTCTCTCGTCGAAACACACTTTGCAACTTGATCTATCACGGCCTGTCAAAAGCGGTATTCCCGGATGAATAGCAAACGGAACGTTATTGTGAAACGGACTATTTACATATAGAACAGGAATCGGCGCTTCTGCCAATTCCTGATTTAATCCTTTTTGGGGTTTTTGTTTTTCCGTTTTATTATAGCCAGCTGCTTTCACCCTGCAATGGTAAAAAACCCCCGAAACTATAGCTATCAGCAAAAGTACAGCAAGTGTAATGGAATACGGTAAAACTTGGTCTGAAATTTCCGGTGTACTTGATGAAGAAACCGGTATCCCAGCGCATACTGAAAGAAAACTCACAAGACCGTTTTCGTTCTCAAAATAGGGAACGATTTCTCCGTCTTTCAGCTCTATATCAACAACATACTCTTGTTCAAATCTTACATTCGAAGAAGTCCCATTCTCTAAAGAATCTGATGCTTCTTCAAATAATGTAGCGAATAGCTGAGACTTATCTGCACGTACATCTTCTTTAAGCTGGTTTATCTTTTCAATTAGTCCCCCCTCATATCTTTGCTTAAAAAACTCAAAAGCACGTTGACCGACCTTAAGGTTATTATTGTTTTCTATCTTTACACCTATCCTGTAGTGTCCTCTCTCTTTTTTTTCAACGGCAGTGACATCATATTCCATTTTGCCGATCAGCACATGATATATGTCATTGATATCCTCTCCGCTGATATGCGACAGCAGGAAAGTGCCTAAAGAACTGTCATCTGTCGCCTCCGATAATACAATCCTCACGACTTGATCCAGGGTTTCATCATCAACTCCCTGTTGGATTTTATATAAGATGGCCGCAGCTCCCTGCTTTACTATAACCCGCTCTATAAGACCCACCATCACAAAACCGGTTATCCCCAGATAAGCGATTATGCCAATAGCCAGTATGAACTTCTGAAGCCTTTTACTCATCTATACAATCACTTCAGCATCACGGTAATCATAGACAAATTATCATTACCCGAAACTATCCTGTCCATCATTCGTAACAATAATAATTCAGCCCACTGCTTTGCATTCTCGGACTTAAGCATATCTACAAGTATTTCATCATCCCTAAGGTATTCCCAAGCCCCATCAGAACACATGAAAAAGCCGTCTCCAGGCATGAGCTTTTCCGGGCATACATTAATCTCCGGCTCATATCGCTCGGTATTTCCAAGAGTTCTCAATAGCTGAGATTGATCTTCATCCCACCCGATCTCTTCTCTTGATATTTCACCGGCCTGATATTTTTTATATGCTACAGAGTGATCATCTGTACAACTGTAGATCATTCCATTCCGTAGATAATAAATCCTCGAGTCTCCGACGTGAGCCCATACCGCCTGCCGATTGTCGACCATTAAGACCGCGGCCGTACTCTTCAGCGTTGCCCCTTTATCCCTTTGGAGATCCATTATCCGGTTATTAACGTCATTAATTCGATCGTCGATCCATGTGGATCGCTCTACAAAATCATCGTTACCCCACCATTCGAGAAGGGAATCTCTTACACACGAAGAAGCAAGTTCACCATACGAGTGACCCCCCAATCCATCTGCTACAATAAATATCCCGTTTTCACCCTGGACTCTGTAGCCTACAGCATCCTCGTTGTATTCCCGACCACCGGAATTTGTGAATTGAAATACGTCAAATCTCATCTCAGCCTAATTCTACTCGTAAAACATTTGCAGGATCTCCAAGATAGAAGCTATCTCCCGACTTGAGGCGATAAGGTACATTAGGATTTATTCTCTGACCATTCATCAGAAATGTTCCATATGTTGATCTTAGATCGGTCAATATGAACTCACCCGTCTGGTTGTCAAATGAAACAGAACAGTGTCTGCCACTCACGCCTGTGGTCCCTTCTCTAAACAGCACCTTACAATTAGACGGATCCCGTCCAATAAGTATGGGTGCTGCATGCACTGCAAATGTCATCCCATTATGCTGAGATGACATTGCTCTCAACATCGGCGTTTTAGTTGATGCGGCACCAACACTACCGTTTTTGCCAACTTGCTTTGCGGATTTAACTCCCCCATCTTGTCCTCTTCTTTTAAGTATCAGAACAACAGCTCCTATCGCAACGATCAACAATATCGCAATAATAATGGGAATGATAATTCCTTTACTAACCCCCCTTGCAGTCTGAAAGGGGATATTGTTGTCTTCCAGAAAATCCACCAGCTCCGTGGCATTAATTGCATAATAATCAGTCTCTATTTGGTCCTGATATGGTGATCTAGAAGCAACATTTGTATTGACTCCAATAACTACCCCGTCTTCAGTCACAAGGGGGCCACCGGAGTTTCCATGTTGAATAGTGGCGTCTACGGCAATTCGCTCTACACCCACCCCTGTATTGGCAACAAACTTATTTATGGATCCTTTATGAACGGTTGAGTCCTCTACTCCATATTTACTTGCACCCGTGAACTGATTATCCGCATTTCCAGGATATCCAACTGTGTATACTGTCTCTCCAACCATTCCTCCCGAAGGGATTTTAATCCTTAAAGCATGTCGCTTATCTGTAGGATCTCCAAGCTTTAATACTGCAAGATCAATTTTCTCTACATCACCATGGCAATCTACATATGCAACATCATAATCATTGGCAGAATAATATATACGTAATTCACAGGTGCGAGCGTAGAGAAACCTTCCGTAGTACGATCCATCGTCCAATTGCTCGTAACCTATTAATGAAATAAACTCCTGTCCTTCATTAGCTTCTAAATAATCGTCTATAACATGGCAGTTTGTAACTATATATTCCGGATTATCTTTTGAATCACCTACGAAAAAACCTGAACCTCCGCTGTATTCACCATCATAGGTTTTTACCGTGCGGATATACTCTACCGGACGACCATTATCGTCAACATACCAATCCTCAATTGAGGCATCATGTACAACAAAGACAACCGGTACAACCCCTCCTCTCACATAGTTTTCATCAAATGCGTATACTTTTACATTTGTCGCCAATACTCCAACGACCATCGAAAACAGCAGTGTCATTAATCTACCGATTGTTCTCCTTGAATTAAACATGATTTGCTTCTTCCCCTCTCTTTATTCGCATTTAATAATTATTGCTGTATAATTATCCTGATTTGGCATGTTATACTCACCTATTCGGTTCTCCATCCACCTGCAGGATTCTTGTAGTGAAGATGAAGATAGAGCGTTCTTTATATCTCTCTCATTAAGTATCCCCCCCACTCCATCTGTACAGGCAATAAGAATATCCCCAGCACAAAGAGGCAGAGGCCTCACCGAACAATCAACATCCTCTAGTCCCGACATACCAAGAAATGAAGTAAGAGCTCCAGCTTCACTTCTGTCCTGATAATCAGATGGATCTACACTGCCTCTTCTTATTTCATCTCTATAATTCTCGTGGCACAGGTTTTGCTCCCTGTTCAATCGGGTAAGTCTATCATTACGTAGAATATAAAAATAGCTGTCTCCGACACTTGCATAGTATAATGAATCATCAAAAATGATCCCTTCCACTACTGTGCTACCGCCATCTCCTCCAATAAGACGCTCTATCTCCGATGATGCGGCATATACGTGGTTTTTTAACTGCGTGGCAATATCTCCGTTGATGTTCATTGATAAAAAACTATTCCTCAATACAGCCACTGCCGTCTGACTTGCAAGCTTTCCGTCTTTCATCCCGCCCATTCCATCACAAATTGAAAAAAACAGTCCCTGAGTTTCAATCCGCTCGGGATCAAACGCATTTGCCACGGCAAAGGAGTCTTCCTGTCTGTTTCTTGCTCCTACCCCCTGAATATTATCCAAGCTATATCGAAGCATGCTCTCTATTTCTCGCTAATCCCGTCCTGCCAGTTGAACTTATCGTCACAGAAAGGAATGAATACAAATTTACTTTCCCCAAATTCTATTACGTCGTCTTCATTTAGTTTGGTCGGTATGTACACCGGCTCATCATTCAGATAAATACTGTTAGTGCTCTCTGCCGGAACAAGGTGGAACGCATTATGTTTTACATCATACGCAAGTCGTGCATGGTTTTCCCTTGAAATTGTGTCGTCTCCAGAAATACATATATCCATGCTTTCGCTTCGTCCGATAGTATTATTTTTCGCCTCGATACGATAATCTTTCCCCTTGTCCTTTCCTTCTATACATACAAGCCACCCCACAACCGGTTCTATCTTCATACTTTTCTTCAGCAATCCCACCGTTTTACCGATTCCATCATCACGCATATTGTAGCTTGCCGGTGCCACAGTTGCACCTACTTCAGGAGACATTCCCATCCCGACGGTCTTTCCTATGTTCGATGATCCCCCATATTCAACCATGTTCATGTTATTCCCACAGTATGGGCATGCCTGATACTGGTCGGGGTCATAAAGATGACCATTTTCACATTCCCTTAATGCCATAACGTTTCCCTCCTAAATATAAGAAATATCTTTTCTAAATTGAATCAATAGACCATCAGAAATCGAAGACCAAATACCCTTTTGCGTTGTTGATTTCACAACTGTCCAAACTATAACTGGTCAGAGGATAATCAGAAGTTCCCAAATTAAATGAATCTTCTGTTCTCGGGTAGAATCCATCTTCATTTAAAGACATATTTTGCACAGTATATGTAGAGCCTTGACATATCTGAAACACAGCATCACAAGTCACATTATCAAAATAAGCATCTATTCGCGGGGCAAAACCATATGTAATAGAGCCACTGTTGACGTAATACGTGTAATTTTTGGTTTCCTTCCAAAATAGTATCCCTGATTGCTCTTGATAAGTCTGAGGCACACTGCTTATGTTACACGAAGCACCTTGTGGTCCGATCACCCCAGCCAAAACAGCATCGTTTACCGGATACCCATTTCGCATTGTCTCTGCTGCGTCTTCAACTCTATCAATATCCGCTGTTACAAGCGACTTCCCTCTCTTGCTCAAAGAATGGTATTCCTTGTCCGCCTTAATTACCGCATTGAAATAATCCGGATAGTTGTCGGCTGTCTCTACTTGTGCTACTAATTCATCTACTTTTTTTGCATTCCTCTTTGCTGCAGTCGCTGAACTCACAATTATGAATAATACCAAAGCAATTACCACTCCGGCACAAATAGCTAATTTGGTATTCTTGGGCAGATCTTGTATGCATTTCTTCACCTTGCCCGCGTACTCTTTTGCTTTGTCAGCCGTCTCGTTTGCCTTATTTGGGATACTGTCGTCGCTCTTTTGCTCATTCGACGAAACCGGTGCCTCAAAAGAACGTTCATAAACGCCATTCTGCGCACCATTAATTTCTTCCCTTAGCTGCTCCACTTGTATGGATAACATGGCGCTCTTAAACTCCGCCATGTTCTGAAAACGATCCTGTGGCTGGACATTTAATGCCTTGAGGATAGCCGCTTCTGCGGCTTCGGAGATATTGACCCCAAGGTTACTCGGTGGAACAAGATCATCTTCATCCATTCTCTCGACAGAATCAGGGGGACGCTTTCCGGTCAAAGCAAAATAGAAGGTTGCACCCAAAGAATATATATCCGTATATGGACCTTGTCGCCCTCTGCGTGTATACTGTTCCTTGGGTGCAAATCCATGTTTAAGTACTACATCCAGACTCCGGCTCTTATCTCCCAAGCTATACCTGGCAGCTCCGAAATCAAGAAGTTTGATGCTCCCCTCTTTTGTTATGAAAATATTGTCCGGCGTAACATCACGATGTATTATTCCCTTACTATGAACAGCTCCCAAAGCATCCATTATCGGGAGAAGTATTCTTGATGTTTCTTCAAAAGAAAGCTTTCCTCCGTTTCTTTTTATATACTCATCAAAGCTCTCCCCCTCCACATAGTCCATCACAAAATATGCGGTTCCATTCTCTTCAAAATAACTATGGATGCGAACTATGTTTTCGTTCCCAATAAAC
>JAEEGL010958248.1_pt1 | contig 14337 bp, 10 predicted proteins | sample 9134231 | NCBI WGS metagenome assembly JAEEGL01 (sample SAMN16246548, study PRJNA631951) | gut metagenome | biome: gut microbiome; feature: rumen; material: fiber-attached | host: Bos | place: Iran: Karaj | collected 2018-10
AATAAAACGAAAAGATGAAGAAGGTATATCATATTATTTTTGCAGTCGTGCTGATGCTTGGTGCATGCAGTGAAGACATAGAGATCGAGGAAGAAAGACTTGTCTTTGAACCTTACGATGCCAAGGTCGACGGCCTCTGTTACAAGCTCTCTGCTGATGCCAAGACAGCTGTTGTCATTGCTGGCGATGTCTTTTACCGTGATGAGGTAGTTATCCCTGAGACCATTGGCTATGGTGGTGCCACCTATCGTGTGGTGGCCATAGGTAAAGAAGCCTTCTCTGGTTGCCAGAATCTCCGTTCCGTAAGGATACCAGATAGCGTGACAGACATTGGTGAGAGCGCTTTCCTCGAGTGTGTCAACCTTGAGACGATCTCTTTCCCAAAGAGCCTTTCCGCTGTTCCCACCCGAATGTGCAGGGGCTGCTATGAGCTGAAATCAGCCATACTGCCGTCAGATGTGAGAGTCATCGGCTATGAGGCCTTCTCCAACTGTACGTCGATGACCTCTGTGACGATGCCTGATGGGGTGGAGGAGATTGGCTCAAATGCCTTTTTCTGCTGCTCGTCGCTCACCTCCATCCTACTGCCTAAAAGTGTCAGGAGCATAGGCTGGCAGGCCTTCACGGGCTGTACTGCCCTTACAACGGTATCGCTGCCTGAAGGGCTGACACGGATTCCAGCAGAGTGCTTTGCCCATTGCTCAAGGCTGGCAGAGGTCAACATCCCTGAGGGGGTGGTCTATCTGTCAGAACACTGCTTCACCAACTGCGTTTCCCTCGCTCATATTATTCTGCCTCAGTCGTTAAGATCGATGGACAGAGGTGTGTTCGAATATTGTACTGGCCTTACCTCCATGACCATTCCGTCTGGGGTGGAACAGATAGGGGCACTGCTCTTTTCTGAGTGCAGCCATCTGGAAACGGTTGAGTGGCAGCCACAGGCCATCCCTGAAGGTATCTTCAAGAACTGCACATCGCTCACGACGTTTGTTGTGCCAGAGGGTGTCACCCACATCTATGCCAATGCTTTCGACGGTTGCAGTCGTCTGACCGTACTCTCACTACCCTCCACGTTGGCGACCATCGCCCCTGGGGCCTTTAAGGATTGTACGTCGCTGAAGGAGGTCACCAGTCATGCTATGACACCTCCGCAACTGCCGTTCCCAACAGGTACGACGACTGATGCTGGTCTGATATTCGAGTATGTCGATCTCACCCAGGCCATGCTTAACGTGCCAGACTCAGTCCTCTCGGCCTATCAGTCATCATCCCCTTGGAGTCTGTTTGGCCAGATAAAGTCCATTCCTTGAATCATTTTTCCATTTTCAGGGTAGGTTTTTGACAACTCAACGGTCTTATTAATAAAGAAACAACGAAAAAAGAGTTCTAACAAAACCATTCTGACAATGAGGAAACTGTTTACGACACTGTTCGCAGTGTTGCAGGCCCATGCTGTGCCTGCTTTGGAGATGATGTTCGTGTTAATGATTGCAGCCTGCGACGAGACGACTGTTCCTGAGATGCCAGAACCGTCGCAACGGGTAATAGGCGAGGCAAGGACTTCGTCAGACGAGCCAGACTCACCCTCGCAGACTCAAGAAGACAGCATCCGAAATGCTTACGAGGAGACTGGTTTGCCTGTCTGTTATATCACGACAGCCGATAGTGCCGACATCACGTCGAGGACTACTTATGTGGTGGCTTCCATGCGTATCGAAGAGGCGGGGCAGGTGGTGTTTGAAGACAGTCTGCTCAGCATCCGAGGCCGAGGGCATGCCAGTTGGACGGACAGTCCCAAGCATCCCTATAGGCTGAAGCTCAGTCACAAGGCCGAACTGCTGGGAATGGCAGCTAATAAGCACTTTGCGTTGCTGTCGAACTACGTCGACAAGTCGCTGATGCGTGCTGCCATCGGCTTCAGGATAGGCGAACTGTTGGAGTGTAGCTGGACACCTCAGAGCCGTTTCGTGGAACTGGTCCTGAATGGCAAACACCAGGGCTGTTACCAGCTGACGGAGGCTGTGAGAGAAGGCAAGGACCGTATCCGTATCGATCAGACGGGGTTCATCGCTGAATACATCTATCCTGATAGGGTGGCCGAGGAGCAGGTGTACTTTCAGACCATAGACAGTGGCTATTTCTTCAAGTTCAAGTACCCTGATGAGAAGGACATGACTGACGAGCGCCTCACCTATGCAGCTAACGAGCTGAACCAGTTTGAGAGGGCTCTCCACAGACCTTCAAAGGCGCATGAGTATGCTGAACGTATTGACGTGGCGTCGTGGGCCAAGTGGTACTACCAGCAGCAGCTGATGATGCTGGAGGAGTTTAATCTGTACGTGGTGAAATATGACGATACCAGCGACAGCCGTCTCGCTTTGGGACCCTTATGGGACTTTGACTGGAGCCTGGGCTCGGGCTATTACGACGGTGAGGAGCGTCCTAATCCGAACCACCATCTGGTGGCGACCCAATACTTCAGAAGACTCTCTGCCGACAGTCTTTTCATGGCAGAGGTGATGCGTCTGCATCGCCAGTATGGCAAGAAGGTCAGGGAAGGAGTCATGAGATACTATGATGAGTTGAGCGACCTGCTCAGGCAATCGCAGGCTCTGAACTTTGAGCGCTGGCCCATCTTGAACCAACGGATATCCATCGGAGCCTGGCCCTTAGGCTCTTGGGAAAAGGAGGTGGCCTGTGACCGTCAGTTTTTTATTGACCACTATAACTATCTGGATCGGATCTTTGCGTCATCACCAGAAGGGACTTCCGAATAGTTCTGGTAGGGTTGAATATTATTTTACAAATGGCTTTTTGTTTTTCGCGTCGTCGAGCAGAACCCGCCAAAGGGCCACAAATATGCGAAATTTGAGGCATTTTCGTAAGGTGTTGATAATCTGAGTGTTATCTTCCTGACTGTTCTGATGAGGATGGAAAACAGGCTGTTTTCACCTACCCCCGCCACTTTATGGTCGTTAAGATGCCTTCTAACACAGTGACTAAAGCCTGGTAAGAGAGTAAGGGATGCCTCCTTATAGGGTATAACAAGCATCTCCATCACTCGTGCAAGGCATCTCTATCACCCGTATTCTTTATCTTAACGACCGTAAAGTGCCACCCCTATCCGAAATGGCCTTAAAATGCCTTCTTTCCGCTCCTGGTTTGAGTGATTCTTGGAGCGCTTTTTTAGGCAAGTTTTCTTGACAAACAATAAGGAATAATAAGGCCGTAATCAGGAGTGACTCTTAAGCTTTTAATGTTCTTTAACGTCTTATGGGGTATGTTTTTCCTACCTTGGTCGTTCTTTAATAATAGAAAGGTAATCATAAAATTGTATCAATATGGATAAGATTCATGGTGTTAAGCGGATGTTAGTGGTGCTTGTCGGGATGCTGACAACACTGACTGTCAATGCAGAAGATGATGTAACGATCGACGGCGTGGTGTATTCCCTATGGCCGAATCAGTATTCGGCATCAGTGAAGGACGGCAGTAAGTTTGAAGGAAAAGAACTGCATCTGCCTGCTGTCATAGATGACGGTGGTACGAAGTATCCTTTGAAAACTATCGGAGGTGAGGCGTTTAAGGATTGTAAGGGCATAGAGAAGATTGTCATTCCAGAGGGTGTCACAACGATCCACATGCGTGCTTTCAGTGGCTGTAGCGCCCTGAAGAGCATCGTCATCCCAAGAACGCTGACCACGTTTTATTCTAATCGTGTGTTTGCTGGTTGTTCCTCTTTGCAGCAGATCGTCTTCCCCTCGGCGAATGTGCGTATTTACATTGACGGTGAGTACACCATCGCCATGAGTATCGTCAATGGATTCAACAACACCTTCGAGGGATGCACCAGTCTCGAGACGTTCATCATCGGCACAGCAGACGGACAGCTTAGTGACATGCCAGTGATGAAGTCGGCTTTCACGGGTTGTACGGCTCTTCGACGGCTGGTAGTGCTGGGCCAACCTAATAGTGGATCCCTCTATGATCCAGTGGATGAGGATCTTTATGACCGAGTGACCTTGGTGGTTCCTGATTCTATCGTCGATGCCTATCGGAATACTGAGTGGGCTCCACGTCTTGCAGCCATCCAACCATTCTCTGAGTTTGTTCAGGCTGGTTTCTCTGCACCCTTTGGCGATGACATGAAATATACATATGCCCCAAACAACCACACATTGACGATCTCTGGTAATGGTTCCATTCCTGAATGTGGCCAGCAAGGTTATTACCATAACGGCGTTTATTTTAAAACTGGTCATCTCTATGCGCCTTGGGAGTGCATCAGATCGTTGGTAGAGCACGTGGTTATCGATGATGGGGTGACCAGTGTTGGAAAGTGTGCTTTTCAGGATGATGGTGGTCTCGCGTCTGTTACCATCGGCAAGGGAGTGACTGAAATTGGTGAGATGGCCTTCCAGAACTGCAAAGGGCTGACAGAACTGACCATCCCTGCCTGTGTTACAACTATTGGCAATGGCGCATTCTTGGGCTGTTATGGTCTGAATACGATGAAGGTGGAGGATGGAAATCCAACATACGACTCTCGTCAGAACTGTAATGCTCTGATTGAGACCAATACGAGTACGCTGCTCTATGGAAGCAGTTCTACAATCGTGCCAGATGGTGTGAAGACGATTGCCTCTTATTCCTTTTATAATACGGGTATCACCAAGGCTGATTTGCCTGCCAGTGTGATGACCATTGGCGAGAATGCCTTCCGTGACTGTAGGAAACTGACTGAGGTAACCATTCCCAAAGGAGTCGCTGAGATCAGCCAGCATGCTTTCTATGGGTGTAATGGTCTGACGAAGCTGACCATAGAAGATGGGGTGAGCGCCATTGGCTATGAGTCATTCATGAAATGTAGCAGCCTGAAGGAACTGGAGATTCCTGGCAGCGTAAGGAAGATAGAAGAAAGAGCGTTCTATGAGTGCAGCAGTCTGTCGAATCTGACGATAGAAAATGGCGTGGAATCCATTGGTGGGGGAGCCTTCTATTATTGTACGAGTCTGACCTCGGTAGCCTTGCCATCCAGCATGACCTCCGCAGGCGGACTCTTCGGAGGATGCACCAGCCTGACGGATGTTCAGCTGTCTGAAGGGTTAACCTCCCTGTCTTCGTTCTTTTTCAACGACTGCGTCAGTCTGAAGACAATCACCATCCCCAGGAGTGTGACCCGATTAGAGAGTGGTCTGTTCAAAGGTTGTACCAGTCTTACGTCAATCACTTGTCTGAATCCACAGCCCCCTGTCTGTGACATGTTTACCTTCGATGGTGTAGACTTCACCATCCCTCTCTATGTGCCGAATGGGAGCGTACTGAAGTATAAGGCTGCCGATGGATGGCGGAACTTCGTAATCATCCGCGAGGCGACGGAAAGCGATGAGAACCATGATATCTGGCTGACGGTGAACGACGGGGCTCATGGCAGCCTGCGTCTGAAGATGGATGAGGAACGGCCCTACATGACCTTCCAGTTCGTGGCCGAGGAGGGCTGGCATGTGTATAGCGTCATGCTTGGCGAAGAAGATGTGACGGCAGAACTGTCTGCCGACGGCACCTACACCACACCTGCCATCAATGCCGACACACAACTGACGGTGGTATATGCCGAGGGCAGTACTGGACTGACACGGAATTACATGGATCCGCGTCCTGAGGTGTCTGTCTCTGGGGAAAGTCTGATGCTTAGTGGCTTAACGGATGGAGACCGACTTGAGGTCTATACGCTCGATGGTCATCGTATCTACAGCGGCAGGGCAACGAACAGTCAGGCAGAGATTCCCGTCACTCCCAACCATGTGTATATCGTTAGGATCAACGCCCTGAGTCTGAAGGTCTGTCTGTGACGGCCTTTACTGCCCAAGCTTCATGACGCAGAGGGCACGTTGGTCGGTATGGACGGAGTCGAAAGTGACGTAGGTGCCTTGGGGACTGACACGAGGGTGGAGGTCGCAGCACCAGTTCTTGTAGCAGTTGGGCGACTGGAACTCCTTGGGTGATTTCAGATCGGCCAACAGTTTTGTCTCATCGGTATTCAGGTCTACACGCCAGAGTTTGGCATAGCGACGACCGTCAGGATAGGTGTCAGTGATGAAGGCGTCGGCCCCAGGGATAAATGACTGGTGGCCGTCACTGTTCAGTTGTGGGGCCACATGGCGCCAGCGCTTCATCGTGTGGTCGCTGAAGAGATAGTGGCCGTCCACATTGTTGATACGACAGAAAGCGAGGATGCCCCATTTCTCATCCCAGACATAGTGCGACACCATATCAGTAGTGGGGGAGATATAAAGTTCCGAACCATCAAGACGACAGGTGATGAGGCGTGAGAACCGTTTGTCGGGGTCGTCGTGGATCCAACGGTGCATGAAGATCACGTATTGGTTGTCTTTCGAGAACTCGGTGTGGGTGACGAAATGACGGGCACCCTTCATGTTCTCCGTAGGCTCTAAGGAAGCGAGGTAGTCGAGGGAGAAGAGCAATCGGCGCGTGTTCTTTTCCATATCCACGATATAAAGGCCAGTGTCGGCAGGGTGGCCCTCGTTGAGGTAACTGCCGTCCTCAATGTCATAGCCGTAGCCTGGCATCAGTTCGTTCAGACGACGATAACTGAAAGAGGTGGCGTAGCGACCGTCCCAGCTGACGGTGTCGATGGGGTATGAGAGGTAAGAAGTCTGCCCTTCGGCTGGCTCAGGGACCGGCTTCATGAGTTGGTGGATCTCTGCACAAAGCTGGCCATCACGAGCAGTGTTGAAGATAAAGGTGTCGTTGCTGTTGCCAAGCCACTGCAGACGGCAGCCTTTATGATAGCCCCAGGCGTAACAATCGGCCACTTTGTGGAATTCACTTAGATTACCGATGCCCCAATAGCCGATGGTGAGTGGTTCGCCTGGCTCTGGCATGCGGAGGGGGATGTTCAGCTTACAGCCGAGCATGTGGCGCTCGTCATTGGAGATGGGCGATACATCGTGGAAACCCCAGAAGTAGCCTTCGAGCACTTGGACGTCATTGGTCGTGAAGTTAGGCTTATCAGGGATGAGGTCCATCACGTTCTGATACATGTCACGGACGAACAATTTTATTTGCGGATGCCGCTTGAGGGCATCGTATACGAGTTTCTCAATCTTATTCATAGAATGTACGTATGATATACGACAGGGCGTCGTGGTTATATTTGCAGTAACGCCACAGGCCCATCAGACCAGTGGAGGCGTGTTCCTTGTCCCATACCTTGACAGAGGGGCAGTGGGTGACTTTCTTTCCAATGCGTCGCGCCATCTCGGCCATGAAGATCTCTTCGCAGAACAGGAAGACGGGGTAGTCTAATTTCGGCTCCTGCTGGAAGATCTCTGGTCGGAAGATCATAAATGATCCGTGGCCAGCGTAGATGGGGATCATGGGGACAGGTTGCATGATTGTGGTCTTTGACCCAATCAGAAACCTGTCCCCATGATCTTTCCCTTGATTTGCTTTTCTAGTGCGGTAGAGCGTTCGGGTATAGAGATAATAGAGTGGGGGACAAGCGAAGAGGAGACGGAGGAGACGGAGGCGCTTTTTGGTGTAACGCTCCTGGATCTTCGGATTGACGTCACGCTGTTCACTCGGTGACCAGATGTAGGGAGCTACCCATACGGTATCGGAATCGGCCTTCAGGTCGCGAAGGGCAGTGAAGAACGTCTCGTCGAGCACAACGTCGACATTGGAGATGATGATATAGTCGTAGCTGCCGAAATCTTCTGCATAGACCGTGCTTAAGGCAGCAGGCAGATAGCCGGGGTTATCGTAGTGAGTGCAGCGAATCATGGGGACAGGTTTCTGATTGGGTCGCAGACCGCAATCATACAACCTGTCCCCATGATTCGTAGAGTTATCGGCGACGTGGATGGTGACGCTGATAGTAGGGTCATCTGCGGCATCAAGGGCCTTGCCGATAGACGCAATGTATTTGTCGAGTGCGTCGTAGGAGTTGTAGGTAACGGGAACGAAGAGAATTTTCATTGAAAATTGAATATTGAAAATTGAAATTAATGATTACATTTCCTTTATGAATCCTTCACTTATTACCTTTTTAGAGTCCTTGATGCCTCGGAACATGGCGCGGAGTTTCTCTATACGGTTGTCCTCGAAGCAGACGACGATAAACATACGTTTGGCCACTTCTAACGTCCAGTGCCAACGCTGATGGTAACGACGACCGATATAGAGGTAGTTGCGGGCGATGTAGTAGAGACGCATGGGCGGATGGTTGAGTACAGACATCTGGTGGTGGAAGGGCAGGGGAATCTTTCGGCCATGTCCCACCTCCTGAAGGAGGCACACATTGTTTGTACGCAGAATCTTAAAGCCAGCCTCCCCCATCTTCATACAGAAGTCAAAGTCCACACCATCGATAAACAGTTCTTCGCTGTAGCCGCCTGTCTTCTGCCAGGCCTTGAGGCTCACGAGATTACCTGCTGTGATGCACTGACGGATATATTCCGTACCACTGGTCTGACGTGTGTATTCTCGTCCCATATTACGGTCGATGATACCTGGACAGATGATGCCTACGCCCTCCTGATTCGTGTAGTGACTGTATTCCTCGAGCAGACCCTCTGGGATGACAGAATCCTGATCGAGGGTGAGTACCCAGCTGTAACCCTCGTCGAACGCCTTCTGGCAGAGTGCATTCAGGGCATGGGCGATACCTTGGTTCTTCTCACTTTCCATCAACAGACAACGGTTGTCTGTGGCCATCAGTTCTCGGATGGAGGCAATATTGTCGGAGTGGTTGTCGTAGATCATCACACGACTGGCCATCGTACTGGCAAGTGCAGCCCGCAGGTTCTCGGTGAGACGACTGATGTCGGGTTGGTAGGTGACGATTCCGATGGCACACTTCATGGTTTGCGACTTATTTTTGAGGTGATAGAAGCAAGGATGCCCGTCTTGTAGACCTTGTGCTCAAGCAACAGGGCATATCCCGCAAACAGACAGCCTGCGACGATAAGACGGACGACGGATAGTGGTGTAAGCCAGGCCACTAGCAGTCCTGCCAGAGCATAGGGAATGGCATAGAGGCACGACAGGAAAAAGAGTCGGAAGGGGAACATCACTTGGAGCGAACGATTCGTCTCAATAGTGGCCACAATCAGTACCGTCAGTTCTGCGGCAATCCACACGATACAGGTACCTATACTATGCCAGGCCGGCACGAGCAGTGCCGTTAGTACTACCCATACCACTACACCTAGGATACCAGCCCTGACGATGGCACGGTCACTGCGGAAGGGTATCAGCAACTGGCGCACAATGATCTGTTCGGCTCCGATGACAATCAACTGTAGCATGACGATACGCATGGGCAGGATGGCATCGTCGAAACCAGAGCCCGCAAAGATTCGGATGATATCCGGCGCATAGATCTCAGTATAGCAGATGATGGGGGCGGCAAACAGGAAGAGCATCTTGAACGAGGTGCTGGTATAGGCCCTCACTTGGTCGAACTGTCCCTCTTTCATCAGGACACTCATACGGGGGATCATCACACCAGCCAAGGCACTTACCAAGGCGATGATCACCTGGAAGACACGTGTGGCTGTGGCATAACTGCCTGCCTCGTGGTCATCGGTGAGGAAGCTGAGCACGGGCAGCGACAACTTCGTATAGAAGGCCGACAACATGGCGAAGAGTCCCAACATGATGAAAGGTACGAGATAACGGCGCAGACGGGCACGACGGAGGTTCCAATGAAGATAGGTGCGCTTGTGGTACCAGTTGCAGACGGCATTACCCACCGTGATACCCACGAACAGGGCGTAGTAGATGGCAGCATCGCTCTGGGTTCTGACCAACAGGAACACGCTGATGACAAACAGTGTTCTCAGCACCAGTGAGCGCAGGGTGATATAGCGGAAATCCTCCAAGCCCGTATAGAGCCATTCTATCCAGAACAGGTTGGCGATAAGTTTGCAGATGCCGATGGGCACCAGTACCCCATAGTCCTGCAACCTTGGCGACAGCCACAAGGCTAAGCCGAACACAGCTGCAATGAGCAACGTGCTACAGAGGTTCAGTGCAAACAGGTCGGTAAAGGTCTGCCCGAGGGTCTCAGGGTTGTTCTTGTTCTTGGCTATTTCACGGATGCCAACGCTGGTCAGACCCATCATCGAGAACAGGATGCAGTAGTCCATCAGGTTGTCGATAGTGTCGATACGTCCGATGCTCTCGATGCCCAGCACGCGACTGATGTAAGGGAAAAGGATCAGTGGCACGAGGTACGTGCTCATCGTCAGCAGGGCACTGTAGGCGAGGTTGTGCCTGATATTAGCCAAAGGCAACCTCCTTTCTTCCGTCAGTAGCCTGTTGTGCTATCCATCCGTAGAACAGTGTGATCAGCGGGATCTCGATGGCGTCGAGGTGGAAGAAGTAGAACTCGAACCAACCCATCGCCAGCAGTCCGCAGTAATAGAAGAGTATGATGTTGATATAGATGTTGCGCTTGATGAGTGCTGCTGCCTTCCAGGCATAGATGAATGTGCTGAGGCAGAGGGTGTAGGTGATGAACTGCCAGGTGTCGGAATAGATGAAAAGCGTGCCGAAGAAGGTACGTACATTAGTGAGGGTGGTGACATCGGTGCCTGTGCACCAGTAGTGGCGGTTCACAACGCTGACAAGTTCCTCGCCCCTAATGCTGTGGACGATATTCACGATTGGTGCCACGATATACTCGAAATCCTTACGGTCGGGCATGTTCTGGTCGAGATCGAAGCTCCAACCCATGGTGCCGCTGGTGAAGTAGTGTACGATGTGCTCTCCCACGAACTGCACCAGTTTCATATCGGCCTCACTACCGTTACCCATGATGGGGATGACTATATAGATGAGGAAGAACACGAGCACGCCCATGCCGATGACCATCAGGATCAGTTTGAGGTTCATTTTCGTCTTGCCCGTATAGAGTCGCATGAGCAGGGCGGCGAAGATGGGGATGACGATGGTGCCCTTCACCATGTTCACGAACTGTAGGGTGAGCATCAGGATGATGGGTATCCATAGCCAACGGCAACCCTTTTCCACTTGGTAGAGCATCAGGATGAGCAGTGGAATGAGCAAAGTTCGGATATGTGCCCAGAGGCCGTGGCCACTGAACTCGTCGGCAAAGTCGTCTGTTCCAAAGATGAAGAATCCTGCCGAAAGGGTGGTATAGAGTTTCGCGAAGAGTAGTAGAATCACCACGCCACCAATCGCGAGCAACACTGACGGTATGGGATTTTGTGAAGAATCAAGGGGACTGGTCCTTGATCCAGACAAATGTCTGCAATCAAGCGACCTGTCCCCCTGATTCACCAGCGTTGCAATGGCAAAACTGGGCAGTGCAAACAGCGGTAGACCGTAGATCCACACCCAGATACTGTCATAGTTGAATGCCACATAGCCGAAGTTCCCTGAGATGCAGATGGTCACCAACAGTACAAACGTGTATGGCAGCATCAGGACACAGAGCGGCGTATAGAACGTTCTCCACGCCCTGTACTCCAGTACCGTCAAGACTGTTACCTCCATCAGGAGTATCAGGACTATCGACAATTGGCTCAGGTCTGCCATCACTTCACCTTCTCACCTTTTCACTTTTTCACCCTTTCACCTTTTCCCTAATGGCAATGCAACAGGCAGGTATGAAGAGTCCCAACAGGAAAGCGCAAATCAGGATACTGCCCTTCTTCGGTGAGGTCTGTTTCTTCTCTCCCAGCGGTGGGGTCAGCAGTCTCACATCGCTCTTCAGGGCTTTCGACATATGAGCCTCTTCGCGCTTCTGGAGCAGGAATACATACACTTCGTTAAGTACCTTCCAGTCGCGCTCGTCGCCTAATCCGGCGATATATTTCTTGGGTGCTGAGGCTAACAGCTGCTTGCCCTCGTTCTCCTTCTCAATGACACCCTTCAACTGCATCTTCAACTGCTTGATGGCGTTCTCTGCTGAAGCCAGCACAGCATCGTGCATAGCTGCCAACTGACGGTCGAAGTCTTTCACCAGCGGACTCTCCTTGCTCGAACTGGCTACGATCTTACTGCGCTGTAGCTGTAGGGCGTTGTATGCTTCCACCTGCTCACCCAGTCCACCATCCTTCTCCGTGATGAGCAGGGCAGGTAACAGCTCGTCTTTTTTCGACTCGTCGCGCAGATAGTCGCGGATGGCCTCCACCAGATAAATCTTGCTTTTCAGTTCCATGTGAGCCTGCGAGATATCCTTGGCACCGTCGGCATAGGCTTTTGCCATCACCTCAATATCGGGCATCAGCGTTTTACTCTTATAGTCGGCTACACGGGTGTCGAGGCTCTTTAACTCGTTCTCCAGTGAGGCAAGGCGCTCAGCCACGTAACGTTCTGAAACAGCTGTCTGGGCATCCTGGTCTTCGCTCGACTCCTTTCTGTATTCAGCTACCACAGCATTGATCACGTCGGTAGCCCTTTGCTTCGACACATCCTTATATTTGATATCGATGATCGTGGCATCACGGTTCTCTACGGCGATGGTCAGGTTGGCCTTGCTGATCCTATCCACCACAGCCATCGGCTCCGTACGTCTCACGGTGATGGTCATCTCGTCGTCCTCCATCTTGTTGAGGTAGGGCGTGGCCTTGATCTCGATATTGCCGATGCTGCTCTTCAGTGTCTGACCCACACGGCCTGTCAACTCATCGTCAAACTTGTCTTTGTTCTTCTTGAGCTTATACACTTTCAGTTCACCGTTCTTCTTCAGGTCGAGTTTCATACTGACATCATCTTCGTCGGTGAGGTTGGCGAATTTCACGGTTACGGGCAGATCCTCGCCATAGAGGTCCTTGTTGCGGATGCCCTTCACCACATAGCTCATGTCGAGATTCATCTGGCGTACCACGGTCAGCAGCAGCCAGGGTGACTGCATGGCGTGGAGTTCGTTATACACGTTCGAACTGCCGCCAATGCCCATCATACCACCTAACTCTGCCAGACCCCCCATCTGTCCCATCAGTCCACCAAGGGCATTATTGTCCCTGACCATCACTTGCGCCTTCTTGGTGTATTTTGGCGGGGTGACCACGAGATAGGCTACTGCCAGTACAATCATGGTGAAAACGGAGATAATGAACCATCCCTTTTTGGCGTAACACTCTCTGAAGAATTCGCCCAAAGTCATCTTATTGTTATTCATCTTTCTTAATTGTCAATTATCAACAGTCTACTACTTAAACACCAGCACTGCCACTGTTGTGATCACGGAGAGGGCTGAGAGCCAGAACGAAGCCCTGGTGACCTCGCTGGCGTTGGCCGTAGCCTGACGCTTCTGGTAGTTGTTAGGCTCCACATACACGATGTCATTCTGCTGTAGGAAGTAGGCAGGCGATGCCATCAGCGACTGATGGTCGAGCAGATCCACGATATAGATCTCCTGATGGTCGCCGTTGGTGCGTATCACCTTCACATTTTGTCGTTTACCCGTAATCCTCATGTCACCGGCCATACTCAGTCCCTGCAATAGGTTCACCCTGTCGTTCTCGAACTGGTAGAAGCCCGGGTTGTTCACATCGCCCATCACTGAGAATCCCAGGTTCAGGTACTCCACTGTCACCACTGCATCGGTAGCTGTGTTCTTCTCCTCTAGTGTCTGTTTCAGGTGGGCGGCCAACTCACTGCGTGTCAGTCCTGCTGCCTTCACCTTGCCGATGATGGGGAAGTCGATATAGCCCTCAGGATCGATGGTGTAGCCCGAGGTACCTCGACTCTGGGATAGTGTCTGCTGCTCCTGATAGCCGATGATCTGTGCGGTCACAGGCATATTCAGTGCATTGTTCAGTTCCACAGACTTGGTGTTGACAATGATCGACAGTTTGTCCGCTGGCTTCAGCACAATGTCCTTGGCATTTGTCAAGGCGATGGTCTCACCGTCTTTTACGTTGGGGAGGTAAGTAATGTCTTTGGGTATGGAGCAAGATGCCAGCCACAGGGCTGTACAGCTTGCGAAAATCCAGTTTTTTATTCTCATATCAGTTCGTTTTACTTATTTTTAATAACGTACGCGTGAGGCGTTTATTTTAGAAACGGGTACAAAAGTACGAAATAAATCCCAAATAACGGCATGTCGTATAAAAAAATGGCCAAAATATTTGTATTTTCCCCAGCTTATTCCTATCTTTGCAGCCGAAATGTGTCAGTGGATGCATTTTGTTGTTCCATTTTCACACCTGGGGTTGACTGGATTTGACAGCGGGTTGAGATGGTACGTAAGCACGCGGAGGCTTCTTGGTTCCCTCCATAATCTGAGCTGAGAAAAAATTAATTGGCGAAAGAAATTACGCTCTCGCTGCCTAATCG
>JAEEGL013547451.1_pt1 | contig 14337 bp, 12 predicted proteins | sample 9134231 | NCBI WGS metagenome assembly JAEEGL01 (sample SAMN16246548, study PRJNA631951) | gut metagenome | biome: gut microbiome; feature: rumen; material: fiber-attached | host: Bos | place: Iran: Karaj | collected 2018-10
ATGACTTGTACGGAAACTATGTCCATAGTTTCCATACAATCCATAGTTGTTATACAGAATTATCTCAAATCCGAACAAATAGAACGAGGCACTCATGATTTACCGTTTACAAAAATCCACTGACAGATGCTAGAATTAAATCAAGTTAAGGGAAAAGGCTAATAACCTAAAAAAAACTTAGATGAAGAGGTTTATCATGGAAACTATAGGAGAGTGCATTGGACAAATTATAGTTGGTATATTGCTAATTCTAGCAGCGGTAAAGCTCTCTGCTAATGTGCCTTCTCCGAAGAAGAGACATCGTTCATCTGACGACTATAATATTAATGGCGAACTTGTAGACGAAGGAGAATATTTTTCTAGGTCTATGGAAAAAGAAGACTAGCGCCAATATTAATAAAAATTTGATTACTGTCTAACAACCGTTTTGTGTTGTTGTGTTCTTCATAATAAATTGCGTAGGTATCGGAATGAAATGGTCCTTCCTCTGGATAGTACGATATCTACTCACGGGAGTGTCATGGCCCGTGACTCAGTCCTGTAGGGGAAGCTAGCGAGGCCAGCAGGATCACTTTCTAAAATGGTAGCTATATGCTATTTATATATTGTAAAGCCTTTGTTTTATGGAGGTCTTATATGTTTAAAAGATTCTTTTTCAAAAGATGTATATCAGCCGGGCCTAGTGTGCTTTGTGTATGGTGTGGTAATGAAGTTCCTTGTATTGGCCACATGCCTACCAAATGTCCATATTGTGGACATGTTCTTTAAAAGGAGGGTTCTTTTATGTTTGGTATTGATTGGGATATGGATGGAGATATTGACTTATTAGATGATGCACTTACATTAGGGTTACTTCTAGACGAGGAAAAAGAGACTCAAGATGAGTCTGATGAAGATGATGACTGGGGCTATGATGACGATGAAGACGAAGAAGATGAGTGCTAGTAATTTAAGAGAAAGCTTGTGGGGATGTTAATTCATCCCCTTTTTTATTGCTCATTTTGTTGAATATGTCATTTAACAACGTGTATAATATCTACATTGCGATACATTTCTTTGATAGCAAAGAAATAGAAAATCACATGGGAGAAGATATGAAAACAACGCGGGAAAATAGGGTTTTTAAACATTATGTATTGCTTACATTACTTATTCTTGTAATGTGTTTTACTACAGGTTGTGCTACATCTAGAATTAGCAGAGGTGAGGTAATGACCTATGTAGAAAATAACTTGGGCATTGAAAATTATTCTATTGAATGGTTCAGGCATTCCAACAAATACTCTAAATATGCATACACAGTGTACGATAAAGATGCAGATTTAGAATTTGATGTATACGGCGTTGTTGGTCTGACAGGTGATATTATTTTATCTTTCACTAGAGATATATCTGATGACTATGTTTTAAAGTATTTAGAGAAAATAAATGGCTCTTTACCAAATACATTTAAGTATTACGGAAAAGGCGATAACCGAGAGATTATATCGTTTTATGGTGGTTATATAATAACCTATTCGAATAGAGCTGAACTTGATGAAGCATGCGAAAAGCTTTGGATGATTAATAATGCTTTAGAAGAAAAGCATAAATATAGTATTCCATTTATATTTAGATATGTTGATCCAGATTTTACAACGCAAGATTCCTTAATGAAGTATGTGATAGATTCATCCTTTTGTGATTACAGTGGGCATATTTTTAAAGAAAAAAGTGATGATGATAAATATGTTCAAAGCTTAAGCCAGCTAAAAGAAGAAGTCGAATCAAAGTATTTCACATTGGGTTATGTCTATAATAATCCTGATATATTAGCTGATTTAGGCGATGAGGACATTGAAGATTTTATAGATTACGGGCCAGTTGATGTCTATATCGTTGATGACATAGATATGGTATCTGATGATATTGAGGAAAATCCATCCAATATTGAAGAATACGCAAGACTTTCTGATGGTTGTGTAGCATACAAATCAGAGCGTAGGAACTATAGAATTACCTATGGAAATTTATATACGCTTCTCGTCAATGAAGGATTTGATGTAAGTGGTGACAGTGAAGATTTTATTGTGACCATTCCAGATGGAAGTCAATACGAATTCGCAAAAACTTTCATTGATACAAATAAGCTGAATTGGCGTAGCTATTATATGTGTGATGGTGAAAAAGTTTATACAGATTTAGATGAAGATATCTCTGTTAGCAAAGCTTTAATCTCAGAACTCTTTGGCCTATACATAGAATTTGAACCGTAATAAACTCTAGTCATTCTAAATGTATCTTAAGGGGATGCTGATGCATCCTCTTTTTATTGCTCATTTTGTTGAATATGTCATTTAACAACGTGTATAATGGCTATATAAGATACATATTCACTGCAGAGTTAGTACATCGGTAGTACGTCAGCTTCCCAAGCTGAACAGGCGGGTCCGATTCCCGTACTCTGCTTTATTTTAAGGGGGATAATATGGAGTTTAAAAGAATTTGCAAGGACTTTGATTTAAAGTTACTGCAGTTAGCAACATGGGGAATGCTTTCAGAAAAAGAAATAGAAGAGAAGAAATCTCAAAGAAATAGTCTCCAAAATGACTATGAAAACAATATTATTACATTACATCAGTTTGATTCATCAATAAGAACTCTTACAGAAGGACTTGAAGTTCCATCAAAGGAAGAAATATTTGAACGATGTAAAGCCTTAAGATAGGAGATTTGAATGGATAAAAAGAGTATAGGAAACAATATCAAATTTTACCGCAAGAATGCTGGATTAACCCAGGCCGAGCTAGGAGAAATGTTTGGCGTTTCTTATGTAACAGTTTCAACCTGGGAATCAGGTAGAACGGCTCCAAGTACAGATATAATAGAAGGCTTGTGCGTAGCTCTACATTGCCGAAAAGAAGAGCTTTTAGGCTTTGGTTATGCAGGACGCGACAAAGATATACAAAAGAAAAAGCTCAATGAATACTTCGATTCATTAAGCGAGGACAATAGACATTTGCTTCTTGTAAGAGCAAAAGAGCTTGTTAATATTGAAGCTGAGCAACATGGATACTATAAGAAGAATGCTTCATAAACAGGCGGAAACTTGGATATTAAACATAAAGCATTTTAGCTCACATATTGTAAATAGCTACAAATTTCAGACGTAATTTATATGCTGCATTGCTTGTTGTGCAATGCAGCTCTTTTTTGTATGATTATTGTATTGGGTGGGTAAATGTTATGCGTAGCATTATAAATAAATACAATAATCTTAGAATAGGCCAGAAGCTTATTATCATTTTTTTATTAATATCTATAGTACCTATAATTCTTTTACAGGTGTATCAATTTACTAGCGTCAGAAAAACTATGACGTCTCAGGTGGATGAAATCATTTATGATGATTTGGTCCAGATATCCGAGCGAACTAATTTAAGTATTGAAAACTACACTAATCTTTTGTATCAGATTTATGTTGATGAAGATGTGATTGATGAAGTAATGGTTCTAATGAACGGCACCGAATCAAGAAAAGCAGCAGCTAGAAGCGAGATTAGAGAAAAGCTTCATAGATACACAAGCGTAGTTGAAGGCATTAGAGCCATAAGTCTTGTATGTAAAAATGGCGAAGCTGTAACTTATGACTTTGAGACAGACTCTTCAATTTTCAATATATGGCAAAAGTTCAATGACATGCGTATAGCTCCACCTTATTTGGATGCAGAAAGCAAGTCTGGAATGGTTATTACACCTAGTATGAAATTTGCTGAAAGTGATGGGTCTAGCTACTATTTCCATATTTCTAAGCGAATGTTTAACTTTGATATGTTAGAAAAGGGAAGCATTGCGACCGTCATTATGACAGTTGATGAAGATGTTTTAGATAACATTTGTAATTCATCAGAAGCTAAAACCAACGGAATCAATTTCATCATTGATAAAAATGGAAGAGTAGTATCATACCCTAACAAAGAATACATAGCTACTCATGTGGGAGATGATATAAAAACATTTGTTAAAAATAGTGGTTACTTGGCCGAGACGCATACATTAGGAATAAACGAATACTTAGACGAGTCTACTGGATGGACTTTTATAAACGTTTACGATGCTGATGAAATGCTAAAGGATGTAAGAAAAACAGAATTAATTACTGTAATTATTTCTGTAGTGGTAATAATAGTAGTCATCCTTATCATAATCTATACAACAAAAACCTTTAATAAATCTGTAAAAACGATCGTTGAAGGAATGCAGACTGTTCAGGAAGGCGACTTAGATAAAAGAATCCCTGTACATAGCACTGATGAATTTGGAGTCATTTCAAAGAACTTTAATGTGATGACCGAACGTGTTAAAGAACTTTTGCACCAAATATCTTCAGCAAAGGATAGACAGCGCCATGCTGAATTAAAGGCCCTAGAAGCTCAAATAAATCCGCATTTCTTGTACAACACATTAGATTCTATCAATTGGATGGCAATTGAACACGGAGAAAATGAAATAAGCCAGGCTCTTAGCAATTTAGGGCTCATACTTAGACATTCAGTTAGCAAGGTGGAAGAAAAAACTCCTATAAAGCAGGAATGCGATTTCCTTAAAAGATATTTGGATCTACAAGAGATTCGTTATGAAGACGCCTTTAGATATGAGCTAAATATCGATCCTGAAGTAAAGAACATTGTAATCCATAAGCTTTTGATTCAACCATTTGTAGAAAATGCCATTATCCATGGCTTTGAAGGAATCGAAGAAGGAGGCCTTCTTTCAATAAATATTGATTTATCGTTCGATAAGAGCTTTCTTCAAATAAGTATTGCTGACAATGGTAATGGTTTTGAAGAAGATCTTCTAAACAAGATGAATGATAGACAAGCAGTTATCGATTCTGATGATATTGACGGGGTTGGCCTTGGCTTAAGAAACGCATTTTCAAGACTTGTTATGTATTACGGCGATTTGGCCCACTGGAATATCAACAGCGTTGAAAAGATAGGAACAGAGATAACCCTTTATATCCCTATGAGTGAGTGTGTTTAGTTATGAATATTGTAATTGTTGAAGATGAAATAAAAATACGAAATGGATTATCAAGGCTACTTTCTAGCTACGATGAGCACAAAGTTATAGCAAAAGCAAAAAATGGAAAAGAAGGTATTGATGCTATTTCGACTCTTCGTCCAGATTTAGTTTTTACGGATATAAAAATGCCTGAGATGGATGGATTGCAGATGCTAGAACAGCTTAAATCCGATGGTATTGGCTGTCATAGTGTAATCCTTACTGGTTATGCTGAATTTGATTATGCTAAGCGAGCTTTAAATTGTGGCGCAGATGATTATTTATTAAAGCCTATTACAGTAGATGCGGTTGAAAAGGTTTTAAATGATATCACTATAAAGATTAATAAAGAGGCTACCAAGATCGACGCTAATCCGTCGTCTTATATTCGTGCAATTATTTCTGGTGCATTGGATAACACTGAAGAAAATTTAAAAGTAGCGGAGAGAATATTTGAACTTTCTGCAGGATATTCCCTTTCATTTGTACGAGGATATAGCCCAAAAGGCCAGTTCAGCTATAAAGCGTTGGAAGACAAATTTAGAGACTACAAGGGTTTACATATATCAGATGACGGCAAGGATCTATTTCTTATTATTGATAAGTCAAAGAGTAGATATAAAACCGATGAAGAAATAGAAGCTATGCTTAATAGAAGGCTTCCAGTAATAAATGAATTAAAGGACTCTATTTGGTATATAAAAAGTGTTTCAAGCATAGATAAGTTTAAAGACATAGCTCTTAAATCAGATAAGAGATTTCTATTCTCTCAAATGTTTAATAAGAGAATAATTATTGATGATGACAGTCTAGACGCTATTGAGAAGGATTATAAATATAGCCAAGAACTTGAAAAACAAGTAGAAAAGATTCTAGTAAAGGGTGATGCAGATACATGGAAAGAGTGGAGTATCTCTTTTGCTAATGACATAGAAGGCAAAGGCTATAGTCCATCATCTATTAGACAGCTATATTTAAATCTTGCAAATTTCATCATACAACTTGCCATAAAAATTTGGCCTGATAAAGGTCGCCAGCTAAGAGAATTAGAATCAGTAGAAAAGATTTCCAAAGCAAAAGTTTTAGATGAATTAAAAGAATGCTTAGATGAGCAGGCGAGTGTAATATATGCAAGTGAAACTACACGTGATGATATTCATAACTACACTATTTTAAAAGCTATTGCATATATTAGAGAAAACTATGCCAATAAAATCTCTCAGGAAGATGTGGCAAATTATTTATCGATAACCCCAGAGTATTTAAGTACTTTGTTTCATCGTGAAATGAACAAAACATTTTCTGCTTTTGTAAATGAGTTTAGGGTAAGTCATGCAAAAAGACTGCTCAAAGGAAGCGATCTAAAGATATATGAAATAGCTGAGCAGGTAGGTTTTACTGATACAAAGTATTTCAATAGAGTTTTTAAAGACATCGAAGGTGTATCACCTAAGGAGTTTAGAGAACGATGAAACAACATCTAAAGACAGTTTTTACAGCGATACTAATATTAGCAATGCTAGTTGGATGTAGTAATACTTCAAATGAAAATGCATCAACTGAAGATTTAAAAGAGCATCTTCTAATATGGTCTTACTATGAAACAGACGCTCAGGCAGATGGGCTTGATGAATTATGTGCATCCTTTAATGCAAGCCAAGAAAAGTATGAGATTACATGGGAATATGTTCCTATGACTGAATTCGATAAGAAGATATCCAGAGCTTATACAGAACAGGAGCTACCTGACATCGTAATTATTGATAATCCCGACATGAAAAAGTTCATCCAGCTGGATATGTTTGAGGATATTACAAGTTATGCTAGCACTTTGAATTTGGAGACAGATTACTATAGCTCATCTGTAAATACTATTAAATACAACAATCTATATTACGGTGTGCCATTTAACAGTAATAATGTTTGTTTAATATATAGAAAAGACCTTCTCCAAGAAGCAAACATTGCACCGCCAAAGAATTGGGATGAACTGAAAAATGCGGCTGCAAAGCTTACAACAGATGATACATATGGCTTTTTAATGAGTGCTATGAATTCAGAACAAGGCGCATTTCAAATTCTTTCATGGGTAATGGCAGCTTCAAACTCTGATTCTCAAATTACTACAGATGCATTAAGTAGTGCTTATGATTATTTGGCAGATCTTATAAAGGAAGGCTATATGCCTGCTGACTGCTTAAATTATAGCCAAACTGATATTGCAAGAAGATTTATCAATGGCGATATAGCTATGATGGAAAATGGGCCATGGGTATTTTCAATGCTAGATGAAGCTGGTATTGATTATGGGCTTGCTCCAATGCCTAAAAATAAGAGAAATGCCGTTATACTTGGCGGTGAAAACCTAGGTATTATTAAAGGCAAAAACGTGGAAGGCGCAATCGAATTCATTAAGTTTTGTATGGAAAAGGGCGGGAATGAAAGCTTTTGTAAAAAAGCCAACTTACTTCCCTCAAGAATTGAATCAGCAAAAAACATAATAGTGGATAATCCTAAGCTAGAAATAATAGATAAACAAATGGATTATGCCATTGTTCGAACTGATATTGAAGGATATAGTGGCATTTCTAAGCAGTTAACTATTAATTTCCGAAGTGTCGTTACTGGTGATTTATCCGCAGAAGAAGCCGCTACGAAAACACTTAACTAAAATCGGTTGAACATAGTCCACCTTTTTTAAGATATTAGAATTTTTTAAAGTCAAAACCTCTCTTAGAATACTTATATAAACAAAGAGATAAAACATATCTCTTATATGAGTATCCGAAGGGAGGTTTTTTATGAGATTTAAAAAAGCCGTATCAATGGCACTTGCAGGTGCTATGGCAGCGTCACTTATGGTAGGTTGTGGTAGCTCATCGGGTGAGAGCGCTACAACAGATGCATCAGCATCTAATGCTACAACAACAGAGACTGCTTCAAGTGGGGAGAAGCAGGAAGTTGTTATCTGGGATTATTTTGAGACAGATGCTCAAAAGGAAATGATGAAGACATTAATTGATGGATTCAACGCATCTCAGGATCAATATGTAGCTAGTCACACATACGTACCATTTGCTGACTATGAGAAGCAGTTAACACTTGGTATTGCATCAGGGGAACTTCCAGATGTAGTAATCCTTGATGGTTGCGATATGTCATCATTCATCGCAATGGATTTATTTGGTGATATTTCTGATGCCAACATCGATTGGTCAGAATATCTTGAAGGACCAATGAACTCTACAATGATGGATGGAAAGCATTATGGACTTCCATTCGCAACAAACTGTACAGCATTATTCTATAACAAAGACATCTTAGACAAAGCTGGTGTTCCTTATCCTGATGAGAACACAACATGGGATGAATTCCATGAGATGGCTAAGAAGCTTACAGACTATGGCGTAACTGGATTTGGTAACGCAGCAATTGGAACTGATGAAGGTACATTCCAGTGCTTACAGTGGTTATATACAGCAGGTGGATCTTATACAGACATCGAAGCTGGTAAAGATGCATACAAGCTTATGCAGGATATGATCAGTGATGGTTCATGGTCTAAAGAGTGCGTAAACTGGGCACAGACAGACGTTTGCAATAACTGGAAAGCTGGAAACATTGCTATGATGCAGAATGGTCCATGGCAGATTCCTGGTATTGAAGCAGACGCTCCAGATATGAACTATGGTGTTACTGTTCTTCCTAAGAAGGACGCATCTAGCGGACAGGCTACATCAATTCTCGGTGGCGAGAACATGGGTGCTGTAAAAAAGGACAACATGGATGGTGCAAAGGCTTTCCTTGAGTACTACAACCAGACAGATGTTATGGTTGGCGCAATGAAACAGTATGGTTCATTCCCACCTAAGACAGAGGCAGCAAAGGATAGCTATTGGACAAGTGATCCTATTCAGAAAGAGTTTATTACTCAGCTTGAGACATCAATTCCAAGAGGACCATCTCCAATTTGGCCATCATACTCAAATGCAATTCAGACTGGTTTCCAGGAAGTTCTTACACTTGCTAAGTCACCAGATCAGGCTGCAAAAGACACACAGGCAGCAGTTGATGCCGTTAAGTAATGATTATCATTTGGCGGGGAAAGCTTTCCCCGCCTTTTTTAGAAATAGCAGTTTTGGAGGGATGTTATGATTTCTAGAAAAAAGAAGTTGAATGGACCGGGAAAAATGGGCTTTTTATTTTCCTTACCAGCAGTTATCTACATGCTAATCTTTGTTGGATATCCCACAATTTCAAACTTAATTCTTAGTCTTAAAAACGTAAATGTTTTCAATTTTTCAAGACCAGACGCTCAGGAATTTATTGGGCTATCAAATTACATTGAGCTTTTTACAGATGCAAATTCTGTAATGGCTAGAGCTATTTTAAATACATTGATATTTACAGTAGCTTCAATCTTTTTCCAGTTTATTATTGGTTTTATTTTGGCATTATTATTTAGCAAGAAATTCCCTGCATCATCTTTCTTTAGAGGTGCAACCATGATTTCTTGGCTTCTTCCTGTTACCGTTGCAGGCTTATTATTTAAATTTATTTTTGCAAGCTCAGGTGGTATTGCCAATCAGTTGTTAATGGCACTTCATTTTATTGATGCCCCAGTAGATTGGCTGTTAAATGGGCCAACCGCCATGGTAGCAATAGTAGTAGCCAATATTTGGATTGGTATTCCATTTAATATGATGCTACTTCTTACAGGACTTACAACTGTTCCTGCAGATATTTATGAAAGTGCAAAAATTGATGGAGCCAATAAAATCCAGACATTATTTAAGATTACAATTCCAGTAATTAAGCCAGCTATTATGTCTGTACTTACACTTGGATTCGTATATACATTTAAAGTATTTGATTTAGTTTGGGTTATGACTAAGGGTGGACCAATTAATGCAACTGAATTGGCTTCAACTTATGCATACAAGCTTTCTTTTGAACAATTCGAATTTTCAAAAGGCGCAGCTTCTGCAAATATTTTGTTCTTAATTCTATTTGTTGTAGGTATGTTCTACATCAAGCTTATCAATGCAGAAGAGGAGGTAATGTAGAATGAAACATGAAAGAAAAGAGAATACCATTAGCTTTATTGTGGGATTCATTATTTTTATTATTCTAATGTTCCCTCTTTATTGGATGCTTGTTACATCACTAAAAACACAGGTAGAGATATTCCAGGTACCAACACCTTTATGGCCTAAAAACTTAACTCTTGAAGCTTTTCAGAGCCAGTTTTCAGAGTCTTCATCAACAATGAAAGGCTTTAAGAACAGTTTTTTAATAGCTTTTTCTTCTATGGCTATTTCTACTGTTTTATCAATTCCTGCAGCATATGGACTTGCTCGTTTTAGATTTAATTCTAAAAAGCTTTTGATTCTATTTTTCCTTATGATGCAGATGTTACCATCAACACTTATTTTGACTCCTCTTTATATTATGTTCTCTAAGATGGGGTTACTTAATAACTACTTAGCACCAATTTTAGCTGATGCGACCTTGGGAATTCCTTTTTCAATAATCATTCTTAGAACTTATTTCCTCTCAATACCAAAGGAATTAGACGAGGCCGCAGCAATAGATGGCTGCAATCCGGTGACATCATTCTTTAAGATCATGTTACCGATTGCAAAGCCTGGCGTAATAGTAGCGGCAGTGTTCTCATTTGTATATGCATGGGGCGATTTGATTTATGGAATTACTTTCATGACAGATCCTAACATGAGACCTATCACTTCAAATATTTACAATTACGTACAGCAATATCAAACACTATGGAACGCTACAATGGCATTTGGTCTTGTCGCAATCTTCCCAATTGTATTGATATTTATCTTCATGCAGAAATACATCGTAAGCGGTTTAACAAATGGAGCTGTTAAAGCCTAGGGGGAACTAATGAAATATAAAGCAAATTCTTCAATTCCAATTAACAAAATAAAGATTACTGATAGCTTTTGGAATAAATATCGCGACCTCGTTGGAAATGCCATTATTCCATATCAATGGGAGGTTTTAAATGACCGCCTTAAGGATGTTGAAACAAGCCATTGTATTGAAAACTTTAAAATAGCAGCAGGTCTTTCAAACGGTAATTATGAGGGTGCAGTTTTTCAGGATACAGACCTTGCTAAATGGCTTGAAGCTGTTGGATTTTACATTTCTTCATATGGAAGAGATGAAAAGCTTGAAGCTTTGGCAGATGAAGCTATTGATTTAATTGAAAAAGCACAACAACCAGACGGCTACTTGGATACATACTTCATTATTAATGCTCCAGATAAAAAATGGCAAAACTTATGTGAAGGTCATGAGCTTTATACAGCAGGACATTTTATGGAGGCAGCAGTTGCATACTATGAAGCTACAGGAAAAAGAAAGATTTTAGATGTAGTATGTCGCTTAGCAGATTTACTTTGCACTGTCTTTGGAGATGGTAAAGATCAATGTCATGGGTATCCTGGCCATCCTGAAGTGGAAGTAGGACTTGTAAAGCTATATAGAACTACTGGCGAAGAAAAATATCTCGATTTGGCAAAACACTTTATTGATATTAGAGGCGTAGGAGAAAACTATTTTCTAAACGAAGAAAAGCAGGAAGGCTTTAAAAGAATCTTTCCTGAGTTTATCAATTATGATCCAAGCTATAGTCAGTCACATCTTCCTGTACGTAAACAGAAGACTGCTGAGGGACATGCTGTTAGAGCAGGATATTTATATAGTGCTATGGCAGATGTAGCAGCAGAAACAGATGACAAAGAGCTTTTGGATGCGTGCAAAACTCTTTGGAATGATATGGTTCATAGGAGAATGTATATTACTGGAAGTATAGGTTCTTCTGGCTGGTTAGAGCGTTTCACTACCGATTACGACCTTCCAAATGACTGCAATTACTCAGAAAGCTGTGCATCTATTGCTCTTGCCATGTTTGGTAAAAGAATGGCTGAAATAACAAAGGATGCAACATATTATGACGAGGTAGAAAGGGCACTCTATAATACAGTTCTTGCAGGAATTGCAATGGACGGCAAAAGCTTTTTCTATGTAAATCCACTTGAAGTTTGGCCTGATGCATGTAAAGATCACACCTCACGTTTACATGTTAAAAGTGAACGCCAAAAGTGGTTTGGAGTAGCATGCTGCCCTCCTAATATAGCAAGAACCCTAGCTTCTCTTAGCCAATACATATCATTTATTGATGACAAACGGCTATATATTAACATGTTTGTTTCTTCTGAGATTGAAGCAGAACTTTCAGGACAGACTATAAATGTAAAAATAGATAGTGAAGTTCCATGGAATGGCAAGGTAAAGCTAGCTCTTACATCAACTGATGAAATGTCGGGAAATATTGCGCTTAGAATTCCATATTATGCTATAAATCCAAAAATCAGTATTAACGGTTCAGTTATCGCAATAGTACAAAAGGATGGATATGCATATATTCCTCTTACAGGAAAAGCTATGGATATCGAGCTCATATTTGATATGAAAGCGCATTTTGTTCATTCTAATCCAAGAGTAAGAGCTGATGTTGGAAAAGTTGCCATTATGAAGGGTCCAATTGTTTATTGCTTAGAACAGGTAGATAATGGCGATAATCTCGCAAGTATTTTTGTATCAAATAAATCTCCTCTTACAGAAGAGTTTGATCAAAATCTTTTAGGTGGATCTACAAAGATTACTTTTAAAGGAACCAAGCTTAAAGAAGATAACTGGGATCCAAATAATCTATATGATGAAAAAGAAAATGAATTTGAAGAAATAAAACTTACAGCAATTCCTTATTGCTACTGGGGAAATCGTAAAAAGAATGAAGAAATGACCGTATGGATTAAAGAAACATTCAAATAAGAATCCCCAATCATAACATCCTTCTAAATGGCCTTAGAAAGCAATTTCTAAGGCCATTATTCTATATCTAACTATATTAAAAACTGATAAAATAACATCATAGACCATTAATCAGCGTGATTAATCGTGGGATTAGTTATGGCAAAATGTAACCTTTGTTTCAGACATTGCAACATTTCTGAATGAGCCAATCTGTCTGCAAAGATGTGAAGTGATTAGACACATATAAAGAGGATAATGACATGCCAAACGAAAATGGTACATGGGTAATGTATGGGGTAGAGTGGGATGATCCCGAATGCTTACATACAGTAGATGAAGCAATTGAATATATTAATGAAGTTGGATTTTTACCACTATTTAAGAATGAAATTCCTGGTTTTTCTCTAGAAGAACGCACAGTTCCTGAATACTGGTGGAGTGGTAATAAAACACTTGATCCATGGGAATGGCGAGAAATTATAGCTTCAAGAGGAGACATTGCTTATGGTAGATTCTTTGATAAGAAAGCTGGCTTTATATCAAAGGAATGGTTCCCATATTTTGCAAATTATAGAAGAGATGGCTATGATTTTGATGCTCTATGGGATGATGAAAAAGCATCAATACGCCAAAAGAAAATCATGGATGTCTTAGAGACTTGCGATGAAATATACTCTAACGATTTAAAACAAAAAGCTGGCTTTGGCAAAGAAGGCGAAAAAGGCTTTGATGGCGTAATCACTGAACTTCAGATGTTGACATATCTTGTAATACGCGATTTTAGACAGCGCAAGAACAAAAAAGGTGAAGCCTATGGCTGGCCAATTGCTATATTTACTAAGCCTGAAAACCTCTATGGGCGGGAACAGGTAACGTCTTTATATACTGAAGATCCTGCAGATTCTGGGAAAGCTATAGCTAAACACCTTATTGAAATACATCCTATAATAACTGCAGACCAAATTAAAAAAATATTGGGCGGTAGTGCAGGAGTTGCACCTAAAACCATTAAAAAGAAAAAAACTGTCTATCCAAAAAATGTTTTTGAGAAACTTGGCATAGAGGGTGAGCCAACAAAAGATCAAATAATAGGTCTTGAGTTTGCAATTGGTTTTCTTAAGGAAAGAGAACAAGAACTTATTCATTACTACTATGAAGAAGGCCTTTCTTATACTGAAATATCAAAAAAATGGTCCCTTTCATCATCTAGCGCAAGCACAACTGGACGCCATGCACTTCGTACCCTAAGAAGAAAACACATTCTTCCATGGATTAAAGATGGCTATCAGGCCACTTTAGATGCAAGAAATGCAAAGGTTAAAGTTATAGCAGATGAACTTATCGCAAAAGGAGAGGATGAGTTAGCAAAAATGCTCTATGAATCTCCAATAAGCTTTAAAAATTTCAAGCTCAGCGAATCCCAGCCTTTAATAAACGCGGGAA
>JAEEGL016747010.1_pt1 | contig 14337 bp, 13 predicted proteins | sample 9134231 | NCBI WGS metagenome assembly JAEEGL01 (sample SAMN16246548, study PRJNA631951) | gut metagenome | biome: gut microbiome; feature: rumen; material: fiber-attached | host: Bos | place: Iran: Karaj | collected 2018-10
TATCTATAAGGCCGAACACAGTGCGGGAACCGGCAACGGCAGACAGGCCAGGGGCTATTACATGGACAGCACCGACGGATACTATGCAAAGAAGGCGGATGTCTTCGATATGGAGCAGATTCGCGGCCAGGTGGAAGGCATAATAAACCGTGCGGGACTTTCCGTAAACGATGAGACGATGGCTGAGGCCGAATGGATAATAAAGAGCGGACTTCCGATAACCGAAAAGGCGATGGGCCTGCTCGACCGTCTGAACAATCTTGAGCTTCCGCTTTCCGGTGAGGATATAGCAGATATTTCCGCAGTGGCGATAAATGACGGAAAGTCACCCGTGAACAGCAGCATAGATAAGGAAGAACCCGATCATGTGACGGCGGTAAGGATCATCGACCGTGTAAGCAATATAACGAATGAAGCGGTTGATAAAGTCATAAGCGCGGGTAAGGAATTGAATATAAAGAACCTGTATGAAGAGTCGGTGAATGAGAACGGTAAGAGCGCCGGTGAACAGTTAAGTACAGGAGAGAATGTATCGGCGATAAGGCAGCTTGAAGAAACAAGGCTCATGATGAGCGTTGAGGCAAACTTAAGGCTCATTAAGCAGGGTATATCGATAGATACCGAGCCGCTTAGCAGGCTGGTAGATGAGCTTAAGGAAGCTGAAAGGACATATTACGAACCGCTGCTCCTTAAGGCAGATGAGAGAGGCGCCGACGGATCGGGCAGGATACTTGATAACAGGATAGACCTGTTTAAGCAGACGACGGATGTCTTCACCACGCTCCGTACCGTGCCCGCAGAGATACTCGGAAAGGTAAACACTGCGGCGGATGACTTTACCGCAAGGACACTGACCGGGCAGGGAGAAGCGCTTAAGGCAGCCTATACAAAGGCCGGAAAGTCATACGAAACACTGATGACGGCACCGAGGGCCGATATGGGTGACAGCATCCGCAAGGCATTTGCGAACGTGGATGACATTCTTGAGGATAACGGCTTTGAGCTCAATGAGATGAACAGAAAGGCCGTTAGGATACTCGGTTATTCGGGAACGGAGATCAATCCCGAAACGATAAGCCGGGTAAGGGAAGCCGACAGGGCGGTCGAAAGAGTCATGGAGCTTATGACTCCCGCGAAGACCCTCGAGCTTATAAGAAACGGCAATAATCCGATAGATACAAATATATTTGCTCTCAGTCAGCAGCTTGAGGAAACACCGGATACGGAAAAGGCGGTAAGGTTCAGCAGATTCCTTCGCAAGCTTGAAGAAAAGAATGAGATAAGCGACCGTGAAAAGTCAGCTTTTATCGGGGTATACAGGCTGTTCAGGCAGATAGAGAAGAGCGACGGAAAACTCATAGGAAATGTCCTCTCAAGCGGAGCGGAGCCTACTCTGAGGAACATACTCGCCGCTTCAAGGAGTAACAGGGCAAAGGGCATGGATGTATCCGTAAATGATGATTTTGGCGGACTCGAAGCGCTTAACGTTAAGGGAACGTCGATATCGGGACAGATAGATTCGGGATTTGCCGGAAGGAGCAGGCAGAACGGGAACGAAGGATACCTTGCCTCTCTGGCAGGCGAAGCGCTTGGAAAACTTGATCCCGATGGGATGCTCAAGGCTGGGCTTGATCTTGATAAGCCGCTTGAAACCTTTGCATCGGGGATAATTGAGGGGTATGATAAGGAAGAGGCATTAAATGAGCGCTTAAAAGAGGATATGAACGCCGTAAATGAGGCAAGGGCCGTTGATGACAGGGTCATAGAGATGCTCAGGGATTTCAGTCAGCCCGTAACGGTAAACAATCTGCTCGCGGCAAATGCCCTTATGATGAACAGAGGCGCGGCGTATAAGACTCTTATGAACGAAACGGACAGATCGGATAAGGCTGCCGCCGGAAGGCTTAAGGAAGCGGCGGAAAAGCTGGCCGGTGATTTTGGGGACAGAGAGAGCGCGGATAAGAATTATGCCGCATTTACGGAAGAAGCCTTAAGGGCGGCAGGCGAAGCGGCTGATAACGCGGGCACCGCACTGGATGTGAACGCTCTGAGGCTGGTACACAGACAGCTGAGCATAGCACATGATCTGTCAAGGCAGCAGAATTACGAAGTCCCGGTCAACATAGACGGGGAATGGACCTCGATAAACTTAAGGTTCGTAAGCGGTTCCGGCGAAGAAGGAAGCGTGATCGCCACAATGGATACAGTAAAATACGGTAAAGTGGCGGCGAAGTTCCTTATGACAGGCAAAGAGTGCAGGGGCTATATAACAAGTGACAGGCAGGACGGCGTCGACGGACTTAAGGCTCTTAAGGATGAGCTTACGGAACTGATATCTACGGACGGACGGAGCGTCAGCGAGCTTGATTATGTAAGGAGCGACAGGCTTGACCTTAACGGTTTTGCGAGAGAAGAAGGCGAAGGTGCGGCAAATGCCGATTCGGCGGATCTGTATGAGACGGCAAAGGCGTTTATAAGTATAATAAACAGGTAGGAGGAACCATTATGCGCAGCATAATTCAGGATGGTTCCGACGACAGGCCGCCGACAATAGGAGGGGGCAATACATATTTACAAGGAGGAACGGGATATGAAGGTTAATTCGAACATTCAGGCAATGATAGCGGGCAACGTGCTCAAGAACAACGAACTGAGGCAGTCGGATTCCACAAGGAAGATGTCAAGCGGTTACAAGATCAACAAGGCAAAGGACAATCCTGCGGGAATGGCTATCTCAAACAGGATGAGGGCGCAGATACAGAGCCTTAACAGAGCAAACCAGAACGCATCCAACGCAGTGAACGTGATCGAGACGGCAGAAGGAGCGCTCAGCGAGATCCAGGATATGGTACAGAGGATGAGCGAACTGTCGGTAAAGGCGGCCAACGGTACCAACACAAGCGAAGACCGTGCTGCGATCCAGTCCGAGATCAATCAGCTTACCTCCGAGATCCAGAGGATAGCCAAAGATACCGAGTACAACGGTCAGAACCTTCTGGGCGGAGAGCAGAAGCTTAAAGGTTATGCCGATGATCTCAGGATAAGCGTTACGGATTACGATCCTGATTTCCCGTTAAAGGATTATCAGCTCAACTTCTCCGTAGTGGACGACGGTGAGGGAGGAAAAGCTATAAGCGTGGATCCCGCTACCGTATTATCACCTCTTCCCAACGGCATAAAGGATGCGACTGCCGAAGGAAACAGGATAGAAGTCCTTATGAACGACGGCTCCAGGATGCTCCTCAAGGTTAACCTTGATGAATATAACATCGGCGACAGTGCAGCCGAAGTGACCGCTGAAAATCCTGACGGAACGGTAGGACTTAACATAAACGGCGTCGGCGGAATGAAGATCCAGGTTGGTTCATCCGAAGGACAGGAGATAAACATCGTTATTCCGGAGATATCCCTTGATAATCTCGGGCTCGAAGGAATAGACGTAAGGACTGAGGACGGCGCAAAGACGGCTCTCGATCAGACCAAATATGCACTTTCCTTCATATCATCTGTAAGGTCGAGGCTGGGCGCATACGAGAACAGATTCGAGAACACCATCTCAAACCTTGATGTTGCGGAGGAGAACCTCACACAGTCATTCTCCACGATAAGGGACGTTGACATGGCTGATGAGATGGTTGAGTATACAACGCTCCAGGTGCTCGTACAGGCCGGAACATCGATGCTCTCACAGGCAAACGAACAGCCGCAGCAGGCGCTTCAGCTGTTACAGTAAACAGGGGGATAAAATGACAAAAGAACAGATTCAGGAATATACATTAAGGATCACACGGGCCAACAGAAGCGAGATCATCGTCATAGTATACGATCTGGCCATAGGATATATTGAGTCGGCTATAAAGGCCTTTGACAGCCATGATATGGAGGCTTTCAGCGCAAACAGCAGATATGCCAACAAGTGTGTCGGAGATCTGCTCGAGGCTCTTGATTTTAACTATGAACCCGCATTCCCTCTCATGAGGATATATGTGTTCATAAGCAAACAGATATCATTGGCTCCCATCAAGAAAGATAAGGAAACGCTTGAAGTGGCCTTAAGGCTTCTTAAGAAGCTGCGCAGATCCTTTGAGGATATTGCAGCTCAGGATGATTCGGAACCGCTTATGGAGAACACCCAGGAAGTGTATGCCGGCCTCACCTACGGAAGGGGAAGCCTTAACGAAAATGTCGGAGGCGCTTCCAACCGGGGATTCACCGTCTGATAACACTTGAATATCGTATTTGTTAAATACCAACAAAAATCACCCTGCCCGGCGGGGTGATTTTTTTGATAAGCCTTGTCAGACCTGCACAAAGATTTTTTTTCTTTTCCAAATGGGTTTACAAATCATTTTCCGTTTCTTATAATGCAGTCACGTTTGGATCACAGCTTGCAGCATATTGAAACACATTAAATTCAGGTTAGGCATCATTCATTTTTACCCGTTTTGTTTTGGAGGTAGTTTTGAACAGAAGAAGCTTGGTCATCTGCGACCGTGATAAGGATTACGGAAGCAGGCTGGCGGATTATATGATAAGCAGCGAATGCGGATATGACGTTGTGCTGTACACGGATCCGGAGAGGTTCGTAAGCGAGTGGACGCAGCAGACGGTACCGCTTCTCCTTATGGATGAGGATTTCACGGACGGCAATACCGGCGAAGAAAACACATATGGATCATACGGAATATCTGCGGACAGGTATTTTGTCCTTACCGGTGACAGGGACAGGGCGCTTTGTGCGGGATTTCTGTACAAGTATCAGTCGGCCGCGAACATAATTGCAGGGATGGGAGGCGAGCTTAAGGCATCCCACAGGATAATAAGCGGGGCAAGGAATAATGAAGGCAGCCGCGTGATCGGTGTTTATTCACCGGTAAGTCATGTCCTTAAGACAACATATTCAATGACTCTTGCGAGGATACTGGCATCTGCACAGGATGTGCTGTATGTGAACCTTGAGGGGTTCAACGGTCTTTCAAGGATGCTTGATACGGATACGGAATTGAGCCTTCAGGATCTTATCTATGAATACTCGTTAAGGCCTGATGACCTTAACGGCATACTCCCGAAGTATATAACCGCATCAGGCGGGATGAACATGCTGACCCCCGCAAGATGCCCTTACGAACTGCAGGAGATAGATCCTGCCATGTGGCTTTCGTTTATCGGAGAACTGGCGGGATGCGGGAGGTTTAAGACCATCATACTTGATATTTCCGATGAAGTCCGGGGGACGATGGAACTGCTCAATATCTGCAGCGTGATCCACATGCCAGTAAGAAGGGACGATATCGCAGTCGCCAAGCTGAAGGATTTTGATGATGCACTGCTTAGGTATCCGGGAGGCGAAGGGATAATGAGCAGGATTCTAAGGCTTAAGTTTCCGTATTTTAAGGACATGGATGCCTATGCCTTAAGGCACGGGAACGATGTGCTCGGAAGGTATATCCGGCAGGAGATACTGAAAGACACGGAGGGCAGCGGTCTTTATGAAGAGGGATGTGGCTGTGCGGTATCCGGATAAGCATGACGCGGGCATGAAAACCAAAGACTGGCATAAGGAGATCAGGGATGAGGTAAGACATGAGCTCGAAGGCCGTTTCGATGTCAGCGACGAGCAGGTACTTGAGCTGATAGATGAAAAAATAAGGCTAAAGAACAGGCATTACGCAATGTCGCTTTCCGATAAACTGGCCATAAGACGGGAAGTTTTTAATTCGATACGCAGGCTGGATGTACTGCAGGAGCTGATAGATGACCCGGAGGTCACCGAGATCATGGTAAACGGCATGCATTCGATATTCATCGAGAAAGACGGGGCTTTAAGCGACACCGGAAGGAAGTTTGATTCTCCCGAGAGGCTTATGGATATCATCCAGCAGATAGCATCCGGAGCTAACAGGACGGTAAACGCGGCATCCCCGATAGTGGACGCAAGGCTCCCCGACGGATCGAGGGTAAATGTGGTTTTGAGTCCGGTCGCGGTCAACGGACCGATACTTACGATAAGGCGTTTTCCCAAGGTTCCGATAAGCGGTGAACGGCTTATTGAGACAGGGTCGGTGAGCAGGGACGCCCTCGAATTTCTGAAGATGCTCGTAAAGGCCGGATACAACCTGCTGATAAGCGGCGGGACAGGCGCTGGGAAGACTACCTGCCTCAATGTATTGAGCGGTTTCATACCGCGAAGTGAAAGGATAATAACCATTGAAGACAGCGCCGAGCTGATCATACAGGGCATAGATAATCTTGTTTCGCTTGAGGCAAGGAATGCCAATACGGAAGGCTGCAACGCCATAACAATAAGGGACCTGATAAGGACGGCACTCAGGATGAGGCCCGACAGGATAATAGTCGGTGAGGTCAGGGGCGCCGAATCCATAGATATGCTTCAGGCAATGAATGTCGGTCAGGACGGGTCCATGTCCACAATACACGCAAACAGCGCATCCGATGCCCTGTCAAGGCTTGAGACGATGATGATGCTGCATACGGACATACCGGTATCCGCATTAAGACGGCAGATGGCATCCGGCATCGATTTCATAATACATCTTGGAAGACTGAGGGACGGCAGCAGGCGGATGCTTGAGATAAGGGAGATCATCGGATATGAGGATAATGAGATATGTTCCCGTACGATATACCGTTTTGAGGAAACCGGAGAAGTTAAGGGAAGGGTACAGGGAGGACTTGTAAGGATTGATGAAATGGTACATAAGGATAAGCTTAAGAGGGCAGGTATCACGGTCTGATGGATTATGAAAAATACAGGTTTGGCAGGATTGGGATATTACGGTATCTTTTGGCATACATAGGCGCTGCGGTGCTTGTTTCATATACATTTTATGATTCTTTTTATGTTCTGCCGCTTTTCATACCATTGGTACCTGTTTATATAAAGGTTGTCAGGAATGAGCTCAAGCGCAGAAGAAAGGAACAGCTCAAGAGGCAGTTCAGGGACATGATAGACAGCGTTTCAACGGCCATGCAGGCGGGATATTCCGCCGAGAATGCTTTTCATGAGGCCTATAAGGATATGCTCAGGCTTTACGGACATGGGAGTCTTATCACTTTGGAGCTTGAATCGTTTTTTACGCGGCTTGAGACCGGGGTTATGCTGGAACATGTCCTTAAGGACTTCGCTCTGAGGGCGAAAACGGAGGATATAACGGATTTTGCGGACATATTTTCTATTGCCAAGCGAAACGGCGGCAATCTTACAAATATAATAAGCAACACGGTCAGGATAATGAAGGAGAAGGAGGAGACCGAGAAGGAGATAAGGGTAATACTCTCGGGCAGGAAGTTCGAACAGAAGATAATGTGCCTTATCCCTTTCGGGATAATCCTCTATCTTAAGGTCTCAAGCGGGGATCTGATCGGGATCCTCTATCATAACGCGGCCGGTGCGGTCATAATGACAGCCTGTCTTGCACTGCTTGGCATATCGTTTTACATTTCGCGCTCCCTTACGGATATAAGGGTCTAGCGTCATCATAAGGCGGAGGGATAAATGCTCATATTATGCGGATCTTTGGTGATCCTGGGACTTATCGTAAATATCGTTCTGAAGAAGCTCCCGAGGGAGAGACAGGTTAAGCTTGTCCGTCATATCTGCAATGACAGGGTGATGACCGATATAAGAAAGACGGATCCGAAATGTAATGCCTTTGAGGGAAGCATCGATTTCTATCTGCGTAAGCTCAGTATGTCGGCACTTATAATAAGCGCAGGTTCGCTTCTTGCTTTCGGGTATGAGCTCAGGAGCTTAAGCAGTCATGACCTGATCGAAGGGAATGCCATAGAGAGAAGGGATCACGGCGGTGGCAGCAGGAATGTGCGTTTAAAGGTCGGTGAGGCTGAAGGGCCGGCTGATGAAACGGTTAATGTTACCGTAAGTGAGCTCAGATACACAGGCGCGGAACTTGAGCAGTTGGCGGAAGAGGCGAAGGAGCAGCTTTTGCACGATATTTTGGGAGATAATGCTTCTTTTGACCGCATAGCGGATGATATGGTGCTGCCGTCTTCCCTGTCCGGCTATCCGTTTAGGATATCGTGGAGGACTGACGATCCGCTGCTTATAAATTCGAAGGGCGTCATAAACCGCGCCAGGTATGAGGATAAGGACCTTGAAGATAAGGATATGAAGACGGCGGTCGAAGGGATACTGACGGGTATCCACGGGGAGCTTACGTATGAGGATCACACAAGCTGTATCGACATGGCCGTAAGGGTGTTTCCGATAAGACCAAAGGAACTGACTCTTGGTGAATATGTCGGAGAGCTCATAAGAAAGGCTGATAAGGCGACAAGGGAGGACCCGGTCCTTAAACTGCCGGAATATGTGGAAGGCAGGGAGATACGATATGAGGAAGCCGGTGATCCGTATGGGGTGCTGATACTGGTCCTTGTTGCGGTAATGGCCGTGCTCATGTACCGTCGTGAAGACAGCCGGCTTAACGATAAGGTCAGAAAACGGGATGCGGAGCTTAAAAGTGATTATCCGGTACTGGTCAACAAGTTTGCTCTGTTCTACTGTGCGGGCCTTACCACAAGGGGTATATGGCATAAGCTCTGCGGGGATTACAGGGATTCTCTTGAGCATGGAGGCAGAAGGCGTTATCTGTATGAGGAAATGCTCCTGTGTGAAGGAAGGATGAATGAAGGCATGGGAGAACTTGCATCATATGAAACGTTCGCCTCGGCCTGCGGATTGAACATATACAGGCATTTTGTGAGCCTCATCTCCCAGGCGGTAGGCAGGGGAAGGTCTGACATGATCCTGATGCTTGAAGACGAGGCGGGAGAAGCGTTTTCGGAACGAAAGAGACGGGCAAGGGAGCTCGGTGAGGAAGCAGGGACCAAGCTGCTGCTGCCGATGTTCATCATGCTGATCGTGGTATTGATCATAGTAACGGTGCCGGCATTCATATCATTCAGATAGAGGGCCGGGATGCCGGGAAACGATATTGAGACCCGGCGCATGGATAAACAGATATTTAGGAAACAGAAGGAGAAGGATGATAAGAGGACTTATAAACATTACCCGGGGTTTTGCCCGGGATGATAAAGGAATAGGAGTAGTGGAGCTGATACTGATCCTGGTCGTGCTGATCGGACTGGTGGTGATATTCAGGGATCAGCTGACGTCACTGATAAACGGTATATTTGACAGAATAGTAAATGATTCCCAGGCGGTATAGAGAAGTTAAGCCAAGAGGAGAGATAACGATATTCCTTGCGCTTATCGCTTCGGTACTGATGGGGCTGATCGTTGTTCTCATCGAGAGTGCGAGGCTCCAGCTTATCAGGATGAACGTGGAGGAGCTGATGGATACGGGTCTCACCTCATGCTTCGGAGAATATAATATATGGCTGTTTGATAAATATGACCTGTTATTTATTGACAGCAGTTACAGAGGACAGGATGAGTCCGGCATTGACAGTGTCTTAAGACATCTGTCGCAGTACATAACGGTCAACGCCGATTATTCCAAAATGCCGGTCACGGGTGAATGGTACAGGGAGGATCTGACTGACGTAACGGCCGTAAGCTATGAACTTGCGTCGGACGGAGATGGAGAAGTGATCAAATATCAAGCGTCATTATATATAGACAGATGCGGCAGCAGGAAATATGGCAGATCTATAGAAGAGAACAGTGTCGCTGTCGACCGCATCAGTGAGATCGATCTGATGGCAGAATGGGATGAAGTGCTTGCTCTGATCGAAGGGTTTGGCATTCCGGTCGATAACCCCGGCAGGATAGTGAGGGAGATGGTCTTAAGTGAAGATGATCTTATCATGGATAAGGGTCTTTCATCAATAAAAACAGATGTTATTCCATCAAAAAGGGCCCTTGAACACGGAAACGGAGCGCCCGAAGGAAACAGGAAAGGAACAGATGATGATTTTGTTGAATACCTGATGCAGAAGATGGGGTGTTATACCGGATATACCGACGAGCAGCAGCTTAAATGTGAGCTCGAGTATCTGATCTGGGGAAACGGAAGCGACAGGGATAACATGGCTGAAGCGGCAGAGCGCCTCATTAAGATAAGGGAGTCCGATAACTTAAGGTGCATCCGCTCCGATCCGGGCAGGATGGAGGAAGCGGACGCACTGGCAAGGGAGACGGCAGAATTGTGCATCGCAGATCCCCTGGCCTTCCCTGTTGAGGAATTCACGGAGCTTATCAGGGAGTCAATAGTCTATGCATGGGCTTATGCCGAATCGGCAGTGGATGTGAGCCGGCTGTTAAACGGAGGCAGATGCCCCGTTAACAAGAGTTCATCCGATATCGCTCTGAATGCCTGCGATATCACGGACTTTATGTCGTACCTTAATGGCGTGGGAGGCAGCGGACCCGGTTACAGGGATTATATTGGTGTCTTCCTTAAGAAGACGGATGACAGGTTAAGGAGGTTAAGATGTATGGATATCATAGAGGAAAACTGCAGGATGTATTATAACGACTGTTTTAATATAGATGGGTGCGTGGATTACCTTGAAGCTGAGGCAGGACTGAGCAGCGGATACGGGTATTCACATAAAATAACACGCGTGAGGTATTATGAATAATGGCTGTCCGAAGGCAAAGGGAAGCCTGACTATAGAGGCATCCCTGGTCATCCCGGTGTTCATGTTCGCGATGTTTACCATCCTCTCTGTTCTAAGTCTTTTGAGGTTCCATCTTAACCTTCAGGAGGCGCTTCATCAGGAAGTATCCGCACTGTCGATAAAGGCCGTCACGGACACCGGTATTAGTGAAGCGGCAGTAAAGGCAGCTGTGCTTGGAAGGCTGGATGAGGGAACAGCAGCGGGTGCCCCTGTTAAGGGCGGAGCTTCATCCATAGATCTTGGATCGAGCAGGCTTGGCGACAGGGAGATAGTCGAGGTAAACGCGATATACGAGTCACAGCTTCCGTATGATCCTGCGGGACTGTTTACAAGAAAGTTTGCCGCCAGATGCCTTATGCATACCTATACGGGGTTTGAAAAGGGACTGACGGAGGGATTGGAGAGGATAAATGATGAGGAATATGTCTACGTGACCGAGACGGGTACTGTATATCACAGGGACAGGGAATGCAGCTATTTAAGGCTGGCGATAAGGAAGGTGAGCAGGGCATCCCTTAAGGATCTTAGGAACTCTGCGGGACATAAGTATTATCCCTGTGAAAAATGCGGTAAACGCGCAGGCAACACGGTATATATAACAAAGGACGGTACAAGTTACCATTCAAGCCTTGACTGTTCGGGGCTTAAGAGGACCGTTCACTGCATCCCGCTGTCGGAAGTCGGCGGCAGGGGACCGTGCTCACGATGTTCAAAGGGGAAATGATGTTATTACTAAGCCTATTTTTTCTGATCATATGCAGTTTTACAGATCTACGGGAACGCGGCATAAGCATTGTGCTGCTTGCCGCGTTCCTCACATCTTCAATACTGCTGACGGTCGGTGTTTGCATATATGGAGAAAGATACGGGAACTTAAAGGGTTTGCTTGAATATACGCCGGGGCTTATATCTGTAGCGGCAGCCCTTATCCCGGGGATAATACTGTTTTTCATCGGTAAGCTGACAAAGGGAGCGGTAGGCGAAGGAGATGCGTATATGATATTTGTACTGGGTTTTATGATGGGACCCGAAAAGATAATCATTCTTTTGTTCGTATCGATGGTGTTGACGGCCGTGTTCGGCATCTTTTATATGATATCGGGGCGGGGAGGACGGCATGATGCACTGCCTTATGCGCCGTTTTTACTGGCTTCGTTCATACTTATGACATGCATAATAAACTTTATAGAGGCGGGGGCGGTCTGATATGAAGATGAAAAAGGGAAGCCTTACGATAGAACTTTCGCTCCTGATGCCCCTTATCCTGGGACTGTTCGTGGTCATCATTTTCACGGGTTTCATCCTTCACGATAAGTGCATCGTAAATAAGGCCTGTCTGAGCGCGGCTTTGCGTGGCTCCCAGGAGGCAGATGATAAGGACGCGATGGACGCGGCAAACGGTGCCATAGCTGAGATGATTCCGGGGAATTTGTTGTGTAAGTGGACGTATGATACGGGCATAGACGTGGGAAAGGACGCAGTGAGGGTGACCTTCGCGGGTGATGCGGGAATAGGCCCTGCGGGGATGATCCTTAAGGGAGGAAACTACTCACACGGGTATTCCTGCGTGGCTGACCGCTACGACAGGGCAGGATATATGAGAGAGCATAAGAAAGATCTGGCAACCGGAGGGAGAAGCAGATAATGTATGGAGAACGTTATGAAAACGGCATAAACGGAAGCAGTCTGATATTTGAGTACGGCAGCGGGCAGGACGGGAGCTACCTGACAAGGATGATAACAGAGAACAGGATCCCGGGGTATCTTGAGTGTACGACTGCCTGCACCGATGGTATGGTGAGATATGTTTATAATGTAACTTCCGTGGTTTCCCTGTACAGTATGTATGAAGACAGGGAGATCGGGTATGCGGCCCTTGTAAACCTGCTTGATTCCCTGGCCTCTGCAATGGAAGCAGCGGGGGAATATCTGCTGCCGTGTGAGCATCTTATGACGGATCCCGCGCATATATTTATTGAAACGGGATCGGGCCGGATAGTGTGGTGTTATTATCCGGGACACTGCATGGGGATAGACGAAGCCATGAACGGACTGGCCGAATACATACTCCTTAAGGCGGATCATAATGATGAAGCGGCGACCTTGTTAGCTTACGACCTTTATAAACAGGTAACAAAGGGTGATTTTACCTTAAGGGCACTGCTTAGCCGTACTGAGACTGCGGTCTTGGATGAGATACCTGCGGGAGAAGAAGGGGAACACCTGATAATAGAAGAAGATGAACTGTATCCCCCGGACGAAGAGGAGATGCCCCGGGTCCCGGTCATGGGAAGGGTGATAACGGCCTGCTGTATAGGTCTTTTGCTTGCTGTCTCCGGGTTCGTTCTCTCAGCGGAGCTTGGCTTAAGCAAAGCAGCGCAATGGCTTATGACTTTTAATGAGATGAAACTTCTCATATGTGCATCATCTGCCATTTCTGTTCTGCTCCCCGTCGTGATCGCCTTAAGATGGTTCAACGATACCAGGATGTACAGGGACAGGATGGTATCGTATAACAATGACAGGTCTGAGGAAATATTTTATTTCGGATAGAATTATGCTATACTGTTAAATGTTTGGGACGGGGCTTTATCTCCGGTATCCTAAGGAATTTAACAAAGGAGCATTTTCTATGAAGATCAACATATATTACGGCGGCCGCGGGATCATAGACGATCCCACCCTGTTTGTGATAGGGAAGATGCAGCAGGTTCTTGATGAGCTTAATGTAAAGGTTGAGAAGTTCAACCTCTACGAACTGAAGAATTCCATTACTACTTTACCCGCATCCATAAATGATGCCGACGGGATCATCCTTGCGACAACGGTGGAATGGTTCGGCATTGGCGGATACATGCAGCAGTTCCTTGATGCCTGCTGGTTATACGGCAACAAGGAAAAGATCGAGGATACATATATGTGTCCCGTTGTAATGTCCACCGCCCCGGGCGAGAGGGAAGCAATGACTGACCTTGAACTTGCATGGGAACTGCTGGGCGGCATACCCTGCGCGGGATTGTGCGGATATGTGGATGATATGGTATCGTTTGAGATGAATCAGGGATACCTCGGGATAATAGAGAAGAGGACGGAAACGCTCTACAGGACGATATCCCAGCACTCGAAGACACTTCCTTCGAGCAATAAGGCTGTTGTCAAGGCAGGCAGCGCTCCGAGGAACATACCTCTTACTCCGCAGGAGTCGGAGCAGCTATCAATTTATGCAGCCGATGAGACCTACGTACAGCAGCAGAAGGAAGATATCGAGCAGCTTGCCGAGCTGTTCCGCGGCAAGATGGAGCGCAGGGGCGTTGATGAGAGCACACTCTATATAAATGACTTTAAGGAGAAATTCCACCCGTCTACGGCCGTTACCGCGGTCTATAAATTCATCATAAAGGACAGGAAGAAACCGCTTATCCTGGATATTTCCGATTCAGAGCTTGACTGCTATTACGGAAACCATGATGATCCGCAGGTTATCTGTAATGTGACCAATGAAGTGATGAACCATATAGTTGCGGGCCAGATGAGTTTCCAGAGGGCATTCATGTCAGGCGAGATGAGGGTCAAGGGTGATTTCAGGAAGTTAAGGATGCTCGACCAGATATTCTCTTTCAGCAATGAAGGAGCTTAAATAACGCTAACGGAGGGAAAGCAGATGAAAGATGACTGCATTTTTTGCAAGCTTGCGAACGGAGTATTTGATACCAA
>JAEEGL010377680.1_pt1 | contig 14336 bp, 13 predicted proteins | sample 9134231 | NCBI WGS metagenome assembly JAEEGL01 (sample SAMN16246548, study PRJNA631951) | gut metagenome | biome: gut microbiome; feature: rumen; material: fiber-attached | host: Bos | place: Iran: Karaj | collected 2018-10
CTGCACCCATAGCATTTGGGTCCATAGCACCCATATCTCCACCCATCATATTAGGATCTCCCATAGCGTTGGGATCTCCTCCTGCCATAGGATCCATTCCACCACCCATGGCTGGATCAGCCGGTGGCATTCCACCAGCAGCAGCCATTGGGTCCGCGTTTGGATCACCAGGAGGCATCATACCCATACCTTCTGCCATATCTCCACCTTGAGGGGGAGGAGGAGCATTAGGATCCGTTGGAGGTGCGGCATTTGGATCTCCTTCAGGAGGTGGTGCTCCCATAGCATTTGGATCAGCACCCATATCTCCACCAGCAGCATTTGGGTCTCCACCCATATCTGGTAAAGCTCCACCACCCATACCATCATCTTGAGGAATTTGGTCTACTGACTGAATATCTTCAGGAGGTGGAGGAGGAGCGGCATTTGGATCTTCTTCAGGAGGGGGGGCCATATTAGGATCAGATGCTGGTTCAGGTGAAGGAGGCTGCTGTGCATTAGGATCAGCAGGAGGAGGTGTCTGTGCTGGAGGAGCATACATCGGAACTGGCATAGGCACAACCATTGGCGGCTGCTGCATACCCATAGGCATTTGCATACCCATTGGAGGATACCCCATCATTGGCATTTGCATAGGCATTTGTGCTGGAGGCATCATCCCAGGCATAGGCATACCACCCATTGGAGGATATCCCATAGGGGGCATCATTTGAGGCATTTCCATTGAATCAAATCCTTGACCACCCATTAAATCATTAGGATCTCCCTGTTCATCCGGTATCTCTTCATTATCAAATGAACTATCATCATATTGAGGTGCATCTGTATCTCCATCTTCTCCACCTTCATCATTGTTCTCTTCATCTGGCTGAGAAGGATTCATTTGTGGAATTTGATCCATAAAATCATTAAATCTATCTCCAGTAGCTCCCTGATCCTGATCATGTTCACCATCATCAGGATTTTCTACTTGCGACTGAGCATCTTGAACTGCTGATAAATCTTCTCCTTCCATGAACATTTCAGTCATTTTTAATTTATCAGCAGCATCAAGACATTCTTTTACTGTATCATAATTACTCTCTACAAATTTAAGTAAAGCTGTATACGAATCATACATTTTAATTATTATCTCCTTCTTTACTTATTTATCGAATTAAATGCTAAACTTTTTGCCCTATACCTAACATCATTTGTAACTTCTTTACCAAACCATTTAGGCGGTACAAATTGTTTAGCTTCATTAATATTATTAAATTCTACTTCTGCTGTAATTAGTCCTTTATTATTACCTTCATAAATACTAATTCCAGCAAAACCTATATCTACTACAGTTTTTTTAATACTCGCTTTAGAAACTTTTTTAAGAGACATATATTCTTCAGAAGTAAGTTTCTTTTCTATTTCAGTTCTAACCATACCATTACCTGATTTAATAGCCATTTTATAAATAGTTCCAAAACCTTTAATTTGTATTTTACTACATCTTAATTCACTAGGTTCATCTATTAAAACATAATTATGTTCTAATTTATGTATAGATTCTATTTTAAATTGTTTTAAATCAGGTAATCTATCTATGACCCAAACTCTTTCAATTTCTTTTATATTATTATGCATTTGGTATATTATCAGTAAAAGCTAAAGATTTTCCCCTAAATCTAATATCTGTTGTTACTTCCTTACCAAACCAATAGGGGGGAATAAATTTCTTAGATTTCTGTATATTTGGGAATTCTACTTCTACTAAAGCTAACCCTTTTAATTTACCCTTATACACATGTATCACAAACGAGTAACAAGGAATTAGTGTTTGTTGTAAACTAGCTTTAGCAACTTGATGTAAAGACTTCCATTCTTCCGAGGTAAGTTGTTTAATTACTTCTATTCTAACCATTCCATTACCAATCTTAATTGCCATATCATATTCAACTTTATTGGTTTCAGTATACAATACTTTTCTAGTTCTTAATTCACCTTGACCATCTAACATAATATAATCTTGTACAACTGAATGTAATCTACCGGGTTCAACATTTAATTCATCTTTAGGAGGCATTTCTTTAACAATCCAAGTTCTTTCAATTTCTTTACCAGACTGAAAGGCCACTTATTTCATCACTCCCTTATTGAATTCCCATAGCAGCTAAATCTCCACCAACACTTCCGCCACCTAAAGCATCAGAAGGGGTCATACCAGCACCACCGCTCATATCCATACCTCCACCCATATCTCCACCAAGAGCAGACATATCACCCATACCACCAGCATCAACCATGCCCATGTCCATACCTCCACCCATATCTCCCATACCCATACCGCCCATATCGCCCATCATACTCATATCTCCACCCATACCTGGCTGCTGTTGAGGCTGACTAAATGCCTTAGCATCAACTTTATTCCAATCAATCCATGGAAGAACTTTTTGCTTAGCATCTTTAGGTGTAAATCCAAGTGCAGTCCAAATATTAACAGCATTCTGTTGGTTAGAAAGTATCTCCACTGAGCTACTTGATAATATTCCTTGAGGTGCCGGGAAAGTTATTTTAACTTCTTCATAATTAGGGTCAATAGTTTGTGATTTCTTATGCATAAGCACATAAATTTTCTGTACAAAAGAAGTTAACTGATCTGAGAAAAGCTTCTGTAATCTAATTATAGACCTGGCAAAAACGATAGATTCCTGTGATAAGGTATTTCTCGAATTAGTATACTCTTCAATACCTAATAATGAAGGCGGTATTTCAATACCAGTTAAAATATTCTTAAGTAACTTATCATTTTCAGCATCCTTATCTTCAGCAGAACCTAAATCTAATGTATCGATATTAACAAACTTTTTACCATCTTTAGAAGGAACATAGATATCATCAAAAGTGGTTAAATGTTTAGCAACGGTATCTAAGGATTTTAAATCTTCACCAGTAATTTCTCTTTTCTTAAGAGCTCTTCTAACTGATTCAATTCTATTACGAGCATCATGGTCATTAGTACAATCAACTTCAATAAGTAAATGTCTTCCAGCTCTAGCTAAAGAATAAAGTGTTGAAGCTAATAACTTACTAAGATACATCTTAATCATAGGTAATATATTATAGAAATATGATTCACCATATGGATCAAACTCTTCTGAATTAATCTTAAAATGCTGAATATTTTCTATAGGTATAAATCTAATGACAACATCACCATTCATATGATTCTTTAAGATATTTGTAATAGTATCTTTAAGATCATCTGGTATCTCATCAACTTCTTTAGTTTTTAAATATTGAAGAACTGACTTATATAATTTATCAATAAGTTCTGTTGCTGAAGATAACTCATCATCAAATGGTCTGTTCATAGATGAATTTGAAACACCCTGTTTACTATTAACCACATCAACATATAAATAACCCATTATCCATTTCTTTTGTCTTATTATAACAATATTTCTAGGATTATGATCTATAACCCTTAACTTATATGTTGGTATAATTGTATTTTTAGTACCATGAGCAGATGTATTCGGTTTGGGCTTAAATGTAATAGTTCTTACATTATCGTCATTTTTATTAGTGATATTATTAACAAAATCCAAAACTTCTTTTGGATCATCTGGTACATCAGAATCACCAGTAATATCATTAACATAACCTAAAACATTCTTTGTATCTGTACTAATATCCCTTTGAACAAAATTAACTGTTTTAGTTGGACCAGTATAAGTATTTTCAGGATTATTAGGATCAATTAACTTATAAACATCTTCCATAACATATTCAATACCATCATTTATAGGAGCATAATCTTCTCTAATTACTCCGCTCATATTATAACTATAATTAAAATCTAATGCTGGAGTATCTTCAAAGTATACTGTCATTTCTCTAATTTCTCTACTGTTATCTGGTCTAAACTTATACTTCTCTTCTTTTAACTGTATATTACTCATCTTAGCTGTATGTAAGAAATCAGATTTAACTGTAGTTACTTCAAAGAATCTATCCCCTTCAATCATAGTATTTGTAATTAAAGGATCCATTTTATCCTCTAATCTTAACGACTTAATTATGTTTTTATACTCATCTATTATACCATCATACTTAGTATCCTCTTCAGCCTCATCATCTGTATTTGCAACTACCTGTAAACTAAATTTAGTGATCTCATCAGGACTTAATATGTTATCTACATAAATTCTTACCGCTCTCATAAGTAAAGGTAACTGTCTAAAAATAGCTCTTACTTCATCGTACATAGCAATTCTTTTTTGTGAAGCATATGTACCTTCAAGAGCTTTTGTAATAGAATCTATGATATCATTATTACTTACTTTCTTATTAGAATATAATGTATCTTTAAATAGTCTAAAATAATTATTTCTTTTATTAGGATCAACTACTGAAAAATTGGATAAAGAATCTATTTTACTATCTAAATTAGAATTACCAACTAGATCTCTTTCTTTACCTCCATTAATAGTAGCCATAATATCCTTTACCTGATTAAATATTGAAGGCATTAGTTAATATTGTCACCTCCTAAAAAAGCATTCGCTTCTCTAGTTATTCCTCTATTTATATTGTTAGTTATATCTATTAATGATTCTTGATCTTGTAGTATATCAACATCCTTAATTATCTTATCACCATACTCATCAAATATAAGTGTTTCTGCTTTCATAACTATCATATTCTCAATTTCATCCTTACTACAATATAATAATACTTCATCATACCTATATTTAGAAACATTCTTTAAGGCATATTCAGTACATTCTTTTATTCTTTTCTTATATTCACTTTCTGAAATAGTTGTATCTGTAGTAGAAGCTGTATCAAGTATAGTATTTCGAGTTAAATAAAAAACCATTAGACTATTAATTTGCGTTTCAAATCCTTCCATAGCTATTCTATAAGCTTCATAATTTTTAATATTTCTATATGGTGCAAACATATAGTAAATAAAACACGCGGATAAAATAAAGATTAGAAGGGAAAATATATACATTTAGTTTTACCGTCTATTATATCTTAAAGCATTTCTTACTTCATCATCAGACATGATACTCGACATCATAAAAAGAAAATGGTCCTTATTAATTAAGATAACATCATCTTTAGAAGTACCTAAAGCTAACCAAACAAATTGATTTTCAGTAGATGAAATTACTTCAGAAAGTTTCTTAACTTCTTCGTTACTCATATCCGGTATTGTAAGTATGGTTTTTTCTCCACCAGAATAACAGAAAATAAGTCTTCTCCAAATAGATGAACTGCTATAAGATTCAGAATCAGCTAAGGTTATAACATTTTTATCAATTTTCATATAAAAATAACTTCCTTTCTATAATAATTATAATGATTAAGGAAAAAGGTCAGTAAGAAGAATTTCATTTCCTCCTACTGACCTTATTATTTAATAATTACTTCTTTTCTGGGATTTCTTCTATTTTAACTCCACTTGATTTTAAAATTGCTATCTGATTAGGATACAATTCTATAATTGCGGGAGTATGAATATTATATCCAAATGCAGTAATTTTCCCATAAGAAGTAACCTTTACTTTAATTTTTTTACGCTGCATTTGTAATAAAGTCCTTTCTGTATTATTAACCTCTGAGATTAATAAGGTTTCTGGCTTTCTCCTGCTCAGAGAGTCTTTTTAAAACCATAAGTGGGTTATACTGAGTTCTATCAATCATGGTAATCTTAGCAGCCTCAGTAACATTAAGCTGCTTATTCTCCTTCCAAGGAGAGGTCTTACCCATCTTACCATTGTAGAAGTCTAAAACATTACGAATCTTCTTAAGGGCAGACTCAGAGAATCTGGTGATAAATGAAGGAGAAGCAAATAACTTCGTAGCCTCAGTAATAGCCTCAGGAATAATCTGAGCCTGTCCCTCGACAATTGAAGCAATTGGGAACTTATAATCAGATTCCTTAGAACCGTCATTCTCCCAGTAAAGGTGTGACTTCTTCATAAGGTCAAAATTAACCTTAGACTCACTCTTATATGCTGTCTCAGATAAGAGCTTACCAGCCTTAAGGCTATCCCAAGTAGCATTTTCAGCAATAGGAAGTGACCACTTAGGAACAGAAACCTCAGAAACAACCGAAGCATCTCTGACTTCCTTAGCAATCTTACCAGTACCAAAGGCATTATTAAGATTACGAAGAACTGAAGTCATTTCCTGAGCATTGAAGGAACCAAGAACAGTGTTCTCAAGGGTCTTAGCCTTATTAGTACCATTTGAAGTTGATGCATAACCATCAACACGCTTTCTATCCCCAAGCTCTGGGTAAGGCTGATCGGAATAATCTGAATTCGTGTTAAAGAAACCCTTAGCAGACTGATCATAGCCTTCACTTAATTTCTTACCCTTCTTCTTAGCAGCCTTCTTCTTGTCAACTTTCTTAAGAGCGACTTTCTTCTTACCCTTCTTCTTAGCATAGGCTTCCTTAATAGCAGTCATAAGCATATGATAATTATCGGTAAGTCTTTCGTCTTCATCTGTATCCTCGTACTTCTCTCCATTGGAGGAAACAACATCATCACCATCAACCTCAACATCATCATCAGCATCATCAGGTGAACCTAATGTAGTCTCGCCATCTTCCTCAACAGCACCATTACCAACATCTGTTAACTCACCATCATCTGAGAGTTCATCAGAAATATCACCAATCATATCCTGAGCATCACCATCAAGAGGCTCAGCAGCAACCTTACCCTCACCATCTGAATGAGAATCAAGGTCATCTCCTTCCATGATCTTCTTAAGCTTTCTAGCCATCCACTTAAGCTCAGCAGCCTCTTCAGGCTGAATTGTACCAGGAGTAATTGGGATATCACCATCTGTGACTTCACCCTCATCACCACTTAAATCTTTTTCTTCAGCCTCAGAATCATCAACATCAGACTCTGAATCAATAGGAGCATCACCAGTAGAATCGGAAGGATCTGATGTACTAACGTCACCCTCACGCATAAGTCTACGTAAAGCTCTCATAACTGCGGATTCAGTAACTTCTTCCTCTGGCTCTTCCTCGGGCTCTTCTTCAGGAGCATCTTCAGGAGCATCTTCAGGATCTTCATCATCATCAAGATCCTCATCATTATACTCTGGATCAGCATCATCAAGATCCGGATCATCATCTTCACCTAATTTAAAATAATCCTCTAAGAAGGGATAATAACCCTCCTGAACGGGTTGATCTGAATCCTCATTATTTTCATCCTCACCAGCTAACTCATCATCATCTAAGTCACCTAAATCATCAGAATCATTTTCTTCCTCTCCACCTTCATCCCCAATATCAGGAACATACTCAGAACCACCTACTGAAACGGAAACATCATTAGGGTCAATGTCTTCAGGAATGTCGATTGAAAGTCCACCCTCGGAACTATCATCATCTAAATCCTCTTCATCTTCAGACTCTAAATCGTCTCCTTCAGAATCATCAGGTAACCCACCATCGTCTTCAAATAAAAATCTATAACTTTCCGAAACATCTTCCATATCATCTTCATCGTCCATATCATCCTCATCTTCCATATCATCTAACTCCTCGTCTTCATCGTCTCCGTCGTCCTCAAAATCCTCCTCATCCTCTTCAGGATCAGCATCATCCTCTAAATCATCATCTTCACTAAATCTAAATTTCTTATCACCACATTCCTCCATATCATCTTCTTCTTCTGCATCTTCACCAGCCTCATCATTATCCATTTCGGGTTCCTCATCATCAACCTGATCTTCTGGATCTTCTGGAAGCTCTTCATCCCCCTCGGGAAGTTCCTCATCACTTTCATTTAAAAGTTTATTAACATAATTAATAGTAGCTTCAACAGCAGCTACTGAACTCTTTTCAACTTTTTCATCAGGTTCTGCAAGGTCATCAGCACTCTTAAGTTTCATTGAGTCTGAACCAACAGACATACCTAATAACTGTTCCATCTCATCTGTAAGATTGAGATTGGTTGCCTTCTTGTGTGATTTGATTTCTCTTCTAGCCATTATATTATTGGCCTCCTCATTTTATTGTATTGTTGATATATTCTCGCGTATTATAATGATAAATATAATAGAATGAGATTTATCTTGTACTTATTATATAAAAATAATTTAAAAACTAAACTTTTCTTATTCCTTTTCTAAAGTATTTATCTGCATCTTCTTGATTTTTTTCAAACTTATCCCAATATGTATGAAAACCTTTTTTAGAAATCTGTAAAAATGCATATATAAACGCAATTGCTTTAGCTGTTGGAACTACTTTAGGATATGCTTTATTAAATTCCTGTAATGCCTCTTTTGCTCTTGATGAAAAATCTTTAACCTCACCACAAAGCGATTTAATTTTATCTATTACTTTCTTAGTGGGAATAAGATCAGAATCATTTAAAAGATCTGATTCTATAAATTTTTTAGATCTTTTTTTTTTTGAACAGGTATAATTTTCTGCTAATCCAACAGCAGCTTTAAGCTTCTTAAATCTTGACTTAACTTTACTCATCATTGAAGGTTTTACCGTATTTTTAAGAGCTTCAACACCTTTTGGTCCCTTTTCTTTTACAAATTTAGCGGCTTTCATTAATCCCCACCCAGTAAGCGCAGCAACAGCTGCCACAGCTGCCGCTGAACCTGGATTATCCTTAATAATTGCAGCTTTATATTTATCTTTTTCAAAAGTATCATTAGCAAAGTCTTTTAAAGAATCTCCCAAAATCCCAGCACGATTCTTTAAAACTTGACCCATACCAACTTTAGTCTTACCTTTTTTTCCAGACATCATTTGATTAAAATATTCATCTGAATCCATATCTGTAGCGCGATAATCATTATTCGATTGGTCATCATCAAACATAAATCCCTTATCATTAAAATTATCACGACCCCAAGCTTTTATATTATTACCATCAAATTCAGATGGCTCCCATGTAGGGCCTTTAGAAGAACGAGGACTCGGTTGTCCAAGTATTGGGTCTTTTGCTTTCGGGGTTTTAATTTCAGAAAGTTGATTTAATAACGAATCATACATAAAATCTTCAAGAATCGTTTTTTGCATTTTTTTAGAAAGATTCGGATAACTCGCTTCAACTAAGGATTGTAAATTATTTAAAAGTTTAACAGTCTTCTTTTTCATGTATTTTATTCAAACTCCTTTTATTTTATATGTCAAAACACTCTGAGGTATTTTCTTTGTATCATTTACTTGAATACTTGGCATATGGTGTAGCTATTCTACAGTAGTCATCTTCTATGACTTTTTTTAGCTACTGTAGATTCAGCTAATTTAATCTTTTTCATAAAAGACTTAAATTTCGATTTAGCCTTCTCTAACATTGATGGAGAAGCTTCCTTCTGAATCTTCTTAACAACTGACGGACCATACTTCTTATAAAGTGCAATTCCTCCAGCAATTGTTGTACCAGCTAAAGCTGCAATCATAGCAGCATTTTTCATAAGAGACTTATTCTGAATATCCTTAGAATTAACAGCAAGACCAGCCTGGTCAAGATCATCAAACATAAAGCCCTTAGTACGATTTCTTCCATATTTCTGATTATTTTCTATTTCTTTTGAATTCTTCTCGTAACCTTCTGGATCAAAATCATTAAGCATAAATCCCTTACTACGTTGACCAAGGCGATTACCGAGTTTTCTACCAACGGCACGATCAATAGCTTTTGAATTCTTCTCATAACCTGCTGGATCAAAATCTTCACCAGCAAAGTTCTTTATCTTAGAACCCATCACGCGATCATACTTATCAGAATCAAAATCTGTAGCCGCATAATTTGAATTTGTTCTTAAATAATCACCAAGTTTCCTAGCCTTTTCTCCCATATATCCAAAAATTTCATCTTTTGTATAAGGACGTTTATGAGTACGTGCAGAAGCTAATTCAGGATCAGGAAGACTATCCGTTACAGCATAATTAACATTTGGAAGTGAGTTTTTAAATTTAGTCATAGGATCTAAAACATCCCGTTTATATCTTTGATAATCCTGTTCCACATCATGGGCATTTTGAGCATAGCTATCTGGATCAAAATCATCTGCTGCATAGTTAGATTTATATGTCTTTAATTTTTTCGAAGCTGGCATATCTTCATCTTTTTTAGTAGCAAAGTTTTTTTCAGCCCATTGACGGAAATCTTCAGAGCCCTTATTGAACTTATCACCCAATTCAGGGACTTTTTTACTTAAATATGTATCAAAAGACTTAATTCCTTTTTCAACTTTATCATTAGCAGCTTTCATTGCTTTTTCTGTATTTCCCTTAATAGTACGACCAGAATCTTTTAGTGCTCGTTTAACTCTTCCCATTTTAAATGGAATTCGTTCATCATCTTCCCTCATTAAATTCTTTTTTAAGCTGTTATAAATAAAATTTTCCATAACTTCACTATGCTCTTTAGCAGTTAAGTAAGGAAAGGCATTGAGAATACTATCACTAATATTCTCTATAAGCTTATAAGTTTTATTTTTCATTTATTTAAATCAAACTCCTTATCGAATATTGGTATTATTTCCATTTGAATTTTTTTGCGTATACAAATTAGCTAAGCTGTTTTGTGCTAATCCAGCTAATGCAGGATTTTCTGCTGGATTAGATAATGCCCTTTGAACCATATCAGGTGAATATTGACCATTAAACCTACCAGATAAGTCTTTAGAGATTCTACCAATATCTCCACTACCTACTTGACCAGTCATAGCATTAGTTTCTCCACCTACTTTAATAGGAGCACTTTGTTGGTCTTGGGTTGAAAATGTATTCTCTAAAATTCTTTTGCTAATTATATTTAATGAAGACTCATCTAAAAAAGGATACTTTTTCTTCAACCTTGTTTTTATTTCACTCACCATACTAGCACTGGAAGAACCTGCGCCTTTAAAGTTATCATATGCATTCATTCCCAGTTTAGCTAACCCAAGAACAGTTGTAGCAGCACTTCCTAATAATCTCATCCTGTACACTTCAAGATGTGAAATCCAATTAGGTATTCTGCTATCTTCACCTTCATGTTTTTTTAAGAACTCTATAAGCTGATTAACATCTTTTCTTCCTAAACCTAAACTAGTTTTAATATATTTACCTAAACTAGCTTCTGCTAACTTTTGTTTTTTATTTATTAATTTGTATTTTATAATAACACACCTCCTCTAAAGATATAGGGTGATTTGAAATTGTATTTAGAACAAATAATAGAACAAAACCGATTTTCTATAATTTGTTAAAAATTTTTCTTAATAAAGAGAGGTGAGATCCTATTTCAAATTTAGATTCTAGATCTCATAAATTAGCAGTTGTAATTGAACAGATCTGTAAAACAAATGGAAAGTATTTGGATAAAATTTATAAAGATATAGATACTGCTGAAGAAGATATGTTAAATCAATTCCCTGAATATGCACCTAGCATTAAAAATTGTAAAAAAGACCCTAAAAACTTCGTTAATGATGTTATGAGATTTTCACAGAATCCTGATACACCTCATAATAGGGTTTCATTAGCCTGGTTTAATAAGTTTTTAGAGTTTATTCTTAAATGTATTAAAAAAGCTTTTGATATGATTTCAAAGTTTTTCAAATATGCATTTAAGACACTTATTTCAGAATCAGATCAACATGAGCCTAATGATAATAATCTTAAAGATGTTTTAAAAGGAAAATTAGATGATGCTAAAACTTCATGGAAAGGATTCATTGCTAAAGTACCTGTTATTGCTGGAACTTCAGCTGTAGCAATTAGTACTTTAGGATTAACTTCAGCAATCGTACTTATTGGTATTGGCCTGTGGTTAAAAGCAACTGGTAAAGTTGTTACTAAATTACATTCTACCACTGCATTAGATAAGATAAAAAGAAAAGCCAAAAAGTATTTTGGTACTGAAGAAGATGATCTTCCAGACGATCTTCAACCACCTGATATTGATGTACCTAATATTAGTTTAGGTAATATACAGCAGATGAGTGAGTCCATTACATCACATATGGTTGATAGAATTAAAATAACCACATCAGAACTTATTATAAAAGCATGTTTCTTATTATGCTTAAAAGCCGTTTTATCATTCTATATGTGTGAAGCTTTAGCTACCACTTTAACTATAATGGCTGCATTATTCGTTCCTGGGCTTAATCTTATTACTTATGTTCTTTTATGGATATTTATTGGGATATGTGCATTAATTAGAAAGTTTAGAAAGCCAAAAGTTGAAATGAAGTATGAAGGTGAATCTTAGAATGAGTAAAAATGAGAATGTTATAAGTTATAAAAAGTTAAATAGATTAAATAGAGTTAATCCTTATGTAAAGGATTGTGTTCAATATTTAAAAACTACTTATAATCTAAAAGAAGGTGCTTTTAGCAGTTATCAACAATTTAAAGATATTTTATCAGACTTATTAAAGAAATTAAGTACTAGTAAGGATAGTGGTAAAGAGGATAAATATCATCAAAAAGGTATATTAGGTAATATGAAGAAGTTAAAAAATCTTATATTCAGGATTTGTAGTAGAATTATATCTATTGTAACTTCTATTGGCTTTCAGCCCATATTCTTTTTAATTGGTCTTTTTACTACTCAATCAGTAGTTACAGCTTTAATTGCTAGTTCTATATATTGGTTAATATGCTTAATTATAAAATCAACTGCTGGTAATAAACTTCATACTAATAAATGGTTTGAACCTTCTGATTTTATGAAACTTAGTTCTGAAGGTTCTATTGTAAAATTTTTAAGATCTATAAAAGAAACTATAAACACTACTGTTAAAGATATCTTTAATTGGTTTTTTTTAGAAATAACTGATGAAAAAACTGAAGTGAAATTTAACAGAAGAATGCTATTATTAACTTTAATTGTATTTGTACTTGTGTACATAGTTTGGTAAAAAAAGGAGGTTAAGAAATAGCTTGAAGAGTTATGAAAAAATGAGAAACGACTTAATTGCTTCAAATGCTTTATATGAAGCTAAAGCAGTAAGTCAATATTTAAGAAATAATACTAATTTATCTATAGCTGATAGAAATCAAATTGCTGAAAACTATTTCAAAAAAACATTAACTAATAGATTTTCTAATATTTATACAGAAGCTACTCAAGTTCCAGGTGCAATAGTTACATTTGTTCAAACTATCGGAGGTTGGGTAGTTGAGCTATTTAAAGGGTTAGGTAGTGTCTTTGAAATCCTTGCATCTGGGATAAGTAAATTAAGTCAAGTGTTTTTAGGAGTTTCTAAAGAAGGGTGGTTCCAAAGAACTTCTGGGGAATTACATAAAGTTATTGGAAACGTAGCTGGAATGGATATTACCTTAGCTCAGGCTATTGGAATTGCTGCTATTTTAGGTATTTGTCTTTGGGCTGCATATAAGTTAGGTAAATGGTTATACAGAAAATTTAAACGGTCTGAATCTTATGTTCCTATGTTTACTGAAAACGATAATAAATTTTTACTTTTGATGAAACGACCTTATGAACTTAATGAAGGTATTTTAGATCTAGCTAAAGGTAGTATAACAAAATTTGCTACTTATTGTATTAATAAAGGTAGAGAAGTTTTACCTAAAGTTCAAGAAATTGTCAGCAGATCTAATAATCCTAAGCTGCAAAAATTTGTATCTGAAATTGGACCATCATTCTCAAAGATGATGAAATCCCCGGCTATGAAAACTCTTAAGTCCTCTGCTATAGAATCTGCTGAATTTTTAAATAAAAAGATGAGCGAATTTATTCCTCAAGCAACTCAATTTGCAAAAAATGCATATAAAGGGTTTCAAAGAGGAATGGCAGTAAGGAGAAGATAACAATGAATTATTATAATTACTATCCTTATTATTACTACAAAGAAGGTGGCCCTATGGTTGGTCCAATGCCCCCAGCAGGGGGTGGAATGACTCCTCCACCTCCTCCCCTTCCGCCAAATCCTTTACCCCCAACTCCAGCCGGACCTATTCCGCCAATTCCAGGAGGCATGCCTCCAAGTCCACCACCCCCCTCTAATCCGGAACTTACTAAAAAGCCAGAAACCCCACCTACTGGTGGACCTAATTCTCCGCAAACTAAAAATGATCAGGGAATTAAACAAAATCAGGCAGCTTTAGATATTCTAACCGGTAAAGGTGGGCAAGCTTCTACACAGCCGCCAGCACCAACACAAATGCCCCCTGCTCCACCTTCAGCACCTGTACCTCCTGCACCGGCACCTGCACCGGCACCGGCTGGAGCACCAGTACCTCCTCCAACTCAAGGAACTCCAGCAATGGCAGAATCTTTATTAAAGTATATTCCCTCTAAAAGACAAATGAGAAGAATGACTAGAGAAGA
>JAEEGL011068193.1_pt1 | contig 14336 bp, 9 predicted proteins | sample 9134231 | NCBI WGS metagenome assembly JAEEGL01 (sample SAMN16246548, study PRJNA631951) | gut metagenome | biome: gut microbiome; feature: rumen; material: fiber-attached | host: Bos | place: Iran: Karaj | collected 2018-10
CTCCGGTTGTTCAGATCCGTCTCAAGGTCGAGATTAACTGCTATGAGCATTTCAATGAACTCGGTCTTGTCAAGGTTCCATTCTATTATGAGAGCCTCTGGGCTTCTGGTTCATGCAATCTCACCACCTACAAACTGGAAGAGCTGCTTGGGACAAAGATGCGCGCGCTTTATCAGCGAAAAAAAGGCCGCGACCTTTTCGATCTTGCATATGCACTTAAAAATGCAGAAGTGAATCCAGAAGAGATTGTTCGTTGCTACAAACGCTATATCGGTTTCGTGGTGGGAACGCCTCCAACATATAAGCAGTTCGTGGCCAACATAGAGGAGAAATTGGCTGATCCGGAATTTACTGGGGATACAGTCAAATTGCTCCGCCCGGGGATCTTATACGATTCGAGCTATGCTTGGGAGAGGGTTCACGAAACACTCGTCGTATTAATCTGATTTATTTGGATTATTACCTTTCTAGCACTTAAGCATTATCCTTATACTTGGTTTTTGCTACGTCAAAGTAAATCATTTTAAATAACTATTCTGTCCATTTAGTTTCAACCAGAATGAAAAAAGTCATTTTAGAAAATGTAAAAGCAATACGTAGATTGGAGTTTGAACTCCCAAATCGTCGTGGCGTACATTTGGTAACCGGCAGAAATGGAACAGGCAAGACTAATTTACTTGTTGCCCTTTATCGTATCTGTAACGGAGATGCTTTTCGTGATAATTTCCCTTTGGGAGCAAATAACTTTGATGATATTAGCCGTTATCGAATTACGTATGAAAATAATGGCTCTATCGTCACTTATTTCCATACTGGACATGGTTGGGATCCACATCCTCGTAATACGAATGTTTTAAATTCATTTGGCTATTCTGATACAATTTACGTAAGTGCAACAAAAATGCGCTTTGACGTTCATACTCCATCCGAGTTACAACAACAAAGGTTACGTAAACAGAGTGTATCCCAAGATTTTAAAAATGCCATGAATCTAATTCTTGGCACAACTAAGTTTAATAATCTAAAATACATTCAGTTAGTAAACAGAGGTCGCCCTGGCCGTCAAATTCGACATAACAATAAGCTTTATATTATTGATGGGTTTAACTATTCGGAGAATACTTTTAGCCTTGGTGAAAGATTTGTATTGAATATGTTAGATCAATTGGAAGGCGTGCAAAACGATACACTAGTCATAATCGATGAAATAGAGTTAGCGTTACATCCTATTGCTCAAATTGCGTTTTATAATTACTTGGATGATTTAGCAAAATCGAAGAATCTTACTGTCATTATTGCCACTCATTCACCCTCATTGATTAAAAATTGTAATTCGATATTTTATCTAGAAAATAATGGAGGGAATATAACTGTACTGAACAAATGTAAGCCTTCATATATCCTCTCCGGATTAACTAATTCTGTAGATAACAACTATGACAAAGTATTTCTCGTTGAAGACGAGATGGCCTATTATTGTCTTGATACCATTTTGAAAAAGCATTTTCAACAAACACCGCAGCTATTGAATTATAAGATTGTATTTGTTGGAGGATGGCCGCAAGTGATAGAGTTCCTGAAACAAATGAACACTATCTTGCCATACAAGCCAGGTATGGTATTCGCTTACCTAGATTATGATGCCCAAGTTGATCTTAATCGTTTAGTAACAACTCCTAACTTAAATGACGGGGAACAAAGAGTTTTAGATAGCTACAATAACGTTCGCCAATATGTTTCATTTTTGCATATTACACCTGAAATCGGTATATGGGATTGGCTTGTGAACAATGAGCATGCATTTTTGAATCAATGGCGAATAAAGACAAATAATGCTTTATTTCAACTGAACAGTTCAATTAATAATATAGATTCTATCCATAATCATGCACGTAAGAGTGACTGTTGTAAAAAATGTTTAAACGATTTACTCGTTCAATTAGTGAGTGTGCCTGACTATCCTGAGGAGGTTTGCAAGATGATAATAGTCGAGATTTATTATGAACAAGCCGTGTTCAATAATCAAATGTGGGCAGGTATGAATCAAAATCTATATTCTCAATTAAATAGTTAAATTGTAGAAAGCACATCCTTATTGATTAGATTAGGATGTTGTTTATTTTACGATGCGGAATAGGTTATTTGATAATCAATGTTTCACAAAGAGTTTGGTATTAATAGGGCACGCAAAACTCGTGAGAAAACTGCTACCAAACTGCATGAATCAGCACTAGAACATGCTTCCCTTACGTCTTCGGAAACATGTTCTAGTGCAACAAATAAAAACGACGACTTCGTTCTTCTGAAGGCTCATAGGCAGAATTAACCCACTGCATATTTAGTTTAATTATTGACCTTTTTGCAGTGAGTGGACTTTGGGTAGCTGGCTGCAGCATCACTTCATTCAGCAAAAGTCATCAAATACGTCGCCACCTGTCCATTCGCGTCCAAGAGCCAAGGTGAAGTATTTCTCAGCACCGATCTCTTCAAAGTAAGAGTACTTATTCTCATGGATGAAGTGACCATCCTGATATGTGATCGTGCAGAGAACATAACCACTACCTCCTTTGACATGATCGCTTGTCGTGATTACGGCGAGTGTATTGCCGTCGTCTGATATATCGGCCTTGAACACAATTGATTCATAGACGTCGTTGTGGCAAAATACCTCACCAGCCTTGAGATTTGCCAGATAGTCCTGAAGTGGAGTAGGTGAGTGCTGAACCGGGCAAAGAGGGAACTCTGACGGCACCTTCCAATTGAGTTGAAGAGCGCCAGGCGTTAGGGATTCTTTGAGACCATATTGCTCTTCGTAGATCCGGCGATTCATTTCCTCTATCTCAGCCTTCTGCTGCGCCCAAGGTTTGTAATCCGGTAGAAGTTGGCCACCATTCCACTTGCGGGCCTCGGCCATTTCTTCATCTGAGAAAACCCAGTTCCCAAGACCTTTACCAGTGCCTTGAGGCTTGCTGTCCCTCTTGGCCCATTCTTCGATGTGTTTCTTGCAGGCAGCCGCCTCTTCTTTGGTGACCGTCTTCATCCAGCTGACATCCGGTGGCAGGGCCATAGTCCGGAGAATAGCCGGATTCTCGATAAACGCTTCAATGCTGCCGCAGAGGTATATGATCTTCTTTCGCGTGGCATCATTGTTCAAGGCGTTTTCTAACCTAGTAAGCCAACGGAGATTCTCCGGCCGATTGTTGCAACGGTTAGTGTCGATGTGGTCTACAACCATATGCGGCTGCGGCTCCGGTCCGTGAAAGGCCGTGCAAACGACCTGATGGACACGGATGTTTCCGGTGAAAAACATATAGCCATTGTCGGAATTCTTAGTTCCAAAGCTCCAGACATTGTCCATCTTACTGGGGCGACAGCCTTCTTTCGGGAGGCGGCAAATGGCACCATTGTCACGGACCAGATACTGACGGTCCTTGTATTCGCACTGCATCTCGCGGTCGAATACCTCAAGCAGATTCTGGTTTTCCATACTACTTCTCCTTCTGCTCGTTGGGGATCAGATCCAGATGCGCGTCCAGGATGACGCAGATGCGGGAGAGGATATCCACGCCGGTAGAGTACTTGCCCTGCTCGATGCGGGAGAGGTTGGAGGCGTCGATGCCGGTGAGGATGGCCAGATCGCGGGCTTCCATCTTCTTGGCTTCCCGGAGCTCCTTGATGCGGCGGCCGATGCGCACGCGTTCGGCCTGGCGGTTACCAGAGTCCATACCCATCGACGGTACGGCATTGAGAAGGAAATCGCGGCTGATGCGATTTACCATCTGCTCCTTGTCGTCGGAGACGTTTCGGTCGAAAATGAATTCAATCAGGTGGAGGACATAAGCCTTGTACTCATCGCTGTCGTACTTGGCAATGTCAGACATGATTTTGAAGAGTTCGCCATCCGGCGTCTGTACCTCGACAAAGTATCTGTCGAGGATCTGGGCCCGAGACCTTGTCTCGGTCGCCATAAACTTTTTGAGATTCTTGTCCATAATTTTCCAAGCGTTTTTTATGTGGTGCACCCCACGGAAAATTAAACTTGGGACAAAGATAGGAATTGTTTTTCTAATTGGCAAATTTACCAATTAGTCGCAGCGAAAAAAGGGATGTTTGTGGATGTACTATCTATACAAGATGGTGTCCTCCGCATCTCTATCAGTCTCTCTGGCTATATCAGCGTCTGCGTACCTAATGTTATCTAACAACCACTGGTTTACAACGGGATTCTTGTGTGGCACCAATGCTTGAAGCGCTCTCTTCTTCTTCTCATATATGGGGACTGCTGAACCTACACATGAAAAAGAGCTTAGGTTGCAGCCCAACTCACTCAAGACAGCTTTGTTATTACCGTAGTTATCAAGAAGGAAAATAGCTAGTTCGGATAATTGCTCTCCATCATAAACTGGGACATAGGTTGCAAGTACTATAGGGGCGCTGTCGGGGTAGTCAGCACACCATTGCTTAAGCGCATCACTGTGGTTGACCCCAAATAACGCACCATCTCCGATTCCTCCGATTGAGTGCCCAAGTTTAAATTTGAGAAGGTATGCAAATACCAGTTTTTGGGGATCGGCCAGTGATTTAGACCAGTCCGGCCAAACCACGTCAAAGTACTTATTAAAGATTATTGAAAGAACAGAATCAACGTAGTGCCCTGTAAGGTGATGATTAGATGATTCCGTCATAAAAAAGGCCAACAGTTTCTTACTGATAAACGATGCGACGGTTGGACTATCATACTGATCAAGAATCATTTCAACACACTCCATATACCCTTCATGATCAATTCGAGCGGGCGCAATCTCCTCAATAATCAGTTTCCTATACTCTTCTACAAAAAACGACCATTTGTTGTCTTGTTTGTCGAAATACAGCAAAGACTTCATCCGCTCTAACGCAATGATCGAACCGTCTGAAGATAATCTGGCCAATCTATCAAAGAAGGCGATTATGCTATCCTTATCATGCTTGTTCCAAATACAGTAGGAGCAGAACATATTGAAGGAATTAATACTCGCCATTCCAGTACTGACCAAATCGAACAATAGAGAGCACTCATCCAGGGCAGAGCATCGTATGGCTAAGAGCGGGAAAAGAGCATCTGGAATCTGGTCAAGAATAGTAAGGTATACATCCTCAAAGTCTTGATTAGAAGCATGACTCCAGAAGCCGATCAGGGTGCTGTCCGCGTAATTCTTCGTCTCTGATATTGTGGAAATGATGGTGGTCGAAATTTTTAGGTACAGGCTATTATTATTGCAGACGCAGTTGTATAGCTCTGCTCCGAAAACGTTATAGGGTCTTAAATTGGAATCAAGGAGTACTTGCCTTAAGATTTCATCACTTGCGCCTTCCTTATCAACGAAATCATGGGCCAGTCCTTTGTATAATTCGGTTTTCTTTTTCAATTCGTCATCCCAACTTCCTCTTTCATAGCGAGATGCGTCGCGGAATCTTGAAATGAAATCATCCTTGGTGAGTTTTTCTTTAAACTGCTGTATACGTTTTTTAAGGGGCTCAGGATACTCCTTCCAGTCATTTCTCCAGGAAATCATCCTAAGGGACTCGCGCATCTTCTCCCAATCCCAATTACGCTTATCTGCGACGAACTCTGCCAAGTCAAATGCAAGCGTGCTTACACCGGCTCGTATAAGACAGCCAAAATTGGAAGAAACCACTTCTGAAAGGTCGTCAAGTTTATCAGGATAAGCCACAATACAATCCTTTATAATGGATGATATGCTTTCCCAATACTTGACTATCTCTGCTCCGGACGGCATGTAGTGGTCTAATCTCTTGGATCCTTGTTTCTCTGCGCCACCCATATATGAATAATTGCCGGACATCAACGCAGATGACAGAATCTTGATCAAAAAGCCCTCTGCGCCATCCAAGGTTCTTACCCAGTTAATGATCTCCATCCGGGCATCCAAGTCCGCTTCTGTCCCTGGGAGATAAACATGAAACAAGTTTACAGCTTCATTTGTGGCATTATTCCCCCAAGTTTCATTCTCTGCCAAAGCAAATTTGATTAGCAGTTTAGTGCCTATCCTAAAGGTCCGTTTGTCGAAACAGAGTTTCTGTACTGTCCAAACCAAGTTCCTTCGGCCATCCTTAATTAACAACAGAGATTCGGTAGACATCTCCCCAAAGACACGCCATAAGAGATCAGCCACTGACACGGGGTCCACTTCTACTAACGATCGGAAGAGTCGTGAACCCAGTTCAGTATTTAAAACTTCCGTGTTAGCAAAAGGGCTCTCAATACCAGTAAGAGCTTTAACGAGATTCTGCGCCTTCTCATTGCCGGCCAAATTAGACATTTGGCTAGCGAAGGCATTAGTTAAGAGCTGGGAATTATTCCTAGCATCCTCAATCTGAATATCAGTAATGACATTGAGGAGGCGCTCGGGGTTGCACTCAGCCAGCCAATCTTCAGCTAGTTTCAGAGCAAGAGGGATGGGGCGGATTGCAAAAAAACGTCCCTGGATCTCAAAGATTTCGCGAGCCTTGTATTTGTTGAAAGTCCTTTGAAACAAAGTCATTCTTGCATTTTCTTCACCATCCAACAGGGGAGTGATGTCCTTATTGCAGATAATGAACTTAGCCCCACCTGCAACTTCATCACGGTATCCAATATGCGAGAAAAGAGCGCACGATTTAAGGATCTCCTTATCGTGATTCTCATCAACATCGAGGAGCTTATCAACCAACTCATTATTGGGTATTCTTGTGAAATCTAGCCGCCCAGATTTGGCGTTTTCCGCAAGAATAACTGCCATCATAGGCAACCCGGCTGAGAAGTCTTTGATTATCTTTTTCTTATCATTTGATAATTGTGAATATGCTCCATCAAGAATGTTATCAACGACAGATGAAACATCATCCAGACCGATAGCAATCGTTTCGACATCAGATACAGGGTCGCTATTATCCTGGTCTTGGTGATTGAAAATTGTAATAATCCTATTACGTGCTGAATAATCTCGTTTTGTCTTCTGAATGATGCGAGCAAAAGTAGGAGGGCAATTATCAACACAGATGATACATTCGTTCTTCGGGTCAGTCAGATAGCCTTCAATTGAATTGCGAATGCCTGCAGATTCATCGTCAGAGAATACCGCATAGAGATAATTATTTCTGAAAAAAGCATCTTCCTCATTTCGAAAAGCTTCGTGAACCATTCTAGTTTTACCAATCCCAGACATGCCAAGAATGCGCAAATCTTTATCGGAGAGCCGAATGGCCTCCTTGATTGTGCGGATCCTTTCGTTCTCATAAAAGGGAAATTCATGAAATGCTTTTCTTTCTTCCTGCTCATACCAGGTATGTAGGGGAGAGAAACGATTCTTTCGCCTTTTTATTGCGGCAGGAACGCTGATTTTTAAAGACCGATATATATCTTGAGATAATTCATCTATATTAGTAGTCCCTGAAAACTCAATTGGAAAACGACGACTGCGGTAATCTACGGGGATTAGGTCATTATCTTTCTTTGCTGATCCCCGAGAAGCATCCATGACAAGAACGGCTCCTTCATGGCCATTGTTACCAACGAAGATCTCGTACTCATGAACCACATTTGTGTTTATACTGCGAGTCCTTTTGTAACGAAATGCCTTAGCTAAAAAACGCTCTAAGAGATTATATGGATTGATAATCGTCCAATCGCCAATAAAGATGTCAGAATTTCGAATCTCTTCATCTTGTGTGGTCGTAAGAACCTGATGCCCAGGTGTTATATCCAGGCTTTCAATGATTCTCAGGTCGATGCCTTCAAGTTCAGGTAGGTTGTCATTTTGCAGTCTTCTGGCTGCTTTATCAATACATTTTCGAACAAAGCGCTTGTTCGCATTGTTATACTGTGAAATCCAGGAATAAAAGACAATTATCTCCATACCTTGTATTAATCTGACACTTAGAAAAATCTTCTTATAGGGACTGAATCCTAATGTAATTCTTGTAGTATTCCCGCGTCATGAAGCCGTCGCAGCCGGTTTTGTCGGCTTTGAAGTTAGTGCAGCCAAGGAAGGGTTCCACCTTGCCTTCTTTCACAATCAGGTAGCCGTCTTGGCATTTGTCGCATTTGAGGATGGACATATTACCGCCGCGGAGGTCGTTGGTCATGAAGTCGCAGATCTCGGGTTCATTGGAGCAGATCCAAAGTTTGAGCCCGATATGGGGCTTGTAGCGGAGCTGCAGGGGATAACCACAGCAGGGGCAGCGCTTGATGTTGTCGAGATTGTCGGCGGACTGGTCATTGAGCTCGCCATCGATGGTGACCAGCGGGTAGTCGCGGAGGAGTTCGGTGACGAACTGGGAGGGGTGCTGCTCAGGTGTTATGATGTATACACGGTTCTTAGTGCGTGTAAGTGCAACGTAGAAGAGGCGACGTTCTTCGGCATAGTCGATGCTGTAGTCGCCTTTGACGACGTATTTGAGGACAGGGTCTTCCTGGATCTGGGACGGGAAGCCGTAAAGTTCGTTGCGGGCGTTGATGATGATGACGTTGTCGTAGCCGAGACCTTTTGCGCGGTGAACGGTCATGAATTCAATCTTGACGCCGGGGAAGCGGTGGGAACGGACGCTGCCGTCGTCGGGGTTGTACTGGAAGTCGGCAGATTTACCGAGGTTGAAGGCGTCAAATCCGTAGCGGCCCAGCAGTAGGATGGAGGACTTGGGATTCTCTTTCAGGATCTTCTCCATTGCCGCCTCGACGGTCTTGCCGATGAGGAAGTAGCGGCCTCCTTTGCCCTCGAACTGCTTGCGGTCAACTTCTTCCGTATAGGTCTGGATAATGATGGGATTGGTAATGTGTTTCGGCGAAACCAGGGCCTTCTTGAGTTGGGATTCATTCTGCTGGATGAAGCCCCCGGCGATGTCGATGACTTCCTGGGCGTTGCGGTAGGTCTTTGTGATTTTCAGTTCCTCGCCATAGCCCATTGCCTTCTTAAATTGGGTGAAGAGTTCGATGCGGGCACCTGCATAGGCGTAGATGGATTGCCAGTCGTCGCCCACGGCGATGATCTTGGCATCACAAACTTCACTGAGGGCCTTTGTGAGGTCGAATCGCTGCCGCGAGATGTCCTGGTACTCATCCACGATGATGTACTTGAAGTCAAGCTTTACGCCGGATTTCTTCTGCTCCCGGAGTATGCGGGCGGACTCATTGATCATGTCCTCGAAATCCACGGCGTGCTGCTGCTTCAGTCGCTTGGTGTACTCCAGGTAGCACTGCTGGCAGACATCTAGGAAGAGTTTGGTGCGTTCGTTTGTGGACTTGCTTTCCCACTCGTAGAACTGCTCAGTGGTGAAGCCGTTGGTCTTGAAATTCTGGATGAAAGTGCATACCAGTTTGACCAGTTTCAGGATGTACTTGTTCTCTTCGGTGGAGACGATCTTATCGAAGACTTCCTTGGAGGAGCGGGGCTCCAGGTTAAAACCGTGGGCACGAAGCTCTTCCTCCAGGTGGACCAGCAGCGGTCGGCCGTCGTTGTAGGAAGAGAAGGTGTAGATAAGCTCGGTACCATGCTGGCGATGCAGCAGGACCTTGTCGTTGATGGCCGCCTTGTATCGCTCCAGCTGTTCTGCTGTATATCGGTTGTTTCGGCCGTCCTGCGTGATGCCGAAGTGTTCGATATACGCCACGTGGGCGCCCTGTGTGATGGTGAAGTCCGGGGTGTAGGGCTTATGGGCACGGATGATATTGTACTTGTAAGGCTTCTCGTAGGCGTAATCAATCGTATTGAGATAAAGGAAGTTGGCAATCTGGACTTCCTGGGCCGAGCGTAGCGCTTCGTGTGCAATTGAAATGCGGTTGCCTGTGCGCTTATTGATGATCTCCTCCGTGTATTCGCTCATATTCCCCTTAAGCGTGGTGAAGTCCGCCTTGGAGATGTAGTTGAAGAAGGAATTGAGGTCATCGCCCTCATAAGGAGCGTCAAAGTAGCTGCCGAAGAAGAGGATGAGCTTGTCCACCAGTTCCGGCTGCTCAAGGATGTTGCTCTTGAGGTAGTTGTTGACGATGTTGAAGAGGAAGCCCCCGTCACGGATATTCTTCCCGGCCGGATCTTGCTTCCGGAGGATGGCGTAGCCGGTGCTGTGGAAGGTAGTAACCGGGCATTTAATCCGGAGCGCCTTATTGATCTTGTCTCGCAGTTCGCCCACAGCCTTGTTGGTGAACGAAATCACCAGGATCTTCTCCGGATCGATGTGCTGACGCTCAACCAGGTACCGGACCTTCGCCGCCACAGTAGTTGTCTTTCCGGCGCCGGCACCCGCAATGACCAGCGTGTAATCCTCATCAGAGAGAACCACCTGCCGCTGTTCTGCATCCAGGCTAATAGCCGGATCAACCGACTTCAAGATGTTGTCCAGATAATCCTTCTCTGACTCCAGATGCCGCTGAATGTACGTCTGATTATGCTGCCGGATGCAATCCGCACCCGAAGCCAGATTGGCCATGTCCGCATAGTTCCGTAGGAAAGCTTCTATCTCGGCTTGCGACACACCATTATCCGAGCAGTAGTAGTTCAGCGTTTTCGCGTCCTTCTGATTCTGGAAGAAATTGTTCAACTCCGCATAATCCTCCACCAGCCGTCGGTAGTCACTCCTTGCCAGGAATTTGTCTGCCATCAGGAGGGCGTTCAGGGCCTGGGTAAAAACCATCAATCGAGCATTTTCCTGAGTAGGGACAATAGGCGTGGCATTCGCGGGCTCCTTGTTCTCAGGAGTCTGCTGCGATGTGTTACGCTTATTGGAGAATATGCGGTTGAAGAAAGACATGAGATCTTTATGCCATCTTGTTCAAGAAAGCAACAGCTTCTGCCTTATCAGGGAATTGGCAGTGTATAACCGTCCCATTGTTGTAGGTGATAAAGACTTCAACATATTCCAACTTATTGTCAATCGGAATGTCTTTATATCCATTAATGAACTCAATCGCGCTCTGAATATCAACAACTTCTATCCTTTTACCATGCAACGGAAGAACGCATATCGAACTAATCTTACGATTGTATGATGCTGAAAGTTCATCAACAAATCTAGAGATATCATCCTTACAGCAATTCAATAACTCCTCCCGAACTCGTTCCAGAACGGGAATGTTTGCTCGTTTAGTCAGCGCGCGGAGTTTTTTCCGGAATGCTGATTCTTTAGTATCCTCGTCGAAGTCAATGTCTAAATCAAATTTTTTAAATGCTTCCACCATTACTTCGAATGGGATGTATAGGACATGAAAACCATCATTACGGAGCTGGTTCAATGAATTCTCGGTGAATTGTCCGCTTAAAATCGCACCCTTAAAAGGCTTTATTAGACTGTACTTTTCGCATATAGGATTTACAGCTCCGGCTATCTCTTGAGCCTTATTTTTAGAGTGCCTTGTATAACGCCTCCAAGCAAGTTCAATAAAAGCAACAGGCTCGCCAATAACTGATTGAGTGCCACCCTTCTCTAGAACAAAATCTAGGTCATGCTTGCTCCCATGAATATCTGTCCATGTCACTTTTTTCGCCTCTCGTGCTTCCCGGTCTCCAATCGTATCAAAATAAAGATGATGTTTGTCTGCAAATTCGCGGATTGGCTTCTTCATGAGATCCTCAAAGAATGCTCCTAAGAATTCGCCGAAGGTATGAGCGTAAGATTTTGCCATAATAATGTACTATTTGTTTATCCAAAGACGACCTTCTTTAAGTGGAATTCTATGTTTTCGATTCTTCCACTTAGTGTTTCTGTCGCGTAGTTTCTCAAAAGAATAGTTGTCAAAACCTGCAGCTTGTGCAAGTCTCCCTAACCATTCATCCACAGGGATATAAATGCCATATGGGGCTGAATCGCCAATAACAAAACACATTTTACAATTGTCCGAAGTGACCCTGTTTAACGACATAAAAACCTGCGCCATATCATAAAAATAGGCGGCAATCATCATGTGATAGTTCTTTTTACCACCATGATTCTCCCTCTCGTTAGCCAACAATGAATACTTTTCAACTATTTCATCATGGATCGGAGACAAAAGATTAGATTCGAGGATTCCGCTTACAGTTTTTCTTAGTGTCGATACGTGTTGAGTACATGCACGAACCAGATTCACGCTGACCTTATCTTGAAGGTCTTTCCATCCATCAATATCGTTCCAAAACAACATTTCTAAACGCATCGCATCTGCATAGTCATAATTATTCGCATACGGAGGAGAAGTAATTACCATATCCGCCCAACCATCGGGTATAGAGATAATGTTCCTTGCGTCTTCTTTTAAAACATCTGAGGCCGAGTCCTTTCCATAGATTCCCTTTAGAAGCAATATGTCATCAGTGATCTCGGATAGTTTTTCACCGTATGCGACAAAAGGATCAATAACCTTTGATTTAGACTTATTGGGTTGTATATACTGCCATTGAGCCGTACCAACCGGAGAGGTAGAACGGAGAATCGAGGTTATAATAAACCAAACGAAATTACGAGCAACTTCATCTTTCACGTCAAAGCAAGATAGTTTCAGTGCCTCAAGACGCTTCAATGTTTCAGAGGGGAAGCAACGAGAGATCAATTCGGGATACTCCGTTCGCGAAATATCTATTTTCTTTGCTCGTTTTAATACATCTAAACACTCTCTATGAAGGATAGTGTAGTCAATTGAAGCCCATTGCAATTTGGCCTGGGCAATGTTAAACACATATGGATTTGATTCGACACCGTAAGAATCAATGCCATGCATCATGCTTTCAACCATAACGGTACCAGACCCAGCGAAAGGATCGATTACATGACGACGCCCTTCAAGCTTCCATTGTTCAAGTAAATTGCCAACCCAAGCGCCAGAAAAACCGGCAGTATAACGATACCAACGATGAATAGGTAATTTCATGTTGTCCTGAAAAGTTGTACTATTCAGTTCGTCAGTCGTTTCATATGTTGGAAATAAGTCTAATTGTAGCATATACAAACAAAATCAATAAATACACGAATTTAGCGAATTTGCACGAAATATCCATTAATAATGAGCAAGAGAGTGAAGATAAGAATCCATAATCATATCTAATGGAAGTTTTAGGGTAGGTATAAGACCTATTTCTTCATCTCCTCTTCAAACGACTCGACCGGCACCTGTATGTTCCCGATGCCTTTTTCCAAGTTAAAGGAGAAAAGAGTAATGCTCTACATGACGCCAATATACTGTGTTCCGAACTTCAAATGTGTCAGATCCTTCCCATCCGGCGGAACAACAAAAACTTCCATCAATTGCAGGAACTGATGGAAGTGAGGCATTGATGGAGATCCTTCGGCAAGCTCAAGATGCCCGATCAGGTCGGGCATGACGGAGCAATCAGTATCGCTTCAGCACATAATTGACAATCCCCTCAACATGCAGAGCGACGATGGCCCGGCGTCCTTCGTCGGATTCCAGGATAAGACAATCGTCGGAGTTGTCGTGGAAGAGATTCTCCATCAGGGCAGCACCACAGGGGGTATTCTTCAGGATGTAGAAGTCGTTCTCCCAGTCGGGATCTTCGTCGGAGTAGTCCTTCCGGAGCTTGTGCCCGGCAAGCCAGAGCGCAGCGGCACGGTAGAGGCAATCGGCCAGATGGTCGCCGGCCGTCTGGCCACGGGAGGTGTAGCAGGTCCAGCCGCAGGCGGATATCCATAGTTTGCAGTTGCCGGCGTTGATATGAATGGAGTTCAGACAGTAACTCGTTAATTATTTACCGATGCAAAACTTGCTGAAGATGCTTCCCAGCACTTCGTCGGGGGCGATTTCGCCGAAAATGGAACCCAGTTCGCGGATGGCGGAGCGGAGGTCTTCGGCGAGTAGGTCGGTGGGGGTGCCGGCGTCAAGGCCGCTGCGGACGGCAGCGAGGTCGGCGCGGGCACGGGAGAGGGCCTCGGAGTGGCGGAGGTGGGTCACCAGGGTAGCATCCCCGGAAATGGCTGCAAGCGAATAAGAAGTTGCTATCCTTCTCTTGAGTTCATCGATACCCTTGCCGGTCTTTGCAGAAATATCCATAAAATCCAGTCCCTCGGGAGCCACGGCAGTGCAGACATCCACCTTATTACGCAGCATAATCAGAGTCTGGGAAGGGGAGACCTTGCCGGCAATTGCTTCATAGGCCTTAAGAAGCCCTTCGCGGGGCGCGCAGCCATCCAGCACACCGAGTACCAGCTCGGCCTTGGAAAGGCTCTGTAACGAGCGTTCTATGCCTATTTTCTCGATGGTATCGGAGGATTCGCGTATTCCGGCGGTATCTATGAAGCGGAACTGCACGCCTCCCAGAGTCAGGACTTCTTCCACGGTATCGCGGGTAGTTCCGGGGATATCCGAAACAATA
>JAEEGL012691381.1_pt1 | contig 14336 bp, 33 predicted proteins | sample 9134231 | NCBI WGS metagenome assembly JAEEGL01 (sample SAMN16246548, study PRJNA631951) | gut metagenome | biome: gut microbiome; feature: rumen; material: fiber-attached | host: Bos | place: Iran: Karaj | collected 2018-10
GTGACTGGGTGGATGAGTTCTGTGACCTCACCCTGGATAAACTGATTGAGCAGTACAAGGAGAAGAAGGGTGTGTCTCCTACTGTCACCACTGCTATTCCTGAAACATCTGAAGACCTTGTTGCAACCCTAAAGACTTATAAGATTGATGAGAATAAGGGTGCAAGTTATATAGTAACTCCTAACCAGGGCCAGTCACTTCCTGTGGCATACTATGATGTTGATGGTGGTGTTGAGAAGAAACCTGGATTCTTCCAGAAGGTGAGAAGTATCTTCAAAAAGTAATCTATGCTTCCAGGAAACATAGACCTCACAGAGCATAGGGATTTCAGTGGGGGTGGTGGAATTGTTATGGACACCCCCATTGAAATCCCTCTTGATGAATATGAGTTGATGACCTGTGATGAGTATGAAAGGTTGAGGTGGTGGGAAGGAATCTTTGGTAGGAAAGGACATAGAAACAGAAAAGAATATGTCTTTGACTATGATGGAAAGTATGTCAATAAAGAAAGAACCCACTGCTGGAGATGTGGTAAGGAATTTAGATTCCCCTGGGATAATGTTGGTGGAATTTGTAAGAAGTGCGATGCGATGGTTGGTATGGACAGGGAGAAAGGTAGGATTCCATGGAAGGAATACTATGGACAGAATCCAGAAAGAGAAGACAGAACAGCATATGACTTATTCAACAGGAGGTAACTATGAGTGTTTGGGCAGACATAAGAAGAAGGGGAATTGGTGCTGAAATAAAAAAAGAGGATGACATCAGGAGTCAGTGGATAAGACAAATGATGGAACATTTTCCAGAAAGTGAATTCAGGAAACTATATCAAGATGACATCCTCCCTATTGTTGATTACACAAGTAATATAAAACCAAACAACAATCCCAAACCATTTGAACCAATAGCAGTAAAATGGTGGAAAGATAATAAGTTTAACCATAAAGATTTTTGGAAATGAGTGTCTGGGCAGATATACGAAGAAGAGGTATTGGTAAAGAAATTAAGAAAGAAGATAAGAAAAGTATCTGGGAATTTGCAGACCCAGTAGAACCCATTGCCACTGCTCCAGTAACCTTTGTTGGTTCTGTTGGTCAGGAAGGTTTGGATAATATACCTCACAATACAGGTAGAATCTATTATATATCTGATGATTGTTCTTCAAATGGGAAACAATTTCATGCCGGCGACTTGATTGTTGATGATGGTAGTACCTGGAATGTTGTAACACATAGCGATATTGCTAACTCTATTATTCAAAAGATATTTCCTTATATTGGACAATAATGGACGAGAAAAGAAGAGAATTAAGAAAAGTTTTATTGGAAGAGACAAAGGAACTTGTCTCTAAACTTGACATATTCCCAGAGGTGGAAGGTTTTAATCTCTATGAGAAGAAAGTTGTAGAGAGAGTTGAGCAGGAAATTGCACAAGACCCCACTTATGACCCAAGTAAAATCCATTTTGAACAGATGGATACCATCTCTGCTGCAATCAAATATGCAAAACCTTATTATGTGTCTCCTGGGGTTGACTTCCTTGTGTTTGCATCATCAAAACACTATGGTGGTGGTATCTGGAATGGCGCAAAGGCACAAGAGGAGGACATCTTCCTATGTACTGACCTTTTTATGCTGAAAGACCAGATACAGGATGAGTTCTATCCACTTCATGGAACATTAAGTGTCAAATGTCATATTGTGTGTGACAAAAATTACACACCACTTGACAGAGAAATTCCTGCGACTGCGTTTTTTGCCGCTGCCCCCAACCTGAATAAGAAGATGAATGACCCCAAGTTGGATATTGACTTCTATTCAAGGATGTTATGTCTTACTGATGCAACACTTGACCACTCTTCTGAAACAACATTGGTCATTGGTGCTTGGGGTTGTGGTGTATTCAAGAATGACCCAGAAGAAGTTGCAAAACTGTTCAAAAAAATTATGCCTCTTCTCCTTGATGACTATAAGGAAGTGGTTGTAGCCATCCCTGACAAGAGTTTACTTGACACATTCAAAAATATCCTTCAATAATATTTGGATATTTCAAAAAAATATTGTATCTTTGTAGTGAGATGAGAATTAAAATAGACATAGACAATGTTATCAGAGATATGAGTGGTGAAATGGTCACACTCTATAACTCTGTGTACAGAAATAAGCTCACAAGAGAGTTTACAAAGGATGACATCAAAGACTATGATGTAAATATCTCATTCCCACTATGTAAGAATGAAGCAAGGAAGTTCTTCTTTGACACCTTTGCAGAAACAGTTTATAGTGCAGCCAAACCAATGAAGGATGCAACCAATGGTCTTGTGAAGTTGAAAGAGATGGGACATGAAATCATTCTTGTTTCCTATCAACCAACTATGAAGAGTAAAGAATACACACTTGGGTGGTTGAGGAAATGGAATATCCCTTATGATGCTCTGGTCTTTACCAACAAGGAAGACAAGACAATCATCCCAGCAGACTATATCATAGATGACAATCCAAAGTTCCTTGATATGGATCCCGCAAAGAAGGTTTGTATTGACTGGAAATACAATAGGGGAAGAACATATGACTACCGTGTCAAGTCCATCAATGAGTTTGTTAAGAAATTAAAAGAAGCTGAAAATGAGTAAATTAACACTTGAAAATATCACCATCAACAAGGGTCATCAGATTTTTGACCAGGATGGAAACTACAGGGGAGAGATTCTGTATGAGTATATCAGAGGGTCTCAACTCTACCATACCAATGTAGCAACCTCTGATGAAGACCATGGTGGTATCTACATCATGCCTAATGAAGCATGTCTTGGTCTTGGTCTGGACTACCAGAATGAGATTAAGGATGAGTCCAATGACAAGTGTATCTGGGAGGTTGGCAGGTTCCTGGAGTTGGCACTGTCTTCCAATCCTACTGTATTGGAGGCACTCTTTGTTCCAGATGACAAGGTTATCTATGAGCATCCTGTCATCAAGGAACTCCGCAAACACCGTGATGTATTTGTAACCAAGAAGTGCTTTGCACCTTTTGGTGGTTATGCTGTGAGTCAGATTAAGAAGGCTCAGGGTCAGAACAAGAAGATCCACTGGGACATTGAGCAGATGACCAGGAAGACTCCTCTTGACTTCTGCTTTACCTTCAAGAACCAGGGAAGTGAGAACATCCAGAATTGGTTGAAGGAGAGAGGTCTTGACCAGAGGAACTGTGGTCTTGTCAATGTTCCAAATATGCCTGACTTCTTTGGTGTGTACTATGACTGGGGTCAGCACATCAGACTGGCAGGTATAACTGTTGATTACTTCACATCAGCAGAAAATTACTATGATGACAAGTTCATCAAGACAATGGTCAATTTCCTCATTGATGAGATTCCATGGGCAGAGCATGCCAATCTGGAAGATGTCCTTTGGGAAATATGGAACAAACATTCAAAACCCATTGGTGGTTACACTGGTATTGTGTCTCCTAACTTTGACTCCAATGAGATCAGGTTCTCTTCTGTTGAGAAGGGTCAGAAACCTATCTGCTTTATGAACTACAATGCAAATGCTTATGCAACCCATTGTAAGAAGTACAAGGAGTATGAGGAGTGGAAGGCTCACCGCAACAAGGCAAGGTATGAGTCTAACCTTGAAGGAGAGATGTCTGGTAATGCAGATATGAAGTATGACTGCAAGAATATGATGCACTGTTTCCGGTTGATGGCGATGGCGAAAGAAATCGCTGAAGGAAAGGGTGTCATCCTGGACCGTACTGGTGTTGACCGGGACTTCCTCCTTGATGTAAGGAACAGAAAGTATGGTTATTCTGAACTCCAGGAGAAGATGCTTGCTCTGAAGGATGAGATGGATAAGGCCATTGAGAACTCCACCATCACAGATGAGATAGATGCAAGGAAGGTGAATGACCTTCTTCTTGAAGTCAGAAAACAATTTAATAAGTAAAGAATATGATTACTATTGGTGTTATATTCCTTATACTCCTTTTGGTATTTGGTTTCATCTGCCTATGGAATGATGAACCAATGGCATCTGCCTGGTCATTTATCTTTGCTATAATAATTGGGGCAGGACTCATCTTCTTAATCAAAGAAGATGATAAAACCCCAGATGATGACAATGTAATATCAGCAATTGTCTATGATGTTGTTGATTATCAAATTGATACAAATGTTGTCATCAATGAAACTGATACATTAAAAACTTATACAATAACTTATTTTACAGAGTAGAACTATGCTTAAAACAGCCATTATTATTGCAATAATTGCAATTATTTGTTGTGGAATTTCAACAATCCTTGGAATTGTTTTCAAGAAACCTGGACAGGCAATTCTGTTTGCATTACTTACTACAATGAATGTTTTCATTCTTATTGATGACATTCATAAGTACAATGCTTTACAGAATGGTGAGCTTGAAACAACAGTAGTAAAGAATGTTGTAGGATTTAGTGTAGATACCATTACGGTTATCAATGGTGCAGATACCACCAGAACATATACACTCACTTACTGGAAAGATTATGAATAATCAGAACAAATACTTTTTACAGAAGGCGATCAAGGTATTGAAAGACCTTCACTTTAAAGAGGAGAACATTATGGTCACTGGCAGTATTGCTCTTGACCTTCAAGGAATGGCTCCGGCTGGCAGGGTTGCCCATGATGTGGATCTCATCATCAAAATGGATGAACAAACTTGGAGATGTATGAAACTCATTGAGGCAATAAACAATGCAGACAACAAAAATGAAATATTTATGGATACTCCAAGTGGGTTGAAAGTCCTTAAGGATGAGTATTCAGAATCAAGAAAGAACACCATCTTCCTGGATGTAGATGGTCTTGTTCTCAACATCTGGAGATATGATGGTAAAGAGTGGTCTGACATCAAGGAAGCATCAACTGGTGTTTATGTCGCAACCGCAGAACATATCATCAATGCAAAGAAGATGTATGCAAGACCCAAAGACTACCAGGACATCAATTCAATTTGTGTAAAACTACTTAAGTAATGAAATTCAAATTCAATGGTGGAAGAGGTGCAATCCTTTGTGACAAGTGTGGTGTCATACTTGCAGAAGGAAACCAAATCCCCGAGTATGTCTGGGAAGCAGTCAATAAAGGAACTGTGAAAGACCTTCCTGGTTGGTGCTGTGATGACAACTGTAAGAGAAGTTTGAAGGTTCTTACAGAATCTGACAGGATTATGAAGGAAATTCATAGTGACAATGTTAAAAAAGGAAAGTGATGAACAAAAATCTGAAGTGTGACCACAAGGACAGGATAAGACTTGACCTTGTCAGTGGAAATCCAAACTGGTGTCTTTCACTTGGTGAAGATGGGGGTACCAGGATTACTGACTCCAAACTGTGGGGATGGGGAAGGACAGTTCATTCCATTGCTGTATCCAGAAAAAGATTGAGCAAACTGATTGAAGGAAAGGAGAAAGTGGCTTTCCAGTTTGTTGACTGGGGTAGTAAAGGTGTCTACCTTGATGGTGTCAGGATTAGTGCCACAGGTAAGAAGTCTGACTATGATACCTACATCCAAAAGAAAGAAGAGCAGAAAAAACTTCTAAAGAGGCATTGGTCAAGGATAAGGTATCAAAACCTGTATGATAACACCTGGTTTGTTGTGAAAACTAAAAATATTAAAGAACTATTATAATGTATTTTAAAACTCTGAAAGAAAAATGTGAGTACTATCGTTCACTCACTGATTATAAACTAATACCAAACTCTTATGTTCTGGCAATGGTTGATGGTCACTGCTTCAGCAAGATGATCAAGAACAAATTCCAGAAACCATTTGATGACACATTCATTATGATGATGAATGAGACTGCCAAGTATCTGTGTGAACAGGTGCAGGGTGTCAAGTTTGCATACACCCAGTCAGATGAGATAAGTCTCCTCATCACAGACTTTGATACACCCCAGACAGACTCTTACTTCAGTTTCAGACTTTGTAAGATGCAGTCACTCATTGCATCCCTGGCAACAGCAAAGTTCAACCAACTCTACTACAACAATGTAGATGGTATGAAGGATGTACCTCTCTGTACCTTTGACTGCAAGGTCTGGACTGTCCCCAATGCCAATGATGCCTATGCCTGGTTCCTTTACAGACAGACAGACTGCATCAAGAACTCCAAGGCACAGACTGCACAGTCATTCCTTCCCCACAAGGAACTGGTTGGTCTCACAGCAGATGAGATGATTGCCAAGTGTAAGGATGTCAAGGGTGTTGACTGGTATGACTATCCTAATGACAGGAAGTATGGTCGTGTCATCAAGAAAGTGGAGACTGATATGGAGAAAGACCTTCCTAATGGTCAGCACATTGCTTTCACCAGGAACATCTGGACTCCTGTGGCAGCAAATGACCTCAAAGAAGATGACGCTCTTGTCAGGGATTTGATTCCTGAACAGTTTAGACCTCATGTTACAACAATAGAAAAAGTTTTAGGATAATGATTATTGCAATTGACTTTGATGGGACATGTGTGAAGCATGCATATCCCAAGATTGGTGAAGACATCGGGGCTGTCCCTGTGTTGAAGGAGATGCTGAAGAATGGTCACCAGCTTGTACTGAATACTATGAGGTCAGGTGAACTCCTTGGTGATGCTGTCAAATGGTTCAATGACAATGGTATCTCATTGAGTGGTATCAATCATTGTCCAGGACAATCAACCTGGACCACATCACCAAAGGTATATGCCCAGGTGTACATTGATGATGCAGCACTTGGTTGTCCTACAACAATGGATGACCAACAGAACATCTATGTTGACTGGAGGATTGTTGCCAAGGCATTTGGTTATGATTATAATGAATTAACAAAGAAAGATGGAGAAGAATAAGTACTATTTGATGATGGAAGATGAGATTAACACTCTCTCCATTGATGATATAAAGGAGTTTGGTCTTGCACTTCTGGACACAATCCCAGAATATTTCTTCAATGTACCTGCTAGTTCATCTGGTAAGTTCCATCCAAAAAATGACCTGGGTGAAGGGGGTCTGGTCAGACACTCCATCACTGTAAGAAGGATGTTGAGACACATCCTGGAACCCAATGGGTACTATGACTTCACAGTTAGGGAGATAGAGTTACTTGAACTTGCCGCACTCTTCCATGATAGTTTCAAGTCTGGAACACAGGAAGAGTATGAGGAGAACATCCACACCAAGTTCTTACACCCTGTCCTTGCAGCTAACCACATCCTTATGGAATCTGTGAAGAAGAGGTTTGATTATGACAGTGCTTCATTTATGGCATCAGCAATTATGTCACATATGGGTCAGTGGAATACCTGTTGGAGAGAAGCAGGTACTCTTCCTCTTCCAAAGACACCTGCACAAAAGGCACTTCACCTGGCAGACTATCTTGCATCCAGGACAGACATCAATATGGACATTCCTGATCCATATAAGGATGATTCAGAACCTGCGACAACGGTTGACGATCCAGGTGATGAACCCCAAGGTCACAATTAAAAAAGGAGAGTGATTAATCACCCTCCTTTTTTGTTAAATCCCTTGTTCACCTTCATCATAATCACTGTCAGCATAATCTTCTCCCTTTGGAATTGGTGTCTTGAATCTCTTCTCAAATACACCTATACCCAGAAGTGCAAATGCTCCAATCATCATAGTCATAATGGATTCTCCAAGCCAAACTGCCTGAACATCTCTAAACACACTGATGACAATGACAGTAAGAAGAACCAAAAGAATCACAACACCAAGAACCCTCTTGGATGAGACCCTACCATTGGCACCTGTGAACATTGAGTCAAGGAATTTGTTCTTCTTCTTTTTCATATTGTTTGTGTTTGTTTTAAATATTTATGAAATAATTTGGAATTTCCAAATATTTGTTGTATCTTTGTAGTAGAAATCAAACACTAACATTATGAACCTAAAATTTAAGATTGGACAGTTTATTGTCATTAAGTGGAGACCGGTTGAAGACATCTACCCCACCCCTCTTGGTATTATGTACTCTGAAGCAAAAGAATCCAAGTATGGTGTGTGGAGAATCGACCCCTACAAACCAGACTACTTCAATGACATCAATTACAAGATGCACCTGGTCCCGGTTGGAGAGTCTGCCAAGATGTTCCTCCCTATGGACAGATACACTATGGATTACAATGACCTCCCCAATGAGATGATTTTTGACAATCAGTCTCTGGCTGAGAAATTTGTTAATGAATTTTTAATAGACTAACATATGATTGGAGTAATTCTTTTAATTGTAATTTTTTATTTCCTGTTTGGATCTCTTGTCTTCGCATTCTACTCTTTGTGGAGTAACCTTGACTTCCCATATCTTGGTAACAACACACAAGATGAAGACAGTAAGGCTATGCTCATTTGGTCATTCTGGCCTATTTACATTTTATATCTGCTTATAAAAGCGATTATATGGTATTTCAAACATCTTTACATTTCTATCAAAGATGTCTTTCAAAAAAATGTTAAATTCAAATAAGATATGATTATTTTTGCAATTATTCTTATTCTATTTCTTTATATATTCACAGGACTTGTGGGTAGTTTAATCTGTGCAGCAATTCTTGACTCCAATCCCAGGTTCTTTGGGGAAGTCTTTACTGCTCAACCTGAAACAAACCAAATCATTATTGTTGTCACATTCTGGCCAATTCTACTCATCTATTCAATAGGATGGGGAATTGTGTGGTATGTCAAACACTTGTATATTACTATTAGAGATTTCTTAAAATCATTTATAAAGATTGAAAAATGAAAAAGTTACTTTTATTGTTTAGTTTAATTTTATGTATGTGTTCTTGTACACCAATTGATCAAACTGTCTATGAATATACCATAACATATACAATTGCTGGTACAGAAATCACAGAGGTACACAGTGTTAATATGCCCTCACAATTTGTACCATCATATAGACTTGACCAAAATTCTCTCAAAATTATTGGGTCATATGGAACATCATCTATGCCTTATGCAACCATCTATAAAGGTTCATTGAATGTTAAGGTGATAAATTTTGATTACAAAACCATAAGAAATTACAAAGTATCCGGATGGGATGGGCATGAAATTAAAAAGAAAAAGTAATATGAATAGAGAAGAAAAAGCAGCATTAAAGATTCATGACACCGCCCTCAAGGAAGGTGAGAACTATGCCAAGACGCATGGTCACTCCATCATTGAGGAGGTTGCCTATGGTCGTGGATACAAGTCTGGTTATATGAGGGGTGCAGCGGAAACTGAAGAAGAACTCATTGAGAAAGCAGCAGAGTGGATCAAAAAGAACATCACATTCATGCATCCCAGGAAGGGTGAAGAGGTGTGTGCAGTGAACATCGGTATGTTTAAAGATTATATGAGGGAGAACTGATTATGAAAGAACTGTGGAATAAAATATGTGAAAAACTCTATGTGAAGTTCAATGACTTCCTCACCAATGGTGGTGGATATGTCATCTTTGTCTTTGCACTTGTTGCGATCATCTTCGCTATCGTCGGGTTCTATGGACAGAATGGATTTGATTGGAAATGGAATGTATTTTTTCTTTTCCCTCTCTACATCTTCTGTGCATGGGCATTGTGGCAGGCAATGAAGATGTACAACAAGACTCTCAAGGATATTGAAGAAAGAAATAAAAAAGAAAACAAGGAATAACTATGTTACAAGACACTTATGTAAATTTTGAAACAGCCAAGCTCCTCAAAGAGAAGGGGTTTGATGGTGTGTGTTATAAAGTCTGGGAGAAGCATGATGGTGCTGAACCCACTCTTGTTGCTGCACCAGTCTTTGTAGAAGGTGAGACTGTTGTGACCAGAGAATCTGTTGATGCTGCTGCACAGTATATGACCAACATCTACTCTTTAGATAACAAGGTAGATGGTTATCTTGCACCTACACAGGACTTGGCAAGACAGTGGTTGAGAAAAGAACACAAAATCTTCATCCGCATTATCGAGGATGTACTTGGTGACCTATTTGAACTGGTAGTCTACCAGGATGGTTACTGCCGGAAGAGAAACACTGTTGAGGATTCCTATGAAAAGGCAGTTGATACAGCATTGTACTACACACTCACAAATCTCCTTTAATATGGGTATCAAAGAACTATACAACATCTTAAAGTTCCTAAAAAAATGTAAATCCTGTATCATTCTAAAAGATGATCTTGTGATGAGACAGTTTGGTGAGTACAATGAGACAATGTTGAAATTCAATGATGCAATTATGCACATCTCTATCAAGGATTAAATTATGGCTAAAATAATTAAAAATGGAGACAAGACATACAAGTGTTCTACTTGTGGTTGTGAATATATAATTGAATCCAAAGATGTTAGAGTTGGATATGATGATGATAACAGTCTTACCAGTTTAATTTGTGGAGGTGTTGCCTGTAGATATGTATTATGTCCACAATGTGGAACAAGAAAAGTTATAGAATGGTTATGACAAAGTGGCAAATTATCAGACCTTATCTTATCACCTGGGTTCTTTTTGAGGTGATTGCTGTATTGATTTATATCTTTGCAGTAAGGGACAGATGGGTGTTTCCTGTTATGATAAATGTGGCAATGATTCCTGTGTTTTTTGTGATGCTTTCTGAACTATTCAAGAAGTGTCCAATCTGTGGGAAGAGACATCTACTCAATCATGTCCGATGTGGTGGAAGCAGATACACACTCTTTGATGCATATTGTCCTGTACATAAAAAATGGATTGATATAACTTGGGATAGACTGGAAGGAAAGTGGACATATTTGACAAAAGATGATGATGAAAAATGGCGCACAAAGGAAATCATTCCTATCTGGGAACAAAAGAAAAAAGATAAGTTTGACTGGGTATTAAGAAACATTAATTACCTTGAACTTGAAAAAGCACACTGGACAGCAAAAGACTTGGCAGAAAGGTCTGGATGTTCAGTGAGGTATGCAAAAAAAGTAATCAAAAGTATGAATATTTAAACACCTGTTTGTTATTTTTAAGTTATGAGATACATTTTTGATTGTGAAGGAATAGCAAGTCCCAAGACACAAAAGAAGTGTCTTACTAAAGTTATAGAACTTGCTATGTCTCTCCCCAAAGGGTACTTCTACTCAATCAAGGTGAATGGTAGTCAAGACCGCAGGAGGAGAGTAAACATTGGTGGTACATACTTTGACCTGTACTTTTATGTGTGGGACATCTATGGTAACAAGATACTATGGAGGAGTTTTGAAGACTCTGATGGAACAAAGGACTGGGATATGATCTACAACTCTGCAAAGAAAGAGATTGCAGAACTACCTGTTATTGAAGATAATGTTGAACAAAAATAATTAAGACTATGAAATTTGAATATGGTGTAATGAGTTCCAAGTACTCTATTGAAGCAGACAACAAGCTGACCGCCTATGCCGGTATGGTCATTCACTTTGGTGGCAATGCAGCAATGATTGCAATCTATTCACCAGAAGAGTCACAGAAAAATGACTCCTGGTTATTTGCATCTCCACTTGAAGCAAGACTTGATGAGGTCTTTGGTGGTGAAGGTTCTTTCTTCAAGTACCTGGATGAACATCAGGAAGAAATTAAAGCAGCTGTTGATACCATTGAGAAACTTATCTAATGGATAATATCAAAGGACAGTGGAACGGTCTCAAAAGATGGCAGCAAAACAGACTTGTTGGCTGGGCAATCAACAAAAATTGGAAAATGTACTGGTTCATGAAAGAGATCTGGTTAAGTACAAATCTTAAACAAAAAGAGCAGGAAGTATGAAGTATGTGATCTTTGAAGGTAATGGTCTTGTACATCCAGTTGTATTTGGTGACCACACATCCCACTCCCAGGTTAATGTTGATGGAGGTACTCCTATTGCTGCCGGGTTTGTTCAGTTTGATACAATGAACTGGCCTCACTGTTATGGAGAATCAGACTCACTCAAATTAAAATGTAGGGGTGAGATTGATGAAGACATCATTAGAAGAGCATACAATGACTGTGGTACTTATATGTTTATAGCAGATTTTTATAAAGAAGATGATCAAGATAATACCAAATAAGAATGAACTCAAGATGTTTGAACCCAGGTATGTACTATCTGTGACACTTGGTTATGGTGAGCATTGTAATGACACTTACACCAAGCATAATCTTGAGATTGTTGATTCAACAAAAGGAATCTTTGACTCCTGGAACTACATCACAACCAAAGAGGCAGAGAAAATTTACAAGTTCTTTAATGAGATTCTCAACAGGGAAGAGTGTGATCACATTGTACTGAATGATGCCTGGGAATTGACTTGTAAGGAGAATCCAACAACCTTCTGGTATGAAGACTATATGTCAGAGAAAGAGATTAAGAAGTTTGCAAAGATATATGACAAATACAACTCCACATTGTTCAATCCATCTGTCGACCACAACTGGTATGGTATTGTTGACATCAACATCTTCTATTACAATGAAAATGGTGAGAAGTTTAACTGTGAAGTAGTAAATGAATAAGAAACCTCTAATAGTTGATAGTTTTGTCCCTGGAAAGAAGATGATGATATGCCCATACCAGAAGTATGGGATATGTGATCATCAGTTCCCTGCTGGTGATGGTGCATTTCTCATCTGTACTTATGAACACTGTGAAGAATCTGGAGAGTGCAACATAAGTAAGAAGATTATCAATCTCCAAATGAAGGAGATATTGATTTTTTATGACACCTCACAGTTATTTGTTGCAAAGGAAATTGGAAATGGTACTCTGTACTTATGCCTACTCTATCATACAAATGATGATGGTACATCCCTTCATATCGCTGTTGACATTTCAAATGAAAAATTAGATGAAGTAGTATCCGGTCACATTGATTTAAGAGATGTGTTTACCAACCCTGAAAGATTTTGGTTTGATGTGACTGATAATGGTGACACTATGGTTGCCACCATCAGAACAGAACAACCAACAGAAGATATGTTACCAGATAAAGGTTATTATTTAGAAAATGAAAGTACAAGACATTAAAATTGGTAAGAAGGTCATCTACCATCCTGTGATTGGTGGAGACTATGGTGAAGAAGCAGTCATCACTGGTGAAGCATATGAGATGTGTGGAACTATTTGTTGTTTCATTGACATCAGGTCTGGTTGTGTTGATATTGAAGCATTGGAGGAGGTATAAGGTATGACTATGAAGTTTATATTATTGTTCCTTGGATGTGTCCTTATTGTTTCTCTTATCTTCCTTCCTGAAATAATTGAAATGATTAAAAGAAAATAAATTATGATGACACTTGATGAAGCAATACAGCACTGTCAGGAAAAGTCCTGTGACAACACAGGATGTGCCAAAGACCATCAGCAGCTTGGTGAATGGTTGACTGAACTGAAACATTATAGGGAGAAGTCAGAGAAGAGACTATCTGACAGGGAGTTTCTTGAAAGACTCCAATTGGAAACAGACACCAGGATAGATGCCATCAAAAATATTGCTGCTGACTGGGCAAGAGGTCAGAGAGATATTCTATACAGGTTCAAGGAAATAATTGATGAACATCTTAACAATGGATAAGTTTAATGCAGAACTCCAGGAGGAGATCAAAAGAATGTGGGAGATATGTCATCCTGTTGATGAGGGGATGGGGTATGAATCAGCAAACATAATGTGTGAACAGTTTGAAGACATTGCCAAACACTTTGTTAACTGGACAAAGGAAAAGATGATGAAGGGCTCCATTGAAGGTAGGTCTTACTCCACATTCAATGATGAACCAACCATCACTGCCAAGTTACCAAAGAACAACCAATGGGGAATTAAGTTTGGTGACAAGGTTAGATTTATAATCATAAAGGAAGACTGATATGAACCCACTATTGCCATTTCTAATAATGCAGGGTGCTTACTATGCAACCAAGCACAACAGAGAAGAATCCAGAAGGAATAAGCATAGTGATTTTGACTGTGACAATGACTGGGACTGCGAAAACTGTTGGAACACAGACTGTAAATACTATCTTGATAATGACCCTGATGATTATGATGATGAAGATGATGAAGATGAATATTAAGAAACCTGATTGGGTTGAGGTGAATGTTATGTTCCCTTATATGATGACCTTTGACCAGGTCTATGTCTGGTTCAAGGAGCAGTTGAAGAACTATGAGCCTGGTACCATCTTGGTTGGTGAATTTAATGGTAAGTCACTCAACTCCAATATGACAGAAGATGAACTCTGGGTTTCCTACTGGGGTAGAACCAAGAAAGAAGAACTTGCAAAGAGAAGTAAAGATAGAAAAACAGCAGAGGAACAGTATGCGAAATCAAAGAGAGAA
>JAEEGL013122833.1_pt1 | contig 14336 bp, 11 predicted proteins | sample 9134231 | NCBI WGS metagenome assembly JAEEGL01 (sample SAMN16246548, study PRJNA631951) | gut metagenome | biome: gut microbiome; feature: rumen; material: fiber-attached | host: Bos | place: Iran: Karaj | collected 2018-10
ACACTAATTGCAGTCAGCAAGACCAACCCCGTAGAAGACATAAAGCAGGCATACGACCAAGGCATCCGTGATTTCGGAGAAAACAAGGTTCAGGAGATAGTCGATAAATACGACAAGCTCCCCTCCGATATCAGATGGCATATGATCGGGCATCTGCAGACCAACAAAGTAAAATACATCATAGACAAGGTCTGCATGATCCATTCGGTCGATTCCGTGAAACTTGCGGATACCATCTCAAAAGAGGCCGTGAAACATAATGTTGAGATGCCGATCCTCATAGAAGTCAACGTTGCAGGGGAAGATACCAAGTTCGGAACAGGCCTTGAGGAGACCAAAGCGCTGTATGAACATGCATGCTCTTTGCCCGGCATTAAGGTGATGGGATTCATGACTGTGGCACCATATACTGTGGATGCCGAAGAAAATCGTCAATATTTTGTGCTTTTAAGGCAGTTATCTGTTGACATAATTAATCAAAACACAGATAATATAAGAGGTATCCGTTTATCCATGGGGATGACGGGTGATTATATGATCGCAATTGAAGAGGGAGCCACGGATGTAAGAGTGGGGACCGGTATTTTTGGTGAACGCGATTATTCGTACACGTAACAGTATTTGGAGGAGTCAGTAATGTCAGTCAGCAACAAATTGAAAGGTATTTTCCAGATCGACGGCGGAGATGATGAATTCTACGATGACGATGAAGGTTATTTAGATGACGAGCCGTCTTTCAGAAAACCTTCAGCTAAAGACAAAGATAACGATGAGCCTGAAGAGAACAGATCCATAGCTACCAGAGTTCAGCGCAGCATTCCGTCCAGAAGCAGAAAGACCATGGGCAACGGAATGGAAGTATGTGTAGTTAAGCCCACGATGTTTGAAGATGCTCGTGAGATCACAGATACACTGCTTTCCAACAGGACCGTAGTTCTCAATATGGAAGGTCTCAATGTGGATATAGCTCAGAGGATCATTGATTTTGCATCCGGATCCGCTTATGCAATGCACGGCAATCTGCAGAAGATATCTCATTATATCTTCATTATCACACCTCCGAGTGTTGATATATCCGGAGATTTCCAGGATCTTATATCCGGAACTCTCGATGTAGAGATAAGCAGATAATTATTCCGCTTTATGGTCAAGTTTGTAAAAGAAAACAGATTAACGGTTAACAATCAAGGTAATCCGATATACGACATAGTATACTCGGATTCCTTTGATTTACTTGCAAATGAGATAAGCGCACTCGGCAAAGATTATAAGCGCATATGTATCTTTACCGACTCCAATGTTGCCCCTCTTTATGCCGACCCAGTAAAAGAGGAATTAAACAAGGTCTGCGATATCGTATCGGTATTTATCGCAGAGGCAGGAGAGCAGCACAAGAATCTCGATACGATACAAAAGGCCTATACAGTGCTGATCGAGGCAGGTTTTGACAGAAGCGACCTGCTCGTTGCATTGGGCGGCGGTGTGATCGGCGATATGTGCGGTTTCTGCGCAGCCACATACCTCAGAGGCATCGATTTCATACAGATACCCACAACGCTCCTTGCACAGTGTGATTCATCCGTAGGCGGCAAGACAGGCGTCGATCTGGACGGCTATAAGAACATGGTCGGCGCATTTTATATGCCGAAACTCGTATACATGAATCTGTCCGTGCTTGAGACTCTCGATGCCAGACAATATTTCTCGGGATTTGCCGAGGTCATGAAACACGGACTTATCAAGGACGACAAGTTCTACACCTGGCTGATCGACCACATGTATGAGATATGCGACCGCGATTATGAAACCCTTAAAGTCATGGTCTACAACAACTGCCTGATCAAGAGCAAGGTCGTTGACAAAGATGCTACCGAAAAAGGTGAACGCGCTTTGCTTAATTTCGGACACACCATCGGCCATGCGATCGAGAAATACAAAAACTTTGAGCTTATGCACGGCGAATGCGTTGCTCTGGGCTGTGTTACCGCAGCATTCATATCATGGCACCACAAACTCATCTCAATGGAAGAATTCTATGAGATCCGCGATATGTTCGTTCCTTTCAACCTGCCCATATCCATCGAAGATATCGATGCCAAGGAGATACTTAAACTCACCAAGTCCGATAAGAAAATGAAAGGCGACAAGATCAGATTCGTTTTACTTAACAGGATCGGAAACGCCCTTATCGATGAAACCGTGACAGACGAAGACATACTTGATGCAGTAAATGAAATAATCTGGAAAGAAACCGACTGATGACTAAAAAACCCGTAGTTAATATCATATTGGACTTTGTGATCATGTGTATACTCATCGTAGTGGATCAGTATACCAAGGCACTCGCTGTTGTCACTTTGAAGGACAAACCCGCGATCCCGATCATTCCGGGCGTTCTTGAGTTTAATTATCTCGAAAACCGCGGGGCAGCTTTCGGCATGATGCAGAACCAGAAGATATTCTTTATCTTTGTAGCCGTAATAATCCTAAGCTGCATCATATATATCCTTGTTAAAACGCCTCCGGAAAAGAAATACGTGATCATACACATACTTCTTGTATTTATCGCTGCAGGCGCCGTCGGCAACATGATCGACCGCTTAAGCCTTAACTACGTTGTTGATTTCATATATATCAAAGCCATCAATTTCCCCGTATTCAACGTGGCAGATATCTATGTCACCTGCGCAACGTTTGTTTTGGTGATCCTTCTTTTATTTGTTTACAAAGACAACGATCTTAAGTTCTTAAGCTTCAGAACGGAGAAATTCCGTACTTTTGACGGAGACGGCAATGCCTCAAAATAAGATCTTTACGCAGACAGTCGATGATGACTGTCCGGATATCAGACTCGATAAATGGATATCCGAAACATTCCCTGATTTTTCCAGAAACTACGTACAAAAACTGATCGGTGACCAAAAAGTCAGCGTTGACGGTAAGATCATCGACAAAAACTCATATAAAGTCTCATCAGGCCAAAAAATCAGCATGGAGATCCCGGAAAGCGTACTTCCCGAGATAACTCCCTGGGACCATCCGCTGGATATCCTGTATGAAGACGATGATCTGATCATTGTTAATAAGCCCAAGGATATGGTCGTACATCCCGCTGCAGGGCATTATGACGATACTTTGGTAAATGCTCTTTTGTTCCACTGTAAAGACTCGTTATCGGGCATAAACGGGTATATGAGGCCCGGTATCGTCCATCGTATCGACAAAGACACCACAGGCTCACTGATCATATGCAAAAATGACCGCGCCCATAACGATATCGCAGCCCAGATAAAAGATCACAGTGTAAAAAGGGAGTATCGGGCCATAGCTTGTGGTATTATAAAAGAGGATAACCTAACTGTTACAGGCTACATAGGCAGAAATCCCCATGACAGAAAGAAACAGGCCGTAACAGACGCTCTTCACGGCAAAGAAGCCGTAACGCATATAGAAGTGCTTGAGCGGTTCAAAAACCATACATACGTGGCTTGCAGGCTTGAAACAGGCCGTACACATCAGATCAGAGTACATTTGGACCACATACATCATCCCGTTTTGGGAGATCCTCTGTATGGAAACGATCTGGGACTCAAAGCACCGATGAAGCTGGACGGACAATGCCTGCACGCGTACAAAATAGGTTTTATCCATCCGACTACCGGGGAATACATGGAATTTGATGCACCTATACCTGATTACTTTAACAGATTACTGGAGATCTTAAGAGTATAACGGAGGTATACATATGAATACTATCATTACCATAGGAAGACAGTTTGGTTCAGGCGGCCGTGAGATTGGCGAGGGAATAGCCAAATATTTCGATATTCCGTATTATGACAAGGAACTCATAACCAGAGTAGCCAAAGATTCCGGATTCTGTGAAGAGATCATCGCTGACAACGATGAAAGACCTACAGGATCGTTTCTGTACAATCTTGTAATGGATACATATTCATTCGGATATAATTCTTCATCATTCATAGATATGCCCATAAGCCACAAGATCTTTCTTGCCCAGTTTGATACGATCAAGAAGATCGCTGATGAAGGTCCCTGCGTAATCGTCGGCAGATGCGCTGATTATGCGCTTGCTGAACGTGATAACGTCCTTAAGATCTTTGTCTGCGCCAATGAAGAATGTAAGATCAAGCGTATCAAAGAGCGTCATCCCGACATCACGACTGATGCCAAAGCCAGGGATATGATGAACAAAAAGGACAAGCAGAGACAGAGTTATTATAACTATTATGCTTCAGCTAAATGGGGCAATGCGAATACCTATGATATGACTCTCAACAGTTCCGTACTCGGTATCGAGGGTTCTGTGAAACTTCTTGCTCAGTTCGTAGAAGATTTCGAAGCAAAATAAAACAAGGCAATTTAATGATCCATAAGCAGGTAGTTGATAGCCGCCGGCGCACGGCGAGGTCCTTTCGAGCCGATGCGTCCGCTGCGAGCTATCACTAGCGAAAGCGTGCCTGCGATGGATATTAAATTGACTTGTTGACTATATTGGTCGACGTTGACCGTATGAGTCAAACTTTATTATCTCTCTTAAAATCAACTGCTCCGGCAGCCAGACGTTTATGCTCATCATCGATAGCAGCGTAGTAATCAATGGTAGTATTAACGTTTTCATGGCCCAGGACATCAGCTACAAGCCTTATATCGCCCGTTTCACGGTAAAGGGCAGTACCATATGTACTTCTTAACTTATGAGGCGTGATCTTTTTGTTCGGAACGACCATTTTTGCGTATTTCTTGACCAGATCCTCAATTGCATCTACGCTTATACGCTTTTTCTGAAGGGAGAGGAAGAGTGCCTTTTCATCGCCGTTTTCGGGGATCATCACGGATCTTTCGCCCTTAATATAGGTATTCAGAGCTTGATTTACCTCATCACCGAAGTAGATTATGTCCTGCGCTCCGCCCTTTCTTACTATTGTTAAAGAATTCACAATCAAATCAACATCGCCTACATCGAGTCCGGCACACTCGGAAACACGGATTCCGGTATTCAGCATAAGCGTCAATATGGCCAGATCGCGTTCACGCGTCTTTGCGCAGTATTTGAGCTGCCTTTCAGACATCTGATGATTGCCGTATTCAATGGCGTTTAAAACCGCGCGGACCTCATAATTGTCCATACGGACGATATTTTTGTCCTTTTTTATGCGTGGAAGGGACACCAAAAGCATGGGATCCTTGACCAGATTTTCATGCTTTACATGATAACTGAACATACCACGAAGCGGGCTCATTTTACGGGCGATCGCCTTTTTGCCGTTTTCGTGGCTTTCACCTATAATATTGAACTCTAAGTACCTCTGATATTCGACGATGTCTTCAGGGGCCAGATTGGCGAGATCGTCTATATGGATTTTTGAGATCTCCATAGCACTGAAATATGGGTTACGGTCCTTCAAAAATCGAAAAAACATCAGCAGGTCATAACAGTATGCAACAAGCGTACTTGGCTGTGACGAAACCTGTTTGTCATATATATAATCACGCGCAGGCTGAGGAAGTTCCCGGAGGAGTTCCTGCAGCTTGATCTTGATAGCGCGAGATTTGTTTTTGTAATATTCGGAATCTTTACCCATATTATGAATATACCATATTTAGGGCCTGAAAACCACTCTTCCTACTATTTATGGGTTTAATTATCGGAAAAACTGATATTTATCGGCTAGATACATATCGATAAATACTACTCTCCGAAGGCCATTTTGTCAACATTTTCGTCAACCCATTAAACATGAATTCATACGTCGATCAGATTATTTCATCAGGATTCTGCAGAAATATTAACGGATCAATTCTGACACACGATCAAGAATGGATTTCAGATTACCTACATCGATAAGGATGTCGCCGGTCTCAAGGGAATGATTTCCGCCGGCAACGCAGAATGTTTTAAGATGTTTTTCAGAAGCGATTCGTTCGATATCATGAAAGTCGGCATAGGGATCGGCGTCGCCGTAAAAAAGAACAGCATCCATGCCGTCAACATACTCTTCTATCATCTCAAGCGGTGAAAAGCATATCTGGGCTGCATTTATACCCATTTTACGCGCATATGCGGTCGCTACGACGGTTCCTATGCTTTTTGAGATGAATACAACGTCATCGCCTGCCAATTTCTCTTTACCGGAAAGCGAAGGTATATTTTTAAGTGCCTCCTCTGTCATGAGAAGGCACTTCTTCATCGTTTTATCCAGGAATTCTTTGTCCTTTAATCTGTCTTTGCTCCAGTCAAGACCCGTAAAATCAATATGAATGAGTTCATATCCTTTTTTTACGGCCATCTTGCCCGAGTAGTACAAAAGAGGACGGTCCTTCGTATATCCCACACCGGGAAACACTACTGCTATTTTGTTCATTTTAGTGCTTTCAAGTATCTGTCATACTGTGCCTGGCGGACTTCGGTAACTTCATCCAGATTCAGTGAATCAAGTTCTTCGATATACTCATCAAAATCCGTGGTAAGGTTCTTTTCGCCCGTTATAAACTCAACAGAATATTCGTTAGCCTTGTCCTGAATATCCTGCATATAGAGATTGACGGTATCACTCTCCTTGCTGGTTGCATAGATATCGGGCCAGGGATCTTTGACATACTGACGCAGTTCTCTGTTAATCTCAGCGTGCCAGTCAGCAACGAGGATATCCGTAGCTTCTACAGACTGATCGGCAGGAAGTACGAATGCAGGGTTGATTCCGAATGCCTGAAGCCAGTCATTGTCATTGCCCTTCTCGGTGTATTCCCTGGTTCCGTCAGCCTTGGTCACATAGCTCTCACCTTCAATACCCCACTGATAATAATCCTGGCAGTGAGGAGCCGAAGCATAATCAAGGAATTTGACAGCAAGTTCGATCTGCTTGGATGCAGTATTGACACCAAACATTCCCGCAAGCGAGTTACGGCCTACATAGAAACCTTCATGAGTTCCTGACAGAGGCGGAACACCGACGAATGCGGTCTTTTCAGTTCCGTCATAATATGGAAGTACATTGGAATACATCATTGACATCGCCCAGCTGAAGTCAAAAGCAACACCGACAAGGTCATCTTCCATCTGTGCAATGATAGTATCTCTGTCTATAGTCGTAAAATCCGGCTCAAGAAGTCCTTCATCATATAATCCGTTCAGGAACTCAAGATAAGCCTTATAATTCTCTGCGTCAGCATAGGCATAAGTTACTTTGCCGTCTTTATCAGCCTGGAATCCGCTTACAAGATCGAGCCCGAAAGCAGGGCCGAACATATAAGGCAGGAATTCCTTGGTAACGCTCATAGGTATCTCATCAGTTGTATCACCGTTATTGTTCATGTCATTGTCTTTAAAGTAACGGAGCATCTCTACGAAATCCTCCAGATTATCAGGGGGATTCTTGATGCCTGCTTTGTCCATCCATACCCGGTTATACATAAGGCAGGGCTGGTAATCGTCTGCGACGTTTAGACCCGGTACATAATAGATATGTCCGTCTTCTGCAGTAAGCTCAGCCTTCTCTACGGGATTTTCGCTCAGCCACTTCGTATAATTGGGCATATAATCAAAAAACTCATCGAGAGGTACGAACAGTCCCGATTTGATATAAACCTGGTTGGGGTCCGAATCCGGTATCTTGATGATGTCCGCGTCGGTATCGGCAGAATTAAGTATCGGAGTTATCAGGGTTTCATAATTATCCCAGTCTAGGAGTTCAAAATCAGCTTCAACACCGGCTTCTTCAAACACCTTTAACACGATGGGCGCCTTTGAGATATCGACATTGGCATAATTGGAAGTCTGGGCCAGGATCTTTAAGGTTCCGCCTTCCTGCGTGATCGGTGCTTCGCCCGTATATACATAACCTGAAGAATCTTTAACCGCAGATGCATTCTCTATAGCAGAATCGACTTTGCCGGTATCGGCAAGTGCCTGGGTTCCGGTCGCAGTATCACCGCCTGATCCGCCGCTTCCTGCTTCACCGCATCCGGAAAGTAGTCCCGTTATCATGATGAGCGTTAAAACAATCGCTGTTATCCTTTTTCTCATGATCTCCTCCTCTATCCGCGAAGCTGTCCGATAATGTCAAGGCACTTCTCAGTATCTATCTCACTGACCGCCTTATACAATCCCTCGATCAGATCTTTGGTGTCCATACTATGATTATACTCCTTCAGCGAAGAACTTACATCCTCCATATCGTCCATATCAAGCTCATCACATGCACTTTCAAGCCTGTCAAGAAGCTCATTTAACGTATCCCGGTCTATCGGAGGCTTATCGGAGTCATCTTCATCTTCCGCATACCGGTCTTTAAGCTTACTCAAAAGAGAATCAAACTCACTTAAAGCATTCTTGGTATCTGCTTTGATGGTATCGATATCGCCGGCTTTTCCTGCTTTTTCAAGCGCTTCAGCCATATCACCCAGCTTCATTGCGCCGATCTGTCTCGAACTGCTCTTTAGGGCATGGACTCTTATCGTATAATCCGGCCAGTCTTCTGCTTCATATGCTTTTTTAATGCCTTCGAGCTTATCCTGTCCCGATAAATAGTACTCTCCCGCTATCTTATCGTAGAGTTTTGCAGACCCAAGAGCCTTCACGGCGCTTTCCACATCAAGCCCTTCTATATCGGGAAGCCGGACGCCGTCATCCGCAGACACATTTAACCCTTCTCCTGCCTGCAGCGTACCATCCGCATCGGTCACAGGCACGATCTTTTCTTCGGGAAGCCACTTCTTGACAGTAGTTATGAGATCCTTGACATCGATCGGTTTGGCAACGAAATCATTCATTCCCGCATCCGCAAAAAGCGATCTTGATTCAGCCACGGCATTGGCCGAAAGCGCTATGATCACGGTCTTATCGGCTTCTCCGCGCAGTTCCCTGATCCTGACAGTCGCATCAACACCGTCTATTTCAGGCATCATATGATCCATAAGGATTATGTCATAGTCTTTTGCGACAGCCTTATCAATGGCAGACTGTCCGCCGTCAGCGATATCAACCTGTACCTTGATCGGTTCAAGAAGACCTTTAGCTATCGTAAGATTGATATCATTGTCATCGACCACGAGTATTTCAGCATCAGGAGCCATAAAATCAATACTGAATGTCTTCTCAGGTTCACCTGATATCACTTCATCATACTGCTCGTTCAGAGTCCTGACCATGCGCATTGTCGTGGCAGGCCTGCTCTGAATATGTATGTTAGGACAGGTGATCTCAAGATCTGTGCCGAATTCTGCATATATAACACCGTTTATATCAGGATGTGCTTCGAAGAACCGGGTTGCTTTATCATCATAGTATTTCTGCTCGAAAAAGATAAAATCGCGTTTCCCGGAAGCTCTATATTCATCAAATGAAGTGATATGCTCAAATTCAAGTTCCAGGTTTTTCATCTCACCTGAGAACATATCCCAGAGAAGATCCTGGTCGGTCATGCATATCGCATGCTTATCATCCGCATCATGTATCTCAAGATCATTATTCCCGTCAACGACTTTCTGCGGAATCGAGAACCAGAAATCGCTGCCTTTGCCGTACTCACTCGTAACGCCGATCTCGCCGCCCATGGCTTCAACCAGTCTCTGGGATATTGCAAGACCGAGCCCCGTGCCTTCAGCTGATCTGTTGCGTCTTGAATCAACCTGCTGGAAGCTCACGAAGAGTTTCTCAATATCTTCTTTTTTGATGCCTATTCCGGTATCTATGACATGGAATGTGGCTTTGACTGTATCTTCAGCGATCCTTTCGCCGTCGATCCTTATCTTGACCATGCCCTGATGCGTGAACTTGATCGCATTATTGGCCAGATTTATCAGGATCTGGCGTATGCGCATATTGTCGCCCAAGAGCTTATGCGGCAGTAATCTGTCCACATATACGAACAGTTCAAGCGGCTTATCCCCGATCCTGGTCGCCAGAACATTGGCTATATCTTCCAGCTCGATGAAAGGCTCATACTCTTCTTCTATGATCTCCATCTTGCCCGATTCGATTTTGGAATAATCCAGGATATCGTTGATTATGTTCAAAAGATTACGTCCCGACCTCTGGATCTGTCGCAGGTAATCATATATCTGAGCGGGATCTTTCTCGCGCATAGCGATCTCAGCCATACCGATAACCGCATTCATCGGCGTACGTATCTCATGGCTCATGTTGGCAAGAAAGTCAGATTTCATGCGGCTTGCGCGCTCGAGTTCCTCGTTTGCGTGCTTCATCGCCCTGATCCTGGTTGTCGAATCGGTTGAATCATGCAGGATATAAAGAGTACCCACATGATTACCGTGTCCGCCAAAATCGGATACGTTTACATGGAAATAGTATTTTCGACCGTTATTCTCATATATGACGGTTTCCTTACCTGCCACATCGCTTGTATTATCTTCAATCCAGGCCGAAAGCTTGGTTTTATCCACAAAACTGTCGACCAAATCCTCACTGAGTGTGGTCTTGATCATATCATTGATATGTATCAGGTCATCATGTGAGTTATACAGGATCAGACCGTCACTCATATCGTTTGCGAAGTTGTCAAGAGACCATGCCCTGAGCCTGTTGTCCGCATACATCCCCGTATAGAACAGGCAGAATACCGGAAGCAGGTTAAAGAGAATAACAGGGATCCATACCGGAAGCAGGAAGTGAATCGTCAGACTCTCCAATACGCTGTATCCGAGCATCATTACGATATGTGAGATGTATTTCATCCTGAATATCTTATGGGAATATATGATGCACGCGGCAAGAATGATCAGAATAAGCGCAAGATTGATATATCCCGCCAGCCTGTATGACCTGAAACTGAATAACAGACCGGTGTTCTTGGAATCGGCAGCAACCCACCAGGCCTTACGGAAGTAAATCCTTTTTTGAAAAGAGAATACCCTCGCGCCGAAATACTGGCTGACTGCGAGATATGTCTGATAAATGCTGACAAGAAGAGATACTGCCACGATGGCGATGAACTGTCTGTATCTGTCGATCATTATGACCATTATCAGAAAAGAGAACAGCATCCATCCGTGCAGAATATAATACGGAAGAAGCACCCTGCCAGCTCCGGCCGCATTCTTTACGTTTACGAGAGCAGCACAAAGAAGATCAGTAAGGGCTATCACGCCCGACATGATCAAAAAGCCGATATTCTTGCGCTTTAGTCTTAAGCCCGCGACAAGACAGCCCAGTGATATGAGAAAAAGTATAACGAACAGGCTGTTTAATATGTACATACTTATAGTTTAAGGAAACATTAAACCTTAGTCAACTATGCTCACAGGTTCATAACGCAGTCTGAGCCTGGGAAGCTTGGTCATGACACTGTAGTGGTTTATATCCCAGTCAGCGCGTCCGTCATCAACGTTTAATCCGTCAGCAGGCGTGGCAAACATGCGGATTGTCAGGACCTCTTTCGCATTTAACGGTTTATCATAGAAAGCCGGCATCAGATCAACGAACTTGGCTTCAGGCGATTTATAAAACCAGCGGCCGTTTATCTCTATCATCAGAGACAGATCTTCTTCAAAATACAGCTCACAGAACTCAGGGTTTTTCTCAAACTCAACGTTGAAAGCCAGTCCGTCGGAATCTTCCGCGCCGCCCCACCTGAATGTGTAGGGAAGAGATACCTGTTCTCCCGCATCAATAGCAGGCATGAAGAAAGGATCATTGAGTATTTCCCTGTATTCTTTCATGAGAGGCTGGGGGATTCCGGCATTAGGGTTATTAGGATCTTCGATCTCAAGGCCCAGTCTGCCTCTGTCCCTGAACTGATAAAAAGTAAATGCTTCATACCAGCCCTCTCCGCCTGCCTTAAGTCTGTCTGTAAAGCGTTTAAGGACTTCTCCCTGATGAAGAGCGCCCGTAACATCACCGTCAGCGTTAAGCTCGCTCATTACGAACTTCTTGTCCTGGCCTGTGATCTTTTTCAGTCGGGTTGAAGTGTATAAGCAGTGATTAAATACGGTTTCGGTAGGTGTGAAGTTGTGTCTGCCGTCATCGTCTTTTTCGGCGATATCATAAGGCCAGCCGTAGTTTAGAGCAAGATATCTGTCGGCGCTCCATATGTCGGCGGCTTTGTATGCTTCGACAAAATCGTCTTCCCGGTCTACCTTGCCGTCTTCTTCCGTTGCAAAACCGGCGCAGAATATAACTTTGACATTGGGAGCTTCTTCGTGGACGATCCCTGCGAATCTTACAAAGAAATCTGCGATCTCCTTGAATGTGAAACGTTTGTTGTGGGTAAACCAGTTGCCCATGCACTCGTGGTTGATCCTGAGGCGCATGCGTCCGTAAGGCTTAAGATCGCGAGCAAACTTACGAAGAATCTCATCGTCGAGCGAACAGTCAACAGTGATCGTAAGCGTCACATCCTGACCGTGGCGCCTGATATCCTGCATGCTCTTAAAGGGCTCTCCGTCCGCGCCGTAAGGAAAATAATTATCATAAGGATAATCCCATGCAAAATTGACATCCATGTCCTTGCATGCTTCCGAGATACGGGCAGGCCATTCTTTGTCTTTCGGATAATAGGTATACATCAGATTGACGTTTCTGTGAGGTCTGCCGAGAGCATTTAAGATATAATCCTGATCTACATATTCCCCTCTCTCACTGCCGTCTGATAGATCCATTGCAATTTTGGCCGGTCCAAGATGTATTGAATAGATGTCATGTTCCATCGCACACCTCCGTATTATTTATCATATTCATCAATCAGCACGCCGCACACGACGAATCTGTAGAGTTCATCGCTTATGCAGGTTGAAAGCGTGATGATGTGGTCATCGTCATATATAGGGATATCGGTCTTGACCATGGAATGAGACGTTATCTCGTTTATGAGCGCATCCCTTCCTTCAGGATCCGGACCGTAGACTTCATATACATCGCTGTTTGCTGATACTCTTTCAAAAGCGAATATCTGATACCTTAAGATCTGATCGGGCGTATGGATCTGGAAATACTGATGTGTGTCGTAGTATCCCTTGGTGTTTCTGTAATAACGCAGACGTCCGAACATGGTCAGATTGCGCAGATTATGCCCGTATATAAGGGTATGCGGGTCTGTAAAATCGGGGGTTGATTCACCGTCCATGAAGATTGATCCCGCGCTGTTATAAGTTCCTGCGAGAGTGGTATGAAGATACTTGTCATTATCGTGAGCGGCATACATGATCGGATAGCTGATGCTTTCATTTTCAAAAAAGATCCATCCGATCGCATCGGGATGCTCGGCGCACAATGTCTTCACATCAACATCGGCAAGCTCATACCATTCAAGGTTTATCACTTCTTCCGGTGTCTGTGTCTGAGTATCGGGTTTGGTTTCAGGCTGTGTGGTCTCGGGACTTACAGATGTGTCCGCAGATGCCGATACATACCTGTTATTGGCATCATTATAGACATTTCGGGCAGATTTATGCTCGCGAAGCGTCCATATGATCATAACCATGGCGGCAATCGCGAGCAGTGATCCGATAACTGTAAAGATAATAGATTTTTTACTCATTAAACGGCTTTTCTCCGGTCGTTTATCATTCCGTAAATCCCGTATCCCGCAAATCCGCATCCCAATACGAAGATCAGGATCATGAGCGTAAACGGAATGCTCGTATCACCGGTCTTGGGTGAACGTGTGGTATCGCCTGAACCGGAGCTTCCTGCAGTTGAGTTTGCGCCGGTTGTTGTCGATGTCTTGGTTACATCGGTGGCATTCTTGTCTTTCCACTGGGCGGTCAGAGTCATATCACCCGATACGGTATCGGAGTCAAAGTTCCATTCCTTGCCGTCTTTATACCAGCCCGCAAAAGTATATCCGGTCTTGGTAGGATCCGTAGGTTTCGTTAACTTGCTTCCGTCGGTAGCCACTATCTCGGTCTTGTTGCCCTGAGTATCGTCATAAGTAACGATATGTGAGCTCTTGGTAGTATATGCAAGCGTATAGATCGAATAATATCTTGAATAGATATAGACCTTATTGGCAGCGGTATCGACGTAGCAGGATCCGTCTGAATAGTTGCCGGTTGCACGTGATGTAAGTTTCACAAGCTTGGATACCGTGTTGTCATGATCCCTGTAGACATTCACGTTGTATTTGCCTGACAAAGAGCATGCAAGTTCAACCTCAATTACGCGTCCGAGGTCTGTAACCGCAGTAGCCGTGCCGCCGCTTACGGTCTTGGTTACGGCTATATCCACATACTCTTTTCCAAGATCGGCATCTTCAACGCCTGCATAGTACTTCTTGACAGCCGTATTGATCGTCGTTGCCTTGGAACCTATATCGGATGCGCTCTTGGGTGTTACGGTCATGGTAACAGTTACGTCC
>JAEEGL010087594.1_pt1 | contig 14335 bp, 11 predicted proteins | sample 9134231 | NCBI WGS metagenome assembly JAEEGL01 (sample SAMN16246548, study PRJNA631951) | gut metagenome | biome: gut microbiome; feature: rumen; material: fiber-attached | host: Bos | place: Iran: Karaj | collected 2018-10
ATTGAATCAGCTCAAACAAGGGGCTCATCTCAGTAGGCTTGTTTGTCACCTCGCAGAATCTGCCAGATGGTCCTGAACCAGATCTTAAGGTCGAGCGCCAGCGACCAGTGCTCGATATACCAGATGTCGTAACGGACCCGGTCGGCCATCATCTCCGGGGTCGGCGTTTCGCCGCGGCATCCGTTGACCTGGGCCCAACCCGTGATGCCCGGCTTCACCATGTGGCGAACCAGGTATTCGTCCACCAGTTTCGTGTACATCTCCGTATGATATTCCATGTGCGGGCGGGGACCTATGATGGACATATCCCCTTTCAGCACGTTGATCAGTTGGGGAAGTTCATCGATGGACGTCCGCCGCAGGAAATCTCCGAAGCGTGTCTTACGCGGGTCATCGGCGGTGGCCTGCAACTTGTCGGCATCCGTGTTAACTTTCATCGAGCGGAACTTGTACATCGTGAAGGGACGGCCTTTATAACCTGTACGCCGCTGCCTGAAAAGAATCGGTCCCGGTGAAGAAAGACTGGTTCCGATGGCTACGAAACACCATATGAACGGGAACAGAGTCACCAGAAAGACAAAGCTTACCAGAAAGTCGATCAGGCGTTTGACGGCCGCATTGACCGGATTGGAAAGCGGCTCTTCCCGAAGGCGCACCAAAGTCACGGGTCCCAGTTCGCTAAAGGTCATCGACCGGTTCGGATAGCCGTCCATGTTGGGCACATAGAAGAAATCGATGAAGCGGTTCTCGCAAAGACGGACCAGCCGGTTCACCTTGTCCGTCAGCAGCGCAGGATTGAGACTGCAATACAGTTGATGAACCTTGTTGTTCTCCAGATACGATTCGATGGCGGGCAGGTCGTCCCCGAATGTCGCCACGAGCTTGTAGTCAGCAAATTCGCCGGAGCCTTGCAGCGTCTCCGCGAGCCAGACGGCATTTTCATTCTCCCCCACGATCACCACATGCACTTTGTTGCGACCCCGCTTACGGGCCTGAAGGATGGCAGCCCGGAAGAGCGAATGCCACAGGCTGATCAGCACGACGCAGATCAAACCGTCATAGAGATAGAAGAAACCGGCGAAACTATAGAAGAGAATATCGATAGACAATGCAGTGACGGTCAGTGTGATGACGCATTGATAGAATACACGCAGGAATTCCGTCTTCCAGCCGTATCCCCGCACATAGACCCGTTCCGGGACCAGCGCCATGGCCACGATGAAACCGACGATCAGGAAATAGATGGTCCGAGGCTGCTTCAGCACGAGGTCTTCCGGTTCTGTAAAGGCAAAGACATTCCGCAGCCAGCAAAAGACGGCGATGTGGATGGCCAGGTCGACCAGCATCACCGGGACACTGAAAAAGAGAAACTCTTTTGTGTTAAATGTCCTGACGTTCATATACTTTCATCACTTCACCAGCGATACGGTCCCAGTCGTACCTTGTCATATCATATTGGGGCTGCCTGTCATTGCTGAGCTGCGCTTCAAGCTTTCTCAGCAGATCAGCCGTATCGCCACAACAAAAATAACAATTCTCCGGCAAACCTACTTCACGATTGGCGGGAATATCGCTGACAACCACCTTGCGCCCGTAGCACATGGCCTCCAACAACGCGATAGGAAGACCTTCATACGACGAAGGCAGCACATAGCAGGCCGCATGGCTGAGAAGGGCGTGGAGCTTGCGACCGCGCACGAAGCCGGTCAGCACAGCCCCTGCATCGCGGGCCTCCGCCTTGAGCCTGCGGGAATAGGCATCTTCGAAATCGGTGTCTCCGGCCAGTACCAGGCGGTAGCCTTCCAGCCCCCGACATGCCCGGACCAAGTCTTCCAGCCGTTTTTCGGGCACGAAACGGCTCATGCCCAGGATATATCTGCCCGGCTCGATGTCCAGCTCTGCAAAGTATTCCGGAAAATCGCAAAAGTCCGGGGCCGAGACACCGTTCGGAATCAGATGCACGCGTTTCATGCGACCATATTTTCGTTCAATCATATCCCGGATGCCTTGGGTTATCACGATGACATCGTCGGAATATTTCACGCCCATTCGTTCACCCAGCCTGAGCACCACCCGGGCCAGCCTCCCCCACTTGTCCCTTTCGTACTCGGGGCCGTGACTGGTGAAGACCACCCGCAACCCGCGCAACTTCGCATACGGCGTCACAAGTGCCGGGCCCGCAGCATGGACATGGAGGATGTCCGCGTGCGACCGCGCCGCGAAGTTCACGGCCCGGAACGTATGGACGACCGCCTCCAGCGATTTCTTTTTGGGCGCAGGGATATCCTTCAGTTTCACGCCTTTCCACTCCTGCAGACTGTCGTGGGCATAGGCCGGGCGGCGCACAACCGTAATATCCGCTCCCAGCTGCACCAGCCGTGGACACAACTCCTCGCAGTGCGTCTCTACACCGCCCATGATCCCTGGAATACCCCGGGTGCCTGTAATCACTACTTTCATCTCTTCATCTTTAAGCAATTCAGGACAAACTCTGCATTCCCTATCAAATAACGACGCCACATGCGCCCGGGCTCCCGGATAAAACGATAAAGCCATTCCAGGCCTGAGTCCTGCATCCACGTCGGAGCACGACGTACGGTGCCGGCATAAAAATCAAACACGGCGCCGATCGTCCCGCAGTGACAGTGAATATCCAATTCATTCCAGTGCGTATAAGCCCATTTCTCTTGTTTCGGCGCTGTCATGCCGATCCACAAAAGGTCGGGGTCGGCAGCACATACGGCCTCAATCATGGCCTGATTGTCCTCTTGGGAAAAAGCAGGCTTAAAAGGAGGAGAGTATGTCTCGACAACGATGGACGGATAGTCCCGCGCAGCACGTTCCTTTATTTTTGACAGCACGGCCTCGCTGCTACCAAGAAAGAAACATTTGCCGCCAATAGCATTCAGTTTCTCCATCTCCGTGACGAACACATCCCATCCGGCAATTCGTTCTTTGGGACGGCTTTCAGCTTTCAGCCACCGGCATGCTTTAACGATGCTCATGCCATCAGGAACCAGATAATCTCCCTTTTCCAGAGCAGTGGCAAAGTCGACATCCTTCAGCGCCATATTGTAAGAATAAGCATTGATGGTATTGATGAGCACTTTCCCTGGCGGGATAGCCCGCAAGGCATCACGATTTTCGAGTAGTTTTATGGTCTTAAGGGAGAACATATCCGGTTTCTCGCAAACATTCGGTCATCCGCTTCTCAAAAAGCTGTTCCGTAAAACAATTTTTAACCTTTTCAAATCCCTTCTCCCCCATATCGCTTCGCAATTCGCTGTCATCCAAAAGCTTTTCTATACAATCTGCCAATGATTCCGGATTACGCCGTTCGCAGATAAACCCGTTTACACCATTTTCGACAATATCACGGATACCGCCTTCAGCCGTGGTTACGACAGGCAGATGGTGGGCCATGGCCTCGAGCAGGACAAGCGGAAAGCAATCATCATTCGTCGGAAGCACGAAAACATCAGCTTCGTCGAAGCAACGTTCTTTTTCTTTCCCATACTTCTTACCAAGGTAAGATACAACCTGTTTCAATCCCCTCTTTTCCACTTCCTCAGCAAAGACACCGGCGTCGATCTTCTTCGATTCCCCTCCCACAACATCACATCGCAAAGAATTGCCGCGTTCCTTCAGTATACTCAAGGCGTCGAGCAACTCCAGGATCCCCTTGCTCTCGATAAGATTGCTCAAAAAGAGCAATCTCGGTTCGGAGTGTTTCCCAACAGGTATTTGTGCCGGCCCCGAGGTGTCAGGAACAGGGATGCCATTCGGGCAGACCAGCACATCAGCCTTCGGAACGATACGTGAAATGTCGTCATACAAATACCATGAAAGCCATATCACCTTCGTGTTCCTGTAGCACAAAGGAAGCAGCCAGCGATAAGGCCACTTGTTGACATCGTTCTCCATCCCCTTATTATGCTGATGGAAGACGATCTTTTTCCTGAACAACTTGCACAACAACACAAACGGCACGTCTTTCAGAAAACTCCTGCCGTGACAGGTAATGGCCATATAGCACAAATCGTATCTCCGCGTCAAGAGCCTGCCCAGGAGATGAAACCAAATACCCATGTGCCGGAATGGCTTTGACACATTGAAATGATTGACCTCATCGATACTTCTGGACGTCGCGCTATTGATGAAATCGCACTGGAAAGAATCGTTGATCAGCCGGCTGTTCTTTATTTGACGACTGACCATCGAAGCTCCATGGACAGGAGGAGGAAGCGGAAGCACGAAAAGGACACGCGGTTTCATCATTTCATCACAAGTTGCCAAATATACAAAGATACCACTTACTGAATAATATCCACAACTTTCTTGAACTCGTCCTCAAACGTGATTAGCATCAAGGAGGGTTTAATCGTATCCAAATCGCAGGCATCATCCACCTGCCGCAATAAAACAAGCAGCTTTTCCCTGATATCCTGCACAACCACCGGATTGACACAGTATCCGTTATGCCCTTCCCGAATTAGGCAAGAACTCCCCGCCCTCTCCGATACCAGACATTTGCATCCGCTCATAAGCGCCTCATTGACAACAGCGCCAAAGGCCTCCCTGACACTGGGCAAAGCCAGGATTTGTGCAACATTATACCAGGCATAAAGAGCCTGTCCCGTTTTCTTTCCAGCGAAGATCACCTTACCCGTGTTTACAATTCCCTTATAGGAAACTTCTTCTGGACCGGCACCTACCAAAACAAGCCTGATGGAATCATCTTCGACAGATTGGACAACCTGGATTAGCGAAGCCACGTTCTTCACCGCGACAAATCTTCCGACAAAAAGAATCACCTTCTTTCCTCCCAGATCATACTGATCCCGATACGATCTGGCCATCCCCAAAGATGCTTCCAACTCCCGGCGATATCTGGCCTCATCACGGATAATCGGGAAATATACGCCTTTCCCATACTTATTCTTGAAATAATCCGCTACCCTGGGCTCTACATTAATGATCTCATCAAATTGTGGAATCAGGATCTTTTCCGCCATCGCATGCCTGCGCGAAAACTGATTTCCGTCGGCCAGCATGTCATAGCTGTCATCTATCATGCTGATGATCCGGTATCTTTTTCGGAAAAGCTTTTTATACAATACGACAATCAGGCTGACAAGGCCGCACTCTGAAACCAAAACAGTCTCAGGGCCACAGTCATGAATCGCTTTTACTACATAACGAAGGATGGACAACAGCCCGTCAGAGGAAGCGAACTCGCTGTAGGTGAAATGACATTCCCGTTCGACATCCGAAAAAAGGGAATCATCCGTCTTTCCGCGATCGACATGCATCACCATTTGAAACTGCGATGCCAGCCGATTGAAAAAATCAACCCGGTACGGAGCGATTATGCTATGAAATACAAGCAGTTTCTTCTTGTCCTGGCTCATGGTTCCGAGTATTGAAGCGATCAAGGCAAAAACCTGTCTCTCAGTTTCTTTATAGCAAAAAACGAGGAAAAATCGTGATTCAAGACCCTAACAAGCCATTTGTGCCTGATCATGACAGGCACCGACAACGGCAAAACGCTATCGACAGCACATATCTTTTCAGTTTCTTTCGCCGAATGGCCTGTCTTTGCTGCGACATTCACGATTCCCATCAGAATTGTCAGTATGGTATTGTCCGCCACACAACGGTCGGGAATAAGGCGGCGGGCTGCCTGCAAAGATTTCCCGTACCTGTGAAGGAATGTCTCATCATATATTCTCGAAGCACTTCCATTTCTCGGAATGACCTCATATAGACGAATATCCGAGAACGAAACACTTGCTCCGGCAGCAATTGCGCATGCGAAGAAAACGGTATCCTCGGCCATCGTCAGATCATTAGAAAATGTGACACCGCTTTCCTTCAAATAGTCAAGTCGGAACATACATCCACACGCACTTCCGCGAATATATCCTCTTTGAATCAGGTCGGTAGCAGCATAGTGCCGATTTTCTTCGAAGCGGCCCTTCCATTGTTCCATTTCATGACCTTCGCTAATCATTGTGAAAACCACGATATCTTCATCGTAATTCCCTATGTTTCGTGATATCTGGTTCAAAGCTTCAGAGAACAACCGGTCATCTGCGTCAACAAACATGACAAACCGTCCCGTAGCTTCCCTGAGGCCAGCATTCCTGGCGCTGGAGACACCTCCATTTGCCTGCGTAATCACCCGTATATCGGGATTTTCTTTCGAGAGCTCGGCCAATACATGCTGCGTATCATCGGTCGACCCGTCATCCACAACGATGATTTCCACGGAGGACTCCTTTGAGGAAAAACTGCCGACGCACGATGACAGGTATCCGGCATTATTATATGACGGGACAATTATGGTCAAGACAGGTCTCATTTCAGTTCATTCAGCTTTTTCGTATACATGATCCGATTCCGATAAAACAATAATTTGTTTTTGACCTTTTGGGCAAATGAAGGATTATATGGACTCGACCAAATGTCTTTATATTCCGGATAACCCGACAACACCTTCAATCTTTCCCGTTTTCCAAGATCCCGATTTTTATCGGTGGCACCGCCTCCAAAAAAGAAACAGACATTTACATTTACCGTCTTGTATGAAACGGAACCGTCCAGGAACAGTTCAAGGAACAACTTCCAGTCCGACACCAATCGAAGGGACTCATCATAAGGATGCTTCAACAAGACAGTACGACGGATGAATGTAGATTGATGCTTTACCGCTGACTGGAGCAGATTGACCAGACTGAATGAACCATCAGCCGGAGAATAATCATCAATCCGCCCCTGCTCACTTACGTTGATCTGATTCCCGGTCACAAGATCGGTACCATCCAGAAAAGGAACCATTGTTGCCATTACTTTATCATCCACGAAGCAATCGCCCGCATTCATAAAAATGCAATACTCCCCTTGCGCCATCCTTACACCTTTGTTCATGGCCTCGTAGATGCCCCCATCCGGTTCTGACACCCACCGCGTCACACCTGTGGTTTCAGAACGCAGATAGTCTGCAGTGCCATCCGCCCCAGCACCGTCCACGACAATGAATTCATAATCATCAAACTGCTGGCCAATCACAGATTTGACGGTCCGTCGCAAACCATCCAATGCATTGTATGTAACAGTGATAACAGATATCTTGGGAATCATCCTGGCCATTATTTATCCGAACACTTCCTTATGTATCGCCTTTACCTTCCCGTAGGCGTTATTCTCAACAATCTGCTGACGGGCATTCTCCGACAAACTGCGGTATCTTTTTTCATCAGCAAACAGATACTCGATTCCTTTTACTAATTCTTCGGGTGTATTAGCAGGAGTAATATACCCCGTCCTCTCATGTATGATCAACTCGGGGATTCCCCCTGTGTCATAACCCACACAAGGTTTGCCGCAGGCCATGGCTTCAAGCACCATATTGGGATAATTCTCAGCTATGGAAGAGATGACGAATGTATCACAGGCGTTGTAAGCCAACAGTAGAGAAATGTCATCTGAAAGGTAGCCTGTAGTTATTATGTTTAAAGGCAATTCTTTCACCAGCTCTTCGCAGCCGTCTCCGATCATGAATCCCTCATAGCGCTCCGGATCAAGCGACATCAGGCAATCGCGCAAATGACGCATTCCCTTATATATACTATCCAATGAAGCAGCCCCGAACAGGATGGTCTTTTTATTTGGATCAAGGCCGAAAAGCGACTTGCTGTCAAAAGGAAGCGGCCGAAAGAGATCTGTATCCAGAACATTGGGCGTTACATATACCCGATGACCTTCGGCGATACGGCTTTCCGCCACACAGTTTGCCAGCCAATGGCTCGGTGTGACAAAACACAGATTCTCGTATTTGTTCCATCGCCTGATTTTCTTGTGCAACTGTCTGCGAGCGACAGCCCGACTGGAAACTTTTCCAATCATCGGACAATCACTGCAATCCTTCCTGTAGCCCTTGCAACCCATCGAATGGTGGCACCCGCCCGTGATCGGGAACATGTCGTGCATGAACCAGAATGTAGGCTTGCCGAGTCGCAAGATACGTTCAACACCTTTTAGCGAGAGTGCATTATCATTAATCCAGTGAAGAAAGACCACATCAGCCTGGCGGACGATTTCCATCCGGTCAAGCCTGTGTCCGAAACGCATGATACTGAAAGTCCCTGCGGAATCGAGACGGAGCCGGAGTTTCGTATCAAGACGACAGAGCAGACGATGGAACAAAGACGATGTCCCTTCCAGCGCCTTGTGAACAAACTTCTGATGGCCGGATTTATCTACAACCAACATGTCTGATTCATAACCAGCCGAGCGCATCGCTTCGCAAAGACGGGTACATGCGATGCCTGCGCCCCCCATCTTGTCGGAGTAATTAATATGAAGGATCGTCATCATCGGCTGAAAGCATGGACAGGCTTCTCATATTGCAGGCATACGCTCACGATCAGCCAGAAAATGATTGACCGGACTGAAAAATAAGAAACAGGCGTTGTCATATATAAGTCAAGCAGGTAAACCAGTAGAAAAAGCGCCATCCCTGTCAGGAGTGGTTTTTTGAAAGACATTCCCCTGAAAAATGCCGTGAAAAGAAATAGAAGGATGATCAGCATATAAGCCAGTCCTCCTTTCAAGACCAGATACAGGTAGCCGGTTTCAATGACAGGACGGTCATAATTCACTTCCATCGTATCCCGATTCTGCGTCATTTGAAAATACGTCCCATCCACCCCGCGACCAAAAAGCCAGTCGCTGGCAGGAGAAGTCGCCATATCCACCAAAAAACGGGTTTCTACTCCGCTCCGGGTATCCTCCATGCCTCTATCCAGTATCCTGTCGAAAATAGTAGAAGAAAGGGTTGTCCAGCTGGCAATCACGACAGCGATAGTCAGAGCCGTGCCCGCAATTAGGAGGAGACGGGCCCTGATGCTTGTCATAAACAATGATGCATTGCCCATCAAAAAAGCAATAACGGCATACAGGGCTAGTGAAACCACCATATTTCTACGGGCATTCAAAACCATCAACAAGAAATAGATAGCGTATATGCCGGCCACGACGATATTTCTGCGCATCGAGAACTTTCTATGGAACAGAAGAAGAAGCGTTCCAAAAAAAGGAAGATAAACGCCTATCGATTCTCCCAGATATTCTTCCCGGACCAGATCGGTCGCAGACAGCAGCCAAAGAGGCAGGACGAGCAACATGGAATAAAACAGGACATCCAAAATGGAGAGTATGTACTTGCGGTTGGGAAGGAACAACACGACAAAAGGCAGAAGATACGCGGGAATGCTATCATAAGCGGCCTTTGACAGAAGCAGGTCCTTCAATCCAAGGGAATAATTGCCGCGAACTACGATATAAAAACTGCAAACAGCCAATAGGCATATCAAGGCGACGGGCCAGCCGGCATATTTGAATTGGGCCTTATAGTAGAATACCTTTACAGTAAACCAGAACATGAGGCCCAGAAACAGTAATTCCAAAACACGCAAGATCGTTGTCTGAAGGAAAGGAGACAACAACGGATCTACGACAATCCGGGCTGTCATGCAAGCATATACAGCCATAACCGCCTTCTCTTCCTTGCTGCGATTCTCTTGTCGGGGAATTATCTGCACCTGGTTATCAGCCATATCAATGATTGTGTATCAAACGGAAACATTGTACCGGCGCAAACAAAAGGCCGTTGAAGTTGGATATCACAGAAGCGATCAAGACGGATTTCACGCCCCATCCGAGCTTGATAAAAAGGTAACAGGCGCCCAGGAACACGAAAGGCGAGACCAGACTGGCTATCGTCTGGACTTTCAATATGCCGGCACCATTGAGAACATTCACGAAAATGGCACCATACATCATCGACAAATTGAACACCATGACCCATAACGACATATCGGCCGGAACGCTTACGGAATCCCCAACCCATAAACGGTATAGCGGTGACGAGACAGCGAACATCAACAGGGTGCCGGCCAGAAAGACAATAAAGAGGAGCAGATACTTTTTGACAGCACCTTTCACCCATGGATAATCATTCTTTGCAATAGCATCCGTCACCGATGCCCATAGCGGTGTAAGCATGGTAACCCACAACATATATGGGACATTGAAATACTTATAGGCTATATTATACTCCGTCACCTCCGTAGCGCCAAAATAATGGATGATCAGGAAATTCGTCATCTGGTACTGGATGACAAAGGCAATCTGTATAATGAAGAACTGTATCCCCAACTTGAACAAATCAGGCGCAGTACTGAAATCGACATCCTTGATGGAAGGAGCGATTTGCTTGTAACGTCCTGAGAACAGAGACAAATTGAACATACTTACGACGACGAGCGGACATGCGCACAATGCAAGACACAGATTGATCAGGCTTCCCCGTGTAGTAAGCGTGAGTACATAGATAACCAAGAGAGACAGGGCCTGCTGTACCAGCGTACGGAAGGCAGCGTCTGCAGGACGCTGGTCGGCAGTCAGTACAACATTGATCGTAGAAAGGATAAAGTCGATACAAAAATAGGTGATGACGATGCATACGGACGCCAGCAAACCCTCAACGGCTTCTTGCTTAAGATTCAGGATGGAATACCAGTCCAGCATGGGCGCCACAACCAGCAGGATGACCATCAGCGGGATGAATATCAGGATGAGCAGCGCATAGGTCGTGCTGACATAACGTTTGGCCAACGGAATATCATCATGCGCCAACGCTTCGGCCAGACGATTCTTGAGTCCGTTGTTGATGCCGATGTCAAAGAAACTGAACCAGGCCACCATAGAACTGATAGCCAGCCATATGCCATAGGTCTCAGAACTAACGTAATGGAGCGTCAGAGGAACGAGCAACAAGCCGAGAAGGATATTGCCGCCCTTGATGACAACCATGGCGGCAATATTCTTCTTCGCCTTGACGGAGCGTTCACTGCCGCCAAAGAACAAGTTCCTCAACCTTTCTGCCAACATATCCACCCTATGCAAATCACAGCTCCCAGCATAAACCACAGAATCGCCAGCTTGACTTTCGAAGGCTTTCCATTATGCGGAGCAATTCCCTGCTGTATCACAACAAGAACCGGAGATTCTTGCTGGACTTTGACACGAGAGGCAAGAAGGTGCTGTGAAATCTGATTGTACAATTGGTAACGAAGTTGCGCTTCGTTCTGCAATTGCTGCTGCTTGATCTGGGATGTCTTGCTAATGCTCCCCGCATTTGAATCTGCATAGCGGGCGTAGGCCTGCTGGGCGGAAAGGTAATCTGCCCGGGTCTCTTCGTAGATCTTTTTGTAATATTCCAGGTTTTCCCGTTCTTTTTCCGTACGGTAGTCAACCACGAACTGTTGCAGGTTCTCTACGATTGCATTGACCAATTGGGCAGCGATGACCGGATCTTGCATGGTTGCTTTCAACGAGAGGACATAAGTGCGTTTCTCAACCGAGGCGGTCACGCTGTTCGACAAAGCTTTCACGACCATCTCCTGCTGCTTGGTCAAACGGGAATGATCGACGGAGGAATGACCCTCGGCTTCATCAAATTCGTCTTTCTCCACAAAAAGGCTCTTGATGCCGTTCAGGACAAAACGGGGAACACCCAAAACATAATTCCACCAGGCCGTACGGTTGTAATTGACCATATAGTCGTACAGGTCCGTATGGATTAGCGTGTCTTTCGTCCTGACATCCACCGGCATGTCAAACAGCTTGATGAAAAAGTCCGTGGACCTGATGATTTCGGGATACATGTCCGGATGCATGGCATCGGTCAATGTCAGCGTATTCATATTGATGCCTGCCAGACTGGCCAGCGTACTTAGTCCGGCGGTGTTCGCACGTGTAGTCAGTTCAGGGGCGACAACGGCTCTGCTCGTATAGGTTTTCGGTGTACTGAAGCCTATCATGATACCGAATAAAGCACCACACAATGCCCAGAGAAGGATTTTCTTCCAATTCTTGAGCAACAGTTGAAAGTAAGGTTTAATATCGACGGATTGACCCTCAGGCCCCAAATCGTCAAATTCGTCAAATTCTCTTTTGCTCATGGAAATAAATCTTATTTCTTGATAAACAGACTCACGACCGTTGCCACCATCGTGGTGATGGAGGCGGAAGCCGTGCCGATGCCCAGCCATTCGGCTGTCGTCAGTTTGTCACGCTCAGCACGGGTAGGTACGATGATTTCACAGCCGGGTTCTACGGTCGCGCCTTTGCCGACCGCCACCGTACCGTTCATGTACACCACATAAACCTTAGAACGACGGGCCTGTGTGGTGTAACCGCCCGCCTGATCTACATAATACGACACGGGTTTGCCCGAAATAAAGTGAACCGTGTTTGGATACAGCACTTCTCCCCGAATGCTCACGGTCGTGGTCATTTCCGGGATAATCAGCTCATCGCCGTCGCGAAGGATGATGTCGTAGTCCGACCCGGGATGGGCCAGCGCCTTGTCGAGCTCCAGACCGACGGTACTGACATCGTCGAGATTCAACTTATTGATATCGAGGGTGTCCTTGCCCGAAGAACTCTGGGCGGCAAGCTGCGTCATCGTGTTGCGGACATTCCGTTCGTACTGGTTGACACGGCGCTTGAGCATCGCACCGTGGACATTGCCGTTGGGCGTGGCGCCGCCGGCCCTCCGGACCAGTTCGGAAACCCTTTCATTCGTGCTGGTAAGGGTATACTGTCCCGGGAATGTCACCTCACCGCGGATAATGACATTACGCTGCGGAACATAAGTCGGGCTCTTGTACACCGAGACGATATCATGCGGCTGAAGCTCGAAGCCCCTTGCCCCGTCGTCGAACAGGCCGTCCTTGATGGTGATAGAAAATACTTCAGCCAATGAGTCAGAAGCCTGAGTACTCGACGGATCGACGATCCTGCGAGAAATGTCCACCTTTGCCAAGGAAGCACCTTCGGTCAAGCCACCAGCCATCAGGATAAGATCCTCCACTGTGGTATGCTCGGCGAAGCGGTAGGAGCCCGGCTTCTCGACTGCGCCCGTGATGACGAAATCGCCCTTGGGCTCGATGTCGTTGATATTGGAAACAATCAGCACATCGTTATTGCTCAGGAGGATGTCTTCCACATTGCCTTCCAGGATTCCCTTAAGCGGGACGGAAAGCAATTCCATCGAACGGTCGGGTTTTTCCCGCATCAGTTGGGCCCGTCCCAGGAAGGCATCGGGCAGGACACCGCCGGCATGTTCCAATAGTTGCCTTACTGTCAGGATGTCTCCACCAAGCTGGAAAAAACCCGGACGGTAAACGGCGCCCCGCACCTCAATCCGGTTGGTAAAGAGCGAAACTTCGCTGCCTGCCACAGTGGCGGCGTCTCCATCCAGGAGCGCGAAGCTTGCGAAACGGGAGCGATCTACCGTAAAGATATGGTTGGTTCGGCCGTCGTTGCGTTCCACATGAATCTCATCCGGCCATGCGACATCGGAGAAGCCGCCGGCATAACCGACGAGCTCGGCCAATGATTCGCCGGGCTTGAGTTCGTAGAACATGGGGCGCTTGACATAGCCGTCGATGCTAACCAGCGAAGCGTATGGCGGAACATTGATGACATCCCCTTCCCTGAGTGCCACGTCGGCATCCGTTTTCCCATGGAAGATGTATTCGTAGATATCGACCGTGGCATAATCCTCCCCACCCCGCATAATCCTAACCTGACGCAGAGAGCCAATGTCCGTTACGCCGCCGGCCATGTAGAGGGCGTTGAAAACAGTCGAAAAAGAAGAAAGGCGGTAAGTGCCCGGCGATTCGACCTCGCCCAGCACATTGACCATGATGGTCCTTGCTTCACCCAGAGAGACCGTAATCCGGGACGATCCGCTCTTCAAAGTAGAATAGGTCTTGGACAGCACGGACTTGAGCTTTCCCTTAGCTTCCTTGATCGTCAGGCCGGAAAGGCTGACAGGCCCGATCTGGCTGAGGGTGATGGTACCCTCGGGGGAAATGGTCTGCCGGATTGTCACTTCGTTGGCGCCCCAGATGTCGATGACCAGTTCATCGCCTGGGCCGAGGACATAGTCTTCGGGTGTGGCGAGGTTCTGGTTCGGCTCGAAAGACAAGCGGCCGGTCTGGAAGATATCCATGCCATAGATGCGTTTGTATCCTTCCGCGTCGTAGAGCGGGCTATGGATTCCCTGGGCCGCAAGCTGCTGTGCTTTCTTGTCGGGAAGCCCTTTGTGGTCTTTTTTCCTGACAGGGAGTGCCTTGTCCTGACCGGCTTCCGCCGGAGACGGCGTCACGGTCGAACGGCCGGAATGAGAAGACTCAAGATTCTTGGCGGACGAAGTGCCTTCCACTGCTATCTGGCCGCTGCGGTACTTTGACAAGAG
>JAEEGL011100453.1_pt1 | contig 14335 bp, 9 predicted proteins | sample 9134231 | NCBI WGS metagenome assembly JAEEGL01 (sample SAMN16246548, study PRJNA631951) | gut metagenome | biome: gut microbiome; feature: rumen; material: fiber-attached | host: Bos | place: Iran: Karaj | collected 2018-10
ATGAATTACCTCGAAAGTACCGATGAAACCGCACAAAAAGAGAATGCAAAGGCCCATGCGGAATCTGTCCGGAAACATGTGAAGGAGCTGGTTGAAAAGAAGTATTCCGACCATGTGCAGAACGCTGACAATTACGTACTGATGTTTCTTCAAAGCGATGCAGCCTATGTGTTGGCGGTCAAGAACGATTCCAAACTGAGCGAAGAGGCTTTCAAGAAACACATCATCGTTGTTTGCCCCACGACATTGATGATGACTTTGCAAATTATCTATAACATTTGGCAGAGTGACCGGCAGAGCCAAAATGTAGAGAAAATAGTACAGCGGGCGAACGCCCTGTATGATAAATTGGTCGGTTTCACCGAGACTTTTAAGGGTATCGAAAAGAATCTGACTCAAGCTACCAATGCCTATCACCAGGCGTTGGGACAACTAAGCACAGGACGCGGTAATTTGGTAAACCGCGCCGAAGAATTGCGCAAGATGGGCTTGACCCCAAAGAAGGAATTCCCTAAAGACTTATTGGAAAATGCCGGTGAAACCGATGAAGAAAACAATTAAACCTATGAAAAGAATCATTATGATGATTAGTCAGAAATGGTCCATTAGCCTTGTCATTTTGTTGGCCTGCAGCATAAACCTATCCATGTATTCGGCTCCCAAAACACCGAAAAAACCGGTGAAAGTGGCCTGTGTCGGTAATAGTATTACTTATGGAACGGGTATTGCCGACCGTTTGCACGACGGTTATCCCGCACAACTGCAACGTTTGCTCGGCGACGGTTATGAAGTGGGTAATTTCGGCAAGCCAGGAGCGTGTCTGTTGCGCCGCGGTTTCCGCCCCTACAATGAGCAGCAGGAGTATCGCGATGCCTTGGCTTTTGCCGGTGACATTGTTGTCATACATCTTGGCATCAACGACACCGACCCACGGGCGTGGCCTTGCTTCCGCGACGAATTTGTGAGCGATTATCTTCAGCTTATCGATTCCCTGCGCGGCTGCAATCCCAAGGCACGGTTCATCATGGCCCGCATGACTCCCATCAGCGACCGTCACCACCGTTTCCAGTCGGGAACAAAGCAGTGGCATGGTGAAATACAACAGACCATAGAGCAAGTGGCCCGCCTGGCCGGAGCCGATCTCATCGATTTCTATGATTCGCTTTATGTGCGGCCCGATTTGTTCCCCGACGGCCTGCACCCCAACCCCGAAGGAGCCGGAATTATGGCTCAGACGGTTTATAGTGCCATTACCGGCAAATACGGCGGATTGCAATTGCCGGAGATTTATCAGGATTACATGGTTTTGCAGCGCGATGTGCCTCTGACCGTAAAAGGACGTGCCGACACCGGGGAAGAAGTCCGTGTCAGCATTGCCGGACAGAAGCATAAGACCACAGCCAACCTCCGCGGTGAATGGCAAGTGCAGTTACAGCCGCTCACGAAGCCCGGCGAAGGGTACGAACTTACCATTGAAACCGCGAAAAAACGTTTTGTTTACCATCACGTGGCCGTTGGCGAGGTATGGCTTTGCTCCGGCCAGTCCAACATGGCCTTTATGCTGAAACAGGCCGCCACCGGTGCCCGCGACATCTTGTTGGCCGACGACCCGGGACTGCGTCTCTACAACATGGTGCCCCGTTGGGAGACGAGCGCCGTGGAATGGTCGCCGTCAGTTTGTGATTCCGTCAACAGACATCTGTATTACATGCCCGCCACTTGGAAAACGGCCAATCCTGCCAACGTACGCGACGTCTCTGCCATTGCCTATTACTTCGGCCGTATGTTGCGCGACAGCCTCGGCGTCCCCGTCGGGCTCATCTGCAACGCCGTGGGCGGCTCAACGACGGAGTCGTGGGTTGACCGTGAAACATTGGAAACGCAGTTTCCCAACATCTTGCGCGATTGGTTGAAGAACGACTTCATTCAGGATTGGGCCCGCGGCCGGGCGGCTCTCAACATCAAGCAGAGTACCAACCCGTGGAGCCGTCATCCCTATCAGCCGTGCTACCTTTATGAAACGGGCACACGTCCCCTGGCAGGCTACGCAGTGAAAGGCGTCGTATGGTACCAGGGCGAAAGCAACGCCCACAACTGGACCACCCACGAGCGCTTGTTCCAGATGTTAAAAGGTACGTTCCGCACCACCTTCCATAACGGCCGTTTGCCCTTCATCTATGCCCAGCTGTCGAGCATCGACCGTCCCACGTGGACTTGGTTCCGCGACAGTCAGCGGCTTCTGATGGACGAGCGCGACGCCACTTACATGGCCGTAACCTCCGACCTGGGCGATTCGCTCGATGTTCATCCGCGCCAGAAGCAGCCTGTCGGCGAGCGTATGGCCCGTTGGGCTCTGGCCCGCTGCTACGGGAAAACACTCACTCCGTCGGGACCGCTCGCCAAGCAAGCCCGGCGCGAAGGAAAAGACGTCTTCCTGACGTTTGATTACGGCCAAGGCCTGCATACCTCCGACAATCAACCGCTACGCACGTTCGAAGTGGCCGAAGAAGACGGCCTGTTCCACCCCGCCGAAGCCGAAATCACCCAGACGGGCATTAATCTGCGTTGTAAGGCCGTCGCACGTCCGCGACTCGTGCGCTACGGCTGGCAACCGTTCACCCGCGCCAATCTGGTAAACGCCGACAACCTGCCGGCATCCACCTTCCGGATGGAAGTGGAATAAGACTGTCATACGAAGCCTTCGTCTTCCGCGCAGAAGTCCGACTTCCAGAAACAGAAGCGGCGCCTCAAAATTCTGAGACGCCGCTTCTGTTTTGTCAAGACGTAAAAAAGCCGGCGGTGCTATTTTATTTTCACGTCGATGGTCTGCAGGTCCGCGTCACGGCTGCTGGTGCCGACCATGAGCTGGAACTGGCCGGGCACCACGCGCATGGTGTTGGTCGCCTCGTCCCACGTCTCAAAGCGGGCGCGGGGCATGGGAATGGTGACGGTGGCCTGCTCGCCGGCCTTCAGATGGACGCGCTGGAAACCGCGGAGAGCCTTGATGGGACCGTTGACATCGGCCGGACGGCGCAGGTAAACCTGGACGATTTCATCGCCGTCGCGGTTGCCGGTGTTCTTCACGCTGACAGTGATGCGGTCGCGCTTGAATACGGGTTTGGAGCAGGCAAACGTAGTGTAACTCAGTCCATAGCCGAAAGGATAGAGAGGCGAACCGGTGAAGTAGCGGTAGGTGCGTCCTTTCATGGCGTAGTCCTCGTAGTCGGGCAGTTGTTCCGTGTTGCGGTAGAAGGTGACGGGCAGTTTCCCGCTGGGATTGTAATCGCCGAAAAGCACGTCGGCCAAAGCCTCCGGGCCGGCCTCGCCGCCATACCATGCCTGCACGATGGCGTCGGCATGCCGTGTTTCCGGCTCCAAGGCGATGGCGCTGCCTGAACAGTTGACATAGACCACGTGTTTGCCGGCGCGGTGGAGAGCCGCCAGAATGTCGCGCTGGGGCTTCGGCAGTTCGATGGAAGTGCGGTCACCGCCCTTGAAGCCCGGGGCGTTGACGTCCATTTCCTCACCTTCAAGGCGGGGAGAGATGCCTCCGATGAAGATCACTATGTCAGCGTCGGCCACGGCGGCCACAACGGCACGCTCGTCGGCGGTGCGGCCGGTGTGTGTACAGGCTTGCATCCACATGATATCGGGGCATTTGTCGCGGAGACCGTCAAGCAGCGAACGGGGCACGGAGGGGAAACCGTTGTAGTTGCCCCACAACATGCCGGCATCGTTGGCATTGGGACCGATGACGGCAATCTTCCGGTTACGGCTGAGCGGCAATATGTTGTTGCGGTTTTGGAGCAACACGATACTCTGGCGTGCCATTTCCAGCGCCAGCTGTTTGTGTTCGGGCGAAGCAATGATGCTCAAAGGCAGGTTGCGCCACGGCACCAGTTCGTCAGAGTCGAAGTCGCCGAGTTCGAAGCGGGCACGGAGCAGACGGTGCAGACTCACGTCGATTTCGGCTTCCGTCACCTTGCCTTGACGCACGGCTTCGGGCAAAGACCGGTAGTCTTGTCCGCATTCCAAGTCGGTGCCGGTACGTACGGCATGGGCCACGGCGCTTTCGCGGGTGTCGCTGAACCCGTGGAAACCGGGTTTCCAGAAGTCACTCACGGCCCAACAGTCGCTGGTGACCATATCCTTGAAACCCCAGTCCTTGCGGAGAATCTGCTGCAGCAGTTGGTTGCTGCCACAACAAGGCTGCCCGTCGAAGCGCTGATAGGCGCACATGATTTCCTTGACACCGGCTTCCTGGACGAGAGCCTTGAAGGCCGGCAGATAAGTCTCAAAAAGGTCGCGCAACGACAGGTCCTCCACGTTAAAGCTGTGACGGTTCCACTCCGGTCCGCTGTGTACGGCAAAGTGTTTGGCACAGGCATAGAGCTTGTAGTAAGGACTGGAGTTGGGCTTTCCGGGCCTGGTTCCCTGCAATCCGTGGACAACGGCCGAACCCATCTGGGCGGTAAGGAACGGGTCCTCGCCATAGGTTTCCTGTCCGCGTCCCCACCGCGGGTCACGGAAGATGTTTATATTGGGTGTCCAGAAAGAAAGCCCTTCATATTGTCGGCAACGGTTGTTGCGCCGGGCCTCGTTGTTCTTGGCACGGGCCTCGTCGCTCACGGCGTTGAACACCTCGTAGAGCAACTCTGTGTTGAAGGAGGCCGCCATGCCCATGGTGATGGGGAACACGGTGGCCACACCATTGCGTGCGACACCGTGGAGAGCCTCGCTCCACCAGTTGAACTGGGGGATGCCGAGCCGTTCAATGGCCGGTGACGCGTGTTGCATCAGACTGGCTTTCTCTTCGAGCGTGAGCCGGCTGAGCAAGTCGTCGGCACGCTGGTCGAATGACAAAGCAGGGTTCTGGTAAGGATAACTCTGTTGTGCGGGTGCATATCCCCATGCTGAGCATAGGATTGCCACCAAGAAAATGTGTCGGAATCTTTTCATTTCGCTGAGCTTGTTTAGGTTTTCAGTCTGCAAATATAAGATTTTTTATTGACAACAGCCCCACGTTACCGCCTTTCTGTTGTCTTCCGTCCCGACGAAACTAAGAATTCGTCTGCTAGGTGCGGTTTCATATTCAGAAACCTGAGCGTTGAAAGAAATTTCGAGAAATGACAAAAAGAAGGTGTGATTGATATAAAAACAAGTGCCCGTCGGCATTGTTGGGCACAGAGGATTTATAAAATAAGGTGACGTGAATTAATTGTTCCTTGTTTACGCACACATGTAAATAGTTTTGTGTAATTTTGCACCGCGAAAATAAAACTACGTACATATTTATATCAAAATTTATGGAATTAAACAAAATCACGGCCCAGGAAGCGGCCGCTATGATTAATGACGGGGAACATCTCGGACTAAGCGGTTTCACGCCTGCCGGTGTACCCAAACGAGTAACACATGCACTGGCAGAACGCGCTGCCAAAGAACACGCCGAAGGACGCCCGTTCAAAGTAAACATTTATACGGGCGCATCGACGGGTCAGAGCTGCGACGGTGACATGGCCAATGCCGAAGCCATCAACTTCCGTGCGCCCTACACGACGAACAGCGACTTCCGCCGCCACGTGAACAACGGTGAGTTCGGCTATCACGACATGAACCTCTCGAACATGGCCACACAATTGCGCCAGGGCAACCTGGGCCAAGTGGATTGGGCTATCATCGAAGTCAGCGACATTGACATTGTGGGCGACAAGGCTCAGATTTACCTGACGGCCGGTGTAGGCATCAGCCCTACGGTGTGCCGCATGGCTCAGAAGGGAATTTTCCTTGAGTACAACCTGCACCACGCCGGCAAGATGCGCGGCCTGCACGACGTTTACGAAATAGAATACCATCCCAACCGCACACCGGTGAACATCAACGGCCCGATGGATCGCATCGGCAAGCCCTACGTGGAGATTCCCGTAGAGAAAATCAAGGGTGTCATCGAATGCGACATCCCCGATGAAGCCCGTTCCTTCACCGATCCGAGCCCTGTGACGGACGCCATCGGCCAGAACGTGGCCGACTTCCTGCTCTACAACCTGCGCGAGGGACTGGTGCCCAAGTCGTTCCTGAACATGCAGAGCGGTGTGGGCTCGACGGCCAACGCCGTGCTGGGCGCCATGGGTTCCTGTAAGGAAATCCCTGACTTCGGCATTTACACCGAGGTACTGCAGAACGCCGCCGTTGACCTGCTGCTGAGCGGACGCGTAACGGCTGCCAGCGCCTGCTCTCTGACGGTAACCGACGAGGCCCTGCAAAAGATATACGCCAACCCCGAATTCTTCCGTTCCCACCTGGTGCTCCGCCCTAGCGAAATCTCGAACAACCCCGAGGTCATCGCCCGCATCGGCGTGTGTGCCATGAACACCGCCATTGAGGCTGACATCTACGGTCACGTGAATTCGACGAAAATCAGCGGCACGAAGATGATGAACGGTATCGGCGGCAGCGCCGACTTCACCAACAATGCTTACCTGAGCATCTTCTCCTGCGGTTCAACCACGAAGAACGGTGCCATCAGCAGCATCGTGCCTTTCTGCACCCACATCGACCACACAAGTCACTTCGTTGACGCCGTCATCACGGAATATGGCGTGGCCGACCTGCGCGGCATCGGCGACATGGAGCGTGCCCGCCGTCTCATCGCCATCGCTCACCCCGACTACCGCCCGTTGCTGAACGACTACCTGAAGTTGGCCGAGAAGTACGGCGGCGAGGTGCACCACATCCTGTCGGCTGCCTTTGCCATGCACGACACGTTCCGCCGCAAGGGCGACATGCGCCTCACCGACTGGAGCGAATACATCAAGGACTAAGGTAATCCCTATCCATAATCCATCTATCATCATGAAACAGAAAATTCAAATTGCTGTCGTTTCACTCCTGGCCATGCTGAGCCTCACTGCCGCAGCGCAGGAGAAAGGCATCACGGCGCAAATGCTGGAGCAGATGCGCAAGGAAGCCGTCCAGACCCCGCAGGACAAGGCCTTGCAGAACGCATTGGCCACGCAGGGCATCCAGGCACTGGCTGAGGCCGCGGTGAACGACATCCCCGGCGGCACGTACTTCTCCCACCGCGTGAAGTCGAGCGGCATCACCGACCAGAAAGGTTCCGGCCGCTGCTGGCTCTTCACCGGACTCAACGTGATGCGCGCCCGGATGATGCAAACTCACCACCTGGGCACCGTCACCCTGTCGCAAAACTTCGTGTCGTTCTATGACCAGCTGGAGAAGGCCAACCTGTTCCTGCAGAGCATCATCGACAACGTGAAGAAGCCCATGGACGACCGCGTCGTGGACTGGCTCTTCAAGAATCCCATCGGCGACGGCGGCACGTTCACCGGCGTGAGCGATTTGGTGACGAAGTATGGCGTAGTCCCCTCCGAGGTAATGGCCGAAACGGCCAGCAGCAACAGCACGAGCACCTATCGCGCCCTGATGGGCCAGAAGTTGCGCGAGTTTGCCCTCCGCCTGCGTGAAATGGGAGCCAAGGGCGCCAAGACCCAGGCCCTGCAGGCCAAGAAAGAGGAGCAGCTGAAGGAAGTATACCGTCTGCTCGTGCGCCTCATGGGCGAGCCCCCGACGAAGTTCACCTGGACACGCACCGACAAGGACGGCACGCCGGTCGACACCCGCGAATACACCCCGCAGCAGTTCTATCAAGAATACATCGGCAGCGACCGCAAGGGCAACTACGTGATGTTCATGAACGACCCCTCGCGCGAATACTACAAGACGTACGAGATTGACCTCGACCGCCACGTTTACGACGGCACCAACTGGGTCTTCGTCAACGTGCCCATGGACGACATCCGCCAGATGGCCATCGAGAGCATCAAGGACAGCACAATGCTCTACATGAGCTGCGACGTGAACAAGCAATACAACCGCGAACGCGGCTACAGCGACCCCATGAACTACCAGTACGGCCCGCTGCTCGGCACCACCTTCCCCATGGACAAGAAGGAGCGCATCATGACCTTCGCCAGCAGCAGCACCCACGCCATGTCGCTCATGGCCGTCGACCTCGACGAGAACCAGAAGCCCCGCAAGTGGATGGTGGAGAACAGCTGGGGAGCCAACTCCGGCTACAAGGGCCACATCATCATGAGCGACGCCTGGTTGGGCGAATACCTCTTCCGCCTGGTGGTGGAGAAAAAATATGTGCCCCAGCGCCTGCTCGACATCAGCAAGCAGAAGCCCACGCTCCTGCCGGCCTGGGACCCGCTTTTCGCCCCCGAGGAATAATTTGGAAACACCAAGGCGGCGCTTCAAAAATTTGAGGCGCCGCCTTTAATTTTTGAAGCGGCGTTTCGTATTCTCGAAACGCCGCCTTTGCATTCCGGTAAAAATGAAACACCGTGCAACAAAAAATTTTAACACCTCAAGTTTTGACGAGTGAGAATATGGGTGTAACTTTGCAGCGGAAAATGCAGCCTGCCCCTCGCGAAGAGGGTCCTTGGGCCGCAAAACAAACTGAAACCTCTAAAATTACAATTATTTTCCATGAGAAAGACTTTATCTATGCTGATGCTCTTCCTCGGCCTGCTTGCCTGGACGGCAGCCACCGGCGCCGTGCAGAAAGTGAAGCTGACCACTTCGCGCAACGCAGGCGAGACCTTGAGCTTTGAAGTGTCCACGATGACCAGTGTGACCGTGGACTGGGGCGACGGCGAAGCCGTAACCTACCAGGACGGTGAAGTGACGGGCGAACTGAAAGGCCAGACCGTAACCATCACCGGCGACGAGTTTATGACCGGCCTCGACGTGTCTGGCACCGACCTGACGGCAGTGAACCTGACCGATGCCCAGCAGTTGCTGTCGCTCGACTGCTCCGACAACCAACTGACAAGCCTCAGCCTGTCGCGCTGCAGCCAGCTGCGCCAGCTGGACTGCTCGAACAACCAAATAGCAGAACTGGGCCTGTCGAACAACAGCCAGTTGCGCGTGCTCAACTGCTCCAACAACAAGTTGACCAGCCTCACGCTGACCCGCAACACGTATCTGGAACAACTCATTTGCGACAACAACGCGCTGGCCAACGTGTCGCTCACCAACAACTCCTACCTGCAGTCCGTGTGGTGCGCCGACAACCAGATCGAACAAATAAGCATCACACGCGGCAGCGACCTCTATTCGCTCTACGCACCCAACAACAAACTGAGAACCATTATCCTCAACGACGCCAGCAGCCTTGAAGACGCGTGGTGCGAAAACAACGAACTCGAAACCATCGACTTCGGCACCACGACCAACCTCTTTACCTTCAACGCCGACAGCAACCAACTGAAAAGAGTCATCCTGGGCGGCATCACGGCCACCAAGGGCCCCCATCTGCTGAGCTACGCCAACAACAAGTTAGGCCTCAACAGCTTTTATCCTCCCAAGAAAGTGAACTACTACTACTACGTTCCGCAGGACACCCTGCAATTCGGCGAAGACACCCTGGAAGTGAACAAATTCATCGAATTCGACGAATACATCTGCAACGCCTCGGGCTCCGTCACGGGAATCATCGCTTTCTACCGCACGATTGACAACAGCGAGCTCACCAAAGGCTTGGGCGTAAACTACGATTTCTACGTCCGCAACAACACCATCAAGTTCTGGAAGCCGCAAGGCGAAATCTATGCCGTCATCACCAGCAACCAGTACCCGGAACTGCGCCTGGTGACCACACCCTTCGTGGCCGGCGTGATACCCGAAGGCATCCACTCACTGCAAATTGACAGCAACAACGAAGAAGGTGCCTACTACGACCTGCAAGGCCGTCGCGTCGTAAAACCCCAGGGCGGCATCTACGTGAAAGACGGAAAGAAAGTGATTGTCAAATAACAGCAAAGAATTGAAAACGATGAAACATACATTATATAATATAGCAGCAATTCTCCTGCTGATGTGCTTCAGCGCCACAGGCACCAAGGCACAAATGTCCATCACTGCCGACAAGGCCCCCGTCATCCTTATCTCAGCCAAGTCGCACAACGTAAGCTACCTTTCCCAAACTTTCTTCATCAGCGTGAAAGCCAACGTGGACTACGACGTGACCACCTCGGCCGACTGGCTGAAAGTGACCCGCAAAGACGGCAAAGTCGTAGTGAAAGTAAGCCGTAACACCGTGAACGAGCCGCGCACCGGCGAGGTGACATTCGCCGCCAAAGACATAAGCCGCACCTTCACCGTCACGCAAGAGCGCGACCAGTCCGTACAAACCGTTTCGAGCGGCTACAAAGACTTCGGAATCTTCAGAGACTCCCTCCTCACCACATTGCGCGATGGCGTCACGCAGGCCGACATCGACACCGTGAAGAACATCTACGCCCACGGCCTCGCCCAGCAGATCTTCAACGGAACCTACGATTTCAATTACCGCGTGGCTACCTACCACAGTTTCCTCAGCCCCGCCGTGCTGCAGGAAGAGCGTTTCCACCGTCCCTACGACTACACGCAAAACGCCACCGGCATCATGCTGCCCTCGGGTCGCATAGGCATTGCCGTGACAGGCATTCCCCAAGGCGTGCGCGTCCAGTTGACCGTATACACCTGGACGGTGCCCGAAGACAACTATCCCACGTCTTCCAACTACACGCTGACCAACGGTTTCAACATCATCAACGTCAACCCCAGTTACCCCGACCGCAACGGCTTGGCCTACATCCAGTATCTCAATCCCTCGCGTGAGGTCACTTATCCCGACATCAAGATACACTTCATCAACGGCATACAGAACGGCATACTGGAGAAGCCCAAGACCAACGACGAAATGTACAAGATTCTGCAGAACGCCAAGTACACCACCATCGACCTGCTCGGCGAGCGCGTCCACGCCGTCTTCGAGACCAAAGCCCTCATGCAGTACACCAAGGGCAAATACATCAAGTACATCAACGTGCTCGACACCCTCATCAAGTGGGAACAGGAGTTGCAGGGACTCGACAAGTACAACCAGCTCACGTCGAACAAGACGCTGGCCTACGTCAACTACCGCTACTTCATGTATTGCGAAAGCCGCGGCGCCTCGTTCAAATACGACACCCAGAGCAAAGTCTGCAACCCCGACGTCATCATGCAGCGACGTGAAGACGCCCTCTGGGGCATGAGCCACGAATGGGGACACCAGCACCAGCTCGACCCATACTTCAAGTGGAGCGGCATGACCGAAATCACCAACAACCTCCACTCTGCCTACAACCTCCTCCACATGGGTACTGACAACTACACCACCCTCGACTGGCTCAAGCAGTTCCGCAACGACCTCGTCACCGGCGACGCCAAGTCCAGACGCCGCCACGGCGACCGCGGCTACGCCTACCGCCACCGCGGCAACTACTCGTTCAGCCCCAAGATGATGGACATGTGCGAAAGCATGGTCGACTCCATCGTGCCCAAACGCGCCGACGACCCCGACCGCGCAGCCTCATTCAACGACGGCTACCCCGGCAGCTTCGCAGGCTTCTACCTGCTCTACGAATACTTCCGCATCCACTACGGCATGAGCGACTTCCTGAAAGACCTCTACCAGTCGCTGCGCGAAACCCCGCAGGGCACCGACAAGTATTCACGGCTCGCAGCAGCACACAAGGAATCGCCCTACTACGCCGCACGCAAGGAACTGGTGGCAGCCTTCAAGAAAGACTTCCCCAACTCCTGCTGGACCACGGACAACTACCTGGTTGAAAACAACTACAGCACCGACAACAGCGTGCCCTTCATCTTCAACTTCGTGCGCAAAGCCTCGCTCGTCTGCGGCTACAACCTTTACCCCTACTTCGAGTCCATCGGCATGTTCCGCCTCATCGCCTTCTGCCAGGACGACTACGGGCGCAAGTGGTACGTCATGACCCCCGAGATGCGCGAAGAATTCAAGGCCGACATGGACGCCCTCGTCGCCGACGGCACACTCAAAGTGATGCCCGAAGACATGACAGCCGACGCCATCACCAGCCCCGACAACATCATAGAAATGAAGCAACCCGTCGTGCCCAACGAGTGGTAAGCCACCATTTCCCACCCGATAAAATCCCCGCAGCCCCCTGGCCGCGGGGATTTTTGTCACCCGACAGCCGCAATCAAACAAAGACGGCGTCTCAAACTTTAGAAACGCCGCCTTTGCGCGCAAAAGTCCCACTTCAAAAACCCGAAATCCGTCCTCGGCGACCCTATCCGAGCTTTTCCGTGTTAAAAGTGTTAACGGCAACACGAAATAGGAGAACCACACCCTTTTCTCCCCATTTTTATTGTAAATTTGTAGGAAAATCACTGCACGGAAAGACACGGCGGAGCCACATTTTTCTAAAAAAATCACGTCCGCCGTGTAACTTTTCACCGTTTCATCCGTCTTGACCATAGAGAGCGACAAAAGCATGATAGATTTCAGGGAAGATGTCCTACCCCTCAAGAACAAGTTGTTCAGGCTGGCCCTCCGCCTGACGGGGGTGCGTGCCGACGCCGAAGACATCGTCCAGGAAACGCTCATCAAGGTGTGGAACAAACGCGCCGAACTGGACAAGATAGCGTCCGTCGAAGCTTTCAGCCTCACCATTTGCCGCCATCTCGCGCTCGACCATCTGGCACGGTTCGACAACCGTCACGAGACTCTCGACGACGCCACAGCCGACACCGCGCGCGACCAAGCCGCGACACCGCTGATGCAAGTGGCACAGGACGACCGCCGGACATGGGTGATGGAACTCTTCCGACAACTGCCGGAGAAACAGAAAACCATCATGCAACTGCGCGACATCGAAGGAAAAAGTTACAAAGAAATAGCCCAAGTGCTGGACATCACCGAGGAACAAGTCAAAGTCACCCTCTTCCGCGCACGCCAACACATCAGGCAAACATTCGAAAAAATAGAAAACTATGGACTATAAATACATAGAACAGCTGCTGGAGCGTTACTGGCAATGCGAGACCACCGTTGCCGAAGAACGCATCCTGCGCGAATTCTTCAGCCAAGACGAGGTGCCTTCGTCCCTGGCGACTTACCGCGACCTCTTCAGCTACGAAGCCGAAGAACAGCAAACCGCGCTCGGAGCCGACTTCGACAGCCGCGTGCTCGAAAAGATTGAAGAACCCGTGGTAAGTATCCGCCGCAACACGTGGAAGATGCGCACCATGCCCTTCCTGCGCGCAGCAGCCGTGGTGGCCGTCGTGGCCGGCATAGGCTTCGCCGCCCAGCGCGCCTTCACCGTCAGCGACGAACCCGCCGTGAGCTACAACTACGGTGCCTACCAAGACACCTACACCGACCCGCAGGTGGCCTACGAACAGATGTCGGACGCCCTGAAGCTTGTCAGCGACGGGTTGCGTCAGGCCGGGCTCGAGCCCAAGGATTCCGTCAAGAGCCTCAACAACGAGAAACTCTGAACCGTCATGACCCGCCGACTGCTCATCGTCACACTGGCACTCGTCCTCACCCTCGCCGCACAGGCCAAGAAAGAGACGCAGGACTTCGTGACACAGTTCATCACCGAACTTCAGACCACCGAAGGCGCCAATGAAAATGACTACACCTGCATCACCGTCAGCCCGCAGATGATGGAACGGGTGCTCCAGATGGTCAAGGAAAAAACGCTGGAAGACGAAGACCAGATACGCGGCGCCCTGACCCATGTCCGCAGCCTCCGCGTCTTCACAGCCCGTGAGAACAGCGAACTCTACACGGCCGAATGCAAACGCCTGCTCGAACGCCAGACACGCCACTTCAAACAAGTGAAGACCGAAGCCACAGAGCAAAACGAGAACACCAACCTGTGGGTGCGCGAATACAACAAACAGATTGTCGAGCTCGTGCTCATCAACCGCGTCACCGGCGACGACCTGCTCCAGATAGTCAACCTCACAGGCAACTTCGACAGCGAGTTTGTGGACGAACTGCTTAAAATGTAACCATCTGCCTTTTGTGAAACAGGCATTGCTTATAAACCAAAGAACCTTGATACAAGGTTTCAATCATCTCTAACTTTTCATTGTTCAAAAAGGGTGTGCCCCACGGCGCACCTTTTTTTGAGGCCTGCACCTCGGAAGAAAGAAGTCCCACTTCAAATTGACGAAGCGGCGTCTCAAAAATTTGAGGCGCCGCTTCTGTCCGCAAAGGTCACACTTCTGAATACCGGACAGTACCTTCAAGAGTGAAAACCGTTATCTCACTTTCTTGCTCTCCTGTTTTCCGCCGAAGTACGTCGTCTTGCGAATGGTCACGCCGCGGGACGTGCCGGAGGTTTTGCGCCCCTGCAGGTCGTAGTAATCCACTTTTTTCACGTCGTTGTCCGTCGCGGTGCGTATGCCTTCCGGGATGCGGATGAACTGCAGGGTGAAACGGTCGATG
>JAEEGL012021863.1_pt1 | contig 14335 bp, 5 predicted proteins | sample 9134231 | NCBI WGS metagenome assembly JAEEGL01 (sample SAMN16246548, study PRJNA631951) | gut metagenome | biome: gut microbiome; feature: rumen; material: fiber-attached | host: Bos | place: Iran: Karaj | collected 2018-10
GGATTAGCACAATGAAGACTTACTGGAACACCCAAGGGGGCTTGAGCCAGATGAGCGAATGGCAGCCCAACAGTTGGATACAGGTGACGTGTCCGACAGATGAAGATCAGCAGTTGTTGGAAGAGCAGTTTCAGATTCCTGACTACTTCCTCTCAGATATCAGCGATACCGACGAGCGTGCCCGTTATGAGTACGATGACGGATGGATGCTCATTATCCTGCGTATCCCTTATGTTAAAGAGGTGCGCTCGCGCACGCCATATACGACCGTGCCCCTCGGTATCATCCACAAGCGTGACGTTACCATTACCGTTTGCTACTACGAGACGAATATGATGATTGACTTCGTGTCGTTTCAGCAGAAGCGTGGGGTAGGGTTTACCGACCATGTCGACATGATATTCCGTCTGTTCCTTTCCAGTGCCGTTTGGTACCTGAAGCGTCTCAAGCAGATTTCGATGCTCGTCGACAAGGCCAAGCGTAACCTCGACAAGGAGGTGAACAACGAGAGCCTGATAGGACTCTCGCGTCTGCAGGACTCGCTGACCTACTTCACGACCTCGATTCGTGGCAATGAGAACCTGCTGCAGAAGTTGAAGTTCAAACTGCAGATTGACGAACTGGATGCCGACCTGATTGAGGATGTCAATATCGAGATGACCCAGGCCCGTGAGACTACCCTTATCTACTCGAACATCCTGGAGTCGACAATGGATACCTACCAGAGTATTATCAACAACAATATGAATACCATCATGCGTACGTTGACGTCGGTGACTATTATCCTCATGTTGCCCACGCTGGTGGCATCATTCTTTGGCATGAATCTTATCAATGGCATGGAGAACAGTCCTATCGGATTCATCGTCGCTATCATCATTTCGGTACTCATTTCAGTGTTGTCATTGCTCGTTTTCCGTCACAAACGACTGATTTAGTCACTTTTTTCAAAAAAAATTAGGTAGTTTCAGATTTTATTGCTAATTTTGCCGAATATCTTGGCAAAAAGCCTGATTAATTGTATGAACTAACCCTATCATTCACTAAAACGTATTGAAACGATGATGGACTCTCAAGAACAGACTCCCATTGAGGAGCAAACCGTAGAAAACGTAGTAGCAGAACAGCCTGTAGCTGAGCAACAGCCAGTTCTTGACGATGCTGTTGAGAACGAAACCGAACAGCCTGAGCGCAAACAGTACGAGACCAAACAAGAGGTTTTGGAGCGTGTGCGTGAGTTGGCTCATGGTGACGAGGCGCCGCAGAAGGATGAAGTCGACTATCTGAAGACATGCTTCTACAAGTTACACATTGCCGAGCGCGAGGCACAGCTTAAGGCCTATATCGATGCCGGTGGCGATCCTGAGCAATATCAGATTACCCCTGACCAGACCGAGGAGGCTTTCAAGGCTGAGATGGTTGTTGTTCGTGAGAAACGTCAGCAGCTGTTCCGTCAACAGGAACAGGAAAAACAGGAGAACCTGGAGAAGAAGCTGGCCATCATTGAGAAGATCAAGTCTATGGTCACCTCGCCCGAGGAGGCCAACAAGTCATATAAGGACTTTAAGGCCCTGCAGGACGAGTGGCGTGAGATTAAGAATGTTCCTGCTGACAAGGCCAACGAACTGTGGCGTAACTATCAGCTGTATGTCGAGCAATTCTACGACTTGCTCAAGTTGAACAGTGAGGCCCGTGAGTATGACTTCAAGAAGAATCTGGAGTTGAAGACCAAGCTTTGTGAGGCAGCCGAGAAACTGGCCGACGAGGAGGATGTCATCAGCGCCTTCCACCAGTTGCAGAAGCTCCATCAGGAATATCGTGAGATTGGTCCCGTCAGCAAGGAGCTCCGCGAAGAGATTTGGCAACGCTTCAAGGCCGCCAGTACCGTTATCAACAAACGCCATCAACAGCATTTCGAGGGGCTGCGTGCCAAGGAGGAGGAAAATCTGGAGCGTAAGACTAAATTGTGCGAACAGGTTGAGGCTATTGCTGCCGAGGAAAATAAGTCGGGTTCTGATTGGGAAAAGCATACCCAACAGATTATTGACTTGCAGGCAGAGTGGAAAACCATTGGTTTCGCTCCTCAGAAGATGAACGTAAAGCTCTTCGAGCGTTTCCGCTCGGCTTGTGATGACTTCTTTGGACGTAAGGCTGAATACTTCAAGGGACTGAAGAATTCCTTTAAGGAGAATGCCGAGAAGAAGCGTGCTCTTGTCGAGAAGGCCAAGGCCTTACAGGACAGCACCGATTGGAAGTCGACATCAGATAAGCTGATTAATCTGCAGAAGGAATGGAAGACCATTGGTATGGTGCCCAAGAAGGTGGGTGACCAGCTATGGGAAGAATTCCTTGGTGCCTGCAACAAGTTCTTTGAGGCCCGTAATGCTGCCGGTGCCGGTCAGCGTGGCGAGGAACATCTAAACCTGGAGAAGAAACGTGATGTCATTGCCCGTTTGAAGGCTGCTGCAGAAGAAGCCGGCGAGGGTCTGCAGGAAAAGGTGCAGCAGTTGGTTGAGGAGTATCAGGCTATTGGTCATGTGCCATTCAAGGAGAAGGACAAACTTTACGAAGAGTATCATGCTGTGCTTGACAAACTTTATAAGGAATTGAACATCAGTGTGGCCAAACGTCGCCTGACGAAGTTCAAGGATAATCTGAAGCAGGTGGCTGAGCGCGGTAGTAATGCCCTCGACAGTGAGCGCGCCCGTCTGATGCGCCAATATGAACAGCTGAAGAGCGAGGTGCAGACCTACGAGAACAACCTCGGCTTCCTGAATGCTTCCAGTCGCAAGGGCAATTCACTCATCGATGAGATGAACCGTAAGGTGCAGAAACTGAAAGATGAGGTACAGCTCGTACGTGACAAGATTAAGGCAATCGATGCTGAAAACGCCAAACAGGAATAATATGGCATGTACAGATAGAGGAGGGGTGACGCGCGTCATCCCTCTTTTTGTTTTTGCCTGAAAACATTTCGTTATGATTGTGAATTGTGTCATTTTTGCGGGCTGATAGTTTGTGAAATGTAACAAAATATAAAAGATGTTACATATGCAAAAGTATGTGAAACATCAGATAATATAAATATGGAACACATTTAGTAATTTTGCACCGTGAAACTATTCATGCACATAAATTAACTAACAAAAATAATTAATAACTTATGAATCAAAATCTGTCATTGAAGAATCTAAGGCAATTGATCAGACAGACTTTATCTACTTTGATGCTGTTGGCCGTCTGCACTACCATGCAGGCCCAGAATGGTGTTACGGTTGAAGGTACAGTCACGGACAATGCTGCGGAGCCTTTGATTGGTGCCTCTGTCATTGTGAAGGGGCAAGCCTCATTGGGTACGGTGACTGATATTGACGGTAACTTCCATCTGAAGGTGCCGTCAGAGTCGTCGGTACTGGTAATCTCCTACGTGGGAATGACCACGAAGGAAGTGAAAATCGGAAAGCAGCGCTCATTCAAGGTCAGCCTGCAAGACGATACCCAGTTGGAGGAAGTTGTAGTTGTAGGTTTTGGCCAGCAGAAGAAAGCCTCTGTGGTGGGCGCTATTACTCAGACTACTGGTGAGGTCCTGGAGCGTGCCGCAGGTATCGGTAGTGTCGGTGCAGCCCTTACGGGTAACCTCCCCGGTGTTGCCACCATTGCTTCTACAGGTCAGCCTGGTGAAGAAGACCCTCGAATCTACATCCGTGGTGCTGCCGCTTGGAACACAGATGCTCAGCCGCTGATCCTCGTCGATGGTGTCGAGCGTGAAATCAAGTCCGTTGATATCACATCAGTTGCAACAGTTTCTGTGCTGAAGGATGCCTCTGCTACGGCCGTTTATGGTGTGAAAGGTGCTAATGGCGTTATTCTGATTACCACCAAACGTGGTGTGGAAGGCAAGGCCAGAATCGATGTAGGTTTCAACGCTACGTTGAAGGCGGTATCAAAACTTCCTCGTAAGTACGACTCTTACGATGGCTATATGTACCGTAACCAAGCCATAGAGCATGAACTTGCTATCGGTGGTGATGCTTCTTGGGCCTACTATCGCCCACAGACCTTCATTAATCTTTTCCGCAATCAGGATTATACTGTCAAACCTAATTATGATGCTAATGGTCTCTACCTTGGTGACTATAGTCAGGCAGAACGTTATCCGAATGTCGACTGGCAGGATGAGATGTTCAAGAGTACGGTCATGTCTTATAATGCAAACTTGAATATTTCTGGTGGTACCAAGGCTGTGAAATACTTCGTTTCGTTTGACTATCAGAACGAAGGTGATATGACCCGTTTGTGGGATAATAATCAGGGCTATGAAGGTGGTTATGCTTATAATCGTCTGAATGTCCGCTCCAATTTGGACTTCCAGATTACGAAGACCACTCAGTTCAAGGTGAACCTCGCTGGTTCTAATGCTCAGCAGAAGCAACCACGTTATTATTATGGTAATAGTGGCGAATATTTTCAGCAGCAGATGTGGGCTGGTGCCTATGGTATGCCACCCAACGTATTCCCTGTGAAGTTCTCAGATGATTCATGGGGTTATTATCCCTTGGTTTCCAACGTAGCCAACTCTCCTCAGAACGTTGCAACTTCAGGTTATGAACTGAAAACCATCACACGTGTATTCACCGACTTTGCCCTTGAGCAGGATCTTGGTTTCATCACAAAGGGCCTTGTCGCACGCGGTACCATTTCTTGGGATAACCAGTTTAATGAGTCTAGCCGTGGTATTAGTGGCGGTAACAACGCTGATACACCTCATTCAGTTAAAAGAATGTATATGCTTCCTGAAGATGGCGTATTACGTCCTGAATATCAGATTTTTACGGAAACAGGTTTCGATTGGTATGAAAAAGTGGACTGGAGTACTGTGGCAGGTAGTTTGAGTTCTACGAATCGTGCTACGGAAATGTCACTTCAGCTTTTCTGGGGTCGTCAGTTTGGTGACCATAATATTACACTCATGGGTAACTGGAAACGTCGTATGAATGCTGGTGATGCTGAACTTGAATGGCGTCGTGAGGACTGGGTATTCCGTACTACCTATGATTATAAGAGCAAGTATTTCGCTGAGTTCAACGGTGCCTATAACGGTTCACAGAAGTTCTCTCCCGACAACCGCTTCGCCTTCTTCTGTTCAGGAGCTGCCGGTTGGATGCTCTCAGAAGAACCATTCATGAAAAAGCTGAAAGAGAAGAGAATCATTGATATGTTCAAGATTCGTGGCTCTATCGGTGAAATCGGTGATGATAACGCCGGTGCACGTTGGGCTTATCTGACTAAGTGGGATGTAACTAACGCTGTTGCTATGCAGCTTAGTGGCAATGGAAGTCCATTTACTGGTTATAAAGAGTCTAATCTTGCTGCTCCTGATTTGAAATGGGCAACCGTCAGGAAGATGAACCTCGGTTTCGACTATGCCTTCCTCGGTGGTATGTTCGCAGGTAGCTTCGACTGGTTCCGCGATGACCGTAAGGATATCTTCGTTTCCGGTGGCAACCGTTCTGTACCAGCTTATTTCGGAGCATGGACAACCCCGGATATCAATAAGGGTGAAATCAAGAATACTGGTTTCGAATTTGAAGTGCGCTTTAATAAGGTCTTGAAGAATGGCATGCGCTTCTGGGCTAATGCTAACTATACGTACGCGCATAATACTATTAAGTTAAAGGATGACCCAGAATTGTTGCCTGCTTACCGTAGAGCTCAGGGCTATTCTCAGGGACAATACGTCTCATTCATTGACAATGGCTATATTGGTACTTACGACGAACTTTATAGTACACCTAAGCGTGAAATGGACGATAGCCAGGTGCTGATAGGTGACCATTATATCGCAGACTTTAATGGTGATGGTCATGTCGATCAAACCTATGACCAGGCTCCTTACGGCTACACAGGAAATCCTGAACATACCTACAATGCCACGATTGGTTGGGAATGGAAAGGCTTCAGCTGTTTTGCCCAGTTCTATGGCGTTACTGGTGTTACCCGTGACGTAGGTCTTACATCTTTCAATAACAAATTGTTGACCGTGTTTGATAATGGTACTTGGTGGAATCCTGTTGACGGAGGCGGTAGTGTCGTTGTACCACGCTTTACCACTCAGGTTTCATACAATGACGGTACACAGTATCTCTACGACGGTTCCTATTTCCGTCTGAAGAACGTGGAAGTTGCTTACACATGGACCAAAGGTTGGATTAAGAAGCTTGGCTTCTCAAGTTTGAAGATTTACCTCAATGGTAACAACCTCTTCCTGATTACAAAAATGCCTGACGACCGTGAGAGTAACTACGGATGGAGTGGTGGCGGTGGCGCTTACCCAACTGTTAGACGTTATAACTTTGGTTTTAAGCTCAACATTTAATCGTGTATACTATTATGAAATATATAAATAATGTAAAGTCCCTTTTCTTTGCCTCGCTGCTTTTGCTGGCCGGAAGTGTTTCCCTCACTTCCTGCAAAGACTGGCTTGATAAGGATCCTGACTCCATCGTCTCTGAGGATGAGGCATTTAAGAATTTCCGCAACTTCCAGGGATATATTGAGGAGATTTATAGTTTGATTCCCAGTAAGGAAATGGTGAACTATTGTACCGCATGGAATTTCGGTGACGACGCTGTCCACAACCCGGAAGGCTATGCCCACATGGATCATCAGGTCGACCTAGGTAACTACCGTAACTGGTATACCAACGACCAGTGCTGGCTGAATGGTGCCAGAAGTTCGCTATGGAGGAATTCTTGGTATTGTATCCGTAAGTGTAATATGGGTATTGAGAACATTGAATCGCTCATCGGAACAGACGAGGAACGTGATTTGTTGCTCGGACAGTTGCATTTCTTCCGTGCATGGTGGCATTTCGAGCTGATGTGCTACTTCGGTGGTCTGCCGTATATTGATAAGACTTTTGAGGATGGACATATTCCAGAGCTGCCTCGCCTTTCTTTCCAGGAATGTGCAGAACGTTGTGCTGCTGACTTCGAGAAAGCATCTGAACTCCTTCCATTAGACCCAAAGGATTGGGATGCAACGATTGTCGGTAATGATTATACTAGAGGCCAAAACGACTTGCGTGTCAACAAGTTTATGGCGCTCTGCTATCTTGGCAAGTGTTATCTTTGGGCAGGTTCTCCTCTTATGAAGGAGTTTGAGAAGACCAAGAATGGTGAATTGCCAGTCCTCTTGTATGCCAGTTCAAATGGTAAAACATACGATTATGATGAGAAGTATTGTAAAAAGGCTGCTGAGGCGCTTGGAAAGGCTCTTGACTATGTTGCCAAAGGACAGGTTACTTACAAACTTGCAACATTCAAGTTTGCAAGCATTTACGACCATGAGAAACCTGCAACGCTTGATAATAATGATTTCTATTCAAACATCTTCTATACCATTAATGATGGTTGGAAGATGCCAGGAGCTTGTGAGGCTATTTTCCGTGGTGCTCACCCGGGTGCAAACTCTTCTAACTGGAACTGCGCCAAGATTTTTGGTCCGAAAGTGGCTGGTCTCGTTGAGCATGACAATATTATCCATCATCCTACAGGTAACCTGATTGACCAATATGGTATGGCCAACGGACAGCCTATTTATCTGGTAGAGAATGGTCACTACGTAATCAATCCTAAGGCAGAATGGGATCCAACGCATCCCTATAAAGGTCGTGATCCACGATTCTATCATGATATCGTGTTCGATGGCTTCCATTACGTTCTCAATGCAGAGGGTTTGAATGAAGCACAGAAACCACACGAGTATTGTTCTTTGTATACAGGTGGTGCCATGCGCTCTGTTGACAATGGCAGTAGCACGGGCTATTTTATCCAAAAACTCATCCCTCACCAGTGTAACATCGGTGATAAGTATTATGAATGGGGAACGAATTTACAGAGTTATCTTCCTTATATGCGTTTGGCTGATGTCTATTTAATGTTTGCCGAGGCAATGGCTGCTTTTGCGCATGATGTGAAAGATTTGAAAGTTACTACACTCTATTGTCCTTCGATATCAGCTGTTGGCGCTATCAACGCACTACGTGATCGTGTAGGGATGGAAGGTGTTCAAGATAACTTTTTGGATACCAGAGAGCATTTCATTGACGAAGTGCGCCGCGAACGTGCTGTGGAACTCGCCTTCGAAGGCTTCCGCTGGTGTGACCTTCAGCGTTGGCTCCTCTTGACGGAGGGTCCGTATACTGAGAAATACTCTCATGAGTTTGAGCGTCTCCAAAAGGATACTTGGTTTAAGAAAAACGATCCGAAGGATGCCCAAGTTGCTAATTTCCGCCACAAGACGCTCATCAAGCGTCCTTTGGAAGCGAAACACTATTGGTTCCCATTCCCGGAGAAGGATGTTTATCTGTATGACGGATTTAAGCAGAATCCAGGATGGTAAAGAAGTGAAAAGTGAATGGTGAAAATTTGCTACCGCTATAAATAAATAAGATTATGAAGAATTTAAAAACTAAGATATTCCTCTTTGCCATGATGGCAGTATCGCCGCTGATGGTCAATGCCCAGACTGCTGACGACGCTGATTCCACAGTGGCGAAAAAGAAAGTCCATGTGGCGTTCCGTGATGTGGATGCCGATCATCTTCTTGGCGGCGTTTCCTACGTTGACATGGAAGAGTTGTCTAAGAAGGACTACATGCAAGGAAGCGTTGAAGACGTGCTGAGCCTGATTGGTGGATTGTCATCCAACAATATGTCGGGTATCAACCTCTGGGGTATGGACAACGACCGTCTGGACAACAACGACAATACCAATATGCCGCTTGTCATCATCGACGGTGTGAAGCGTCCTTCTAACAATGTGCTGCCTTCTGAGATAGAACAGATAACCTTCCTCAAGGGCGCTCAGGCTGTCGTGCTCTATGGTTCCAAAGGTGCTAAGGGTGCTATTTTGATTACCACCAAGCGTGGCAAGGTTGATGGTCTGAAAATCGAGGCCAATGCTAACACTGGTTGGCATTTTGCCAAAGAATTCCCAGAGTATCTGAGCTCTGCAGAGTATATGACGCTTTATAACGAAGCCGTGCGTAACGAAACAAATAATCCTGACGCATATCAGCCCAAGTATAGCCAGCAGACTATTTACAATTATGCTTCTGGCTTGAATCCTTATCGTTATCCTAATGTGAACTATTATTCAGACGAGTATATCCGCAAGGCCTATAACCGTTCTGAGGGTACATTAGAGATACAGGGTGGTGGTACCCGTGCCCACTTCTACACGAATATCAATTACTATCGTGCAGAAGACCTCCTAAACTTTGGTGAGGCTAAGGACAATTATACCGACCGCTTTAGCGTACGTGGTAATGTGGACCTTGTTGTAAACAAATTTATCAAGGGTTGGGCTAATGTCAGTGCAACTTATTATAATGAACATAAGAATAAGGGAGATTTTTGGGCAGATGCAGCTAAACAGCGTCCCAACTTCCCTGAGAATGCTGCGCCACTGCTTCCTATAGACATGGTTGATCCAAATGCCACCAAGGCATTAGCCACCCTTGGCAAGTCGCTCAACTTGATTGACGGGAAGTGGTTCCCAGGTGGTTCAACTGCCATGAAGTCCTATGCTATTGCAGACTGCTACTTTGGCGGTAAAACTCAATCCGTGAGTCGCCAGTTCCAGTTTGATGCTGGTATTATCTATGACATGAATCATTTTGTTAAGGGCTTGTCGTTCAAGACTTTGTTCTCGATTGACTATGCTGCCAATTATGACTTATCCTATAATAATACGTATTCGGTATTTATTCCTACGTGGAGTAACTATAACACACAGGATGCCATAGTCGCTATTTTGCAGCCCAACGATGAGGTCGTAACAGGTACTATGATTATGGATAGGACAAAGACAAAGTATCGTCAGACTATCAGTTGGAACGGTCATTTCGATTACGAAAACACTTTTGCCGGTAAGCATCATGTGACGGGTATGTTCCTTGGGAATATGTACACGACAACAGCCAGCGGTGAATACCATCGTTATACCAATGCCAACTTAGGCCTTCAGGCTGGATATGATTTTATGGGTCGCTACTTTGCTGACCTGTCATTGGCCGGTGTACATTCTGCCCGACTTCCAGAAGGTAATCGCGAGGCTCTCTCTTATTCTTTCACCCTCGGATGGAATCTTGCCAAGGAGAATTTCTTGAAGGACACCTTTGTTGATGACCTGCTGATCAGCGCTTCATACAGCAATCTGAAAGAGGATGCCGATGTTTATTTGGGTAGCAAGTACTTCTATATTTACGATGCTGCATGGAAGGACGATGGTACAGGCTTCGCTTGGAGTGAAGGTTCAAGTTCCGCATCTTCTACTTATTCCACAGTAGGTAGCAACCCAGCGCTTGATTTCATTCATCGTAAGGAGTTCTCTGTGACGCTACGTGGCTCGTTCTTCAATAAATTGATTAGCACAGAGTTGACCTATTTTAATACAGACATGGATGGTTTTATCATCCAGAACCCGACCATTTACCCATCACACTTGAAGAATGGTCTTAATGGAGGTAAATTCTCGTCAGCCATCAATAATGACATTCAGAACCGCAAGGGTCTTGACTTTAGCATCAAAGCCCAGAAGCAGTTTGGACAGGTACATGCCGAGTTAGGCTTGGTTGGTACTTATCTCAAGACAGAGTGGACAAAGAAAGATGAAAGCAAAAAGTATGATTACCTAAAGGATGAGGGACATGCTCTCGATGCTATTCGTGGCTACAGATGCATTGGTATCTATTCGGTTGATGATTTCGATGCGACCAAGGACGATAAAGGTGTCATCAAGTACACCCTGAAGAAAGGTCTTCCCACAAATAATATAGGTGGCACAATTCTGCCAGGCGACCTGCGATATGAAGATGTGAATGGTGACGGTAAGATTACTCCAGAAGACCAAGTAGACCTTGGTAAGTCAGGTACATACGGCGCTCCTTGGACCATTGGCTTGAATCTCACGCTGAAGTATAAGAACTGGACCCTCTTTGTATTGGGTAATGGCCAGTTTGGCGCTTCTGCAATGAAGTACGACCCAAATAATGCATACGGACATGGCAGCTATTATTATATGCAGGGTGATAACAAGTACTCCGTGAATGTACGTGACCGCATACAGTATACCTATGACAGTGAAGGTTTTATCAGTAGCATCGTGAATCCTGGGGCTTCACATCCTCGTTTAACGACTGGTACCTCGGCTAACAATTCAGCTGCTTCTACCTATTGGCTGTATAGCACGGATTGTTTCAACCTCCGCAAGGTACAGTTGACCTATGACTTTCCGAAGGAAATGTTCGACGGGAAGTGGGTTAAGGCGCTCTCAATTTATCTGAACGGAAATGACCTTCTCACTATTTCGAAGAATCGGAAGCTGATGGAGACAAGTGTTGGCCTTGCACCGCAGACACGTTTCTATAATCTCGGTGTTAAGGTAACGCTCTAATTGAAAGTTGAAAATGGAAAGATGAAAATTGAAATTTGACAACAATGAAGACAAAAAATATTTTATTCTATCTCATCGGTATTCTTCTGTTCAGTTCCTGTGAGGATATGTTCGAGCCTGCTGATGAAAACACAAAGCAGATGGAGGCGATGTCTCAGGAGACCAATTACGTTTATGGTCTGCTGATGTATGCCTATAATCGTCTTCCCTATGTGACTACGACTCAGACCGACGTGGCAACTGATGATGCTGTAACCAATGTGAAAGGTGAAACGTTTAGGGAGATGGCAACAGGCGCATGGCGTGCTGATAATAATCCGATGTCATTGTGGAATGAGTGTAAGGATGGCATCCAATATGCCAACCTCTTCCTAAAGTATGTCAATGATGTGAACTGGGCTATCAGTGCTCCTTCTAAACAGCAGATGTTCATTGATCGTCTGACGGGTGAAGCACTTGGCCTCCGTGCTATTTTGTATTACCATCTGTTGTTGGTTCATGCTGGCTACGCAGATGATGATGTACTCTATGGCGTGCCATTGCTGACTGCTGCAGAAGACGGTAGTTCTGACTATAACCAGCCGCGTGCAACTTTTGCTGACTGCGTAAGGCAGATCTTTGCAGACTGTGACAGTGCTGCTGCACTGCTCCCCGATCAGTATGATGATATTGATGACATTGAAAATATCACCAAGAATAAGCAAAAGTATTTGAATCTGGGTGTCCAAACTTCTGGTTACAACCTCGTCTTTGGTAACAAGGCAAAGAATCTGGTGTCAGGTAAAGTTGTTCAGGCAATTAAAGCACAGACGGCCCTGCTGGCAGCAAGCCCTGCGTATCGTAGTCAAAGCGGCGTCTCTTCTGAGGAGGCTGCTAAGATTTGCGCTGAGGTATTGAAGAATGTGGAGTTTGACCCTGAGGGAAATATCTGGTATAAGAATGCTGATAAGCTGTCGTCTAGTTCGTCTCTTATGCCAGAAATTCTCTGGCGACCAGACTGGGTAAATGCAGATGCTTCTCAGGAATCTGATAACTTCCCACCAACACTGTTTGGCGATGGTAAGGTTAATCCATCTCAGAATCTCGTAGATGCCTTCCCCATGCGTAATGGTTATCCTATCACCGATCCCAAATCTAACTATGATGCTCAGGATCCTTATGCCAACCGTGACCCGCGCCTGGATGATGACGTTATTTATAACGGCTCGAAATTCAAGAGCGTTATTATCATAACGGGTAATTATCCAACGACTACTGAGGGTAAATCCAACGAAGACAATATTAACTATGGTTCAACATCGACACGTACAGGCTATTATTTGAAGAAGCTCCTTCGTGATGATGCTGGTCCTTCTGCATCTTCTTCTAGAGCATTGACGCAGCCGCATATTTTCCCGCGTATACGTTACACGGAATTGTTCTTGGCATATGCCGAGGCTGCTAATGATGCTTGGGGACCGAACTCGGATGGTGGTACTGGTATAGGTACAGCTAAAGAGATCATCAAAATGATCCGTGAGCGTGGCGGAATAGGAAAAGACGACAGCGGAAATTATCAAGGTGATCCTTATTTGGACGAGTGTGCTGCTGATAATACAGGTGCAAAGATGCGTGCACTGATTCAAAACGAACGTCGTATTGAACTTTGCTTCGAGAACAAGCGTTTTTGGGATATCCGACGTTGGCAGTTACCCATTAATGAACCAGTGAAGGGTATGCAGATTGATAAGATTGACGAAACGAAAGATGCAACTCCCGATAACCTCAAGTATACCCTCATTGAGGTGGAAGAGCGTAAATATGACACTTACCAGAATTTTGGTCCTCTTCCTTATAGTGAAGTGCTCTTATGGAGTAAGCTCCTACAAAACAAGGGATGGTAATCGTAAAGTTGAAAGTTTAAAGTTGAAAGTTTAAAGTTTGCAATGATGAAACTGAAGAAATATATATATGGTATAGTCTTGGGAGCACTTTCTCTCACGTATGCATCATGCTATAATGCAGATAAGGATTTCCCTGACTACGAAGGAGGAACTACAGCCTACTTTGCCTATCAGAACCCCGTACGTACACTCATACTGGGTAATGATATCTACGACAATACGCTCGACAACGAACACAAGTGCCGTATTTGGGCGACTATGGGTGGTGCCTATGGCGGACGTAATGCTGTAGTAAGTTTTGAAGTTGATGAATCGCTTTGCGATAACCTTTGGTTCTTGGATGATGGTGGATACGCAATAGGTTCTGTGAAGCCGATGCCTAGAAATTATTATAATCTGTCAGGCAGTACGATTCCGTACAATGGAGATGCTCGCGGTTATGTTGAAGTTCAGTTTACAGATGAGTTCTTCAAAGACCCGAAGGCAATCGAAAATACCTATGTGATTCCTCTCCGAATGACGAACGTGTCTGGTATTGACCGTATCCTCACGGGTACGCCTAATGTGTCGTCTCCTGCTCGTACGAATCCACAGGATTGGGCAGTGCTTCCTATGGACTATGTACTCTATTGTGTGAAGTATATAAACCCTTGGCAAGCTAAATATATTCGTCGTGGCCTTGACAAGGTGACCGAAGGTGGCGTTACCACAGAGGTCGTCCGCAAGGACTTTTCATTATTCAACTCTGACCCAGGTCGTTACACAGAGAATCCCGTCAATCAGAACGATGAAGTTTGTAGTATCACCACCAAGAATATGACACAGGCTATCTTCCCCGTATCGTTTAAAACCTCTGGTGCCTCTGTTCTTTGCGACCTCATTCTTACGTTCGATGGCAATACTTGCACGATTACTACAAATGATGAAAACGTGACGGCTACTGGTACTGGCGAATACATTGCTAAGGGCACTGATAAACCAGAATACAAAGAC
>JAEEGL012265127.1_pt1 | contig 14335 bp, 5 predicted proteins | sample 9134231 | NCBI WGS metagenome assembly JAEEGL01 (sample SAMN16246548, study PRJNA631951) | gut metagenome | biome: gut microbiome; feature: rumen; material: fiber-attached | host: Bos | place: Iran: Karaj | collected 2018-10
AAACATCAATGGAAATTGCGTCTTTTTGGCGCGGCGAGAGAGATGAAACTTCGGAGCGAAAAGGGCCGAAAGGTGCTCAGACATGTTGAGCCATGGACGGAATTCTTCGAAAGCTTTTGAAACGCTCATGAACTTATGGGAGCTTTCACAGGCGCGAAAATACTTGGTTATTCTTCGTTCCGGCTGCTGGGGCGGCGGGCGCTGGCGAGAGAAAATCTACTGTGTGTTGAAAGCAAGTTTATATTCTTTTAATAAATTGCGTACACTTATTTCTGTATAATTAGTATGTATCTACTATTTTTCTACGTTTAAGGGGGAACTGTTGTGAAAAATAATCTATTTTTGAGGATTTGCTCAATCCTACTCGCCATTTCTTTAGTACTTACGGGCATTACGAGCGTTCAGATTATTCTGGCATATGCTGAAGAAGTAAGTACTGACGATACCAATTATTTTAATGTTGAACAGGAAGACTCATCGGAAGTAATTCCAGTAGAGGAAAATGGGGAATATACCGATGAATCAGGGGATTCATTTCCAGATGCGGAGGAGCCGGATGATCCGTTTGACTACAATCTGGCCTGCTACACACCAAACATCGAGTTTGGACGAGTTTCGCAGGGGTCTTTTGTGGATCAGCGCCAATTTTCCATCGTAAATACCGGTTCAACCACATTTCCAATAACCTGGGATCAGTACGATGCCAGCAATGCATTCCAGATTGAAACAACCGGACAGAATTTCTTTTCACCTGGTGAAAGCCTGCCATTCTATGTTAGTCCTAAAAAGAACCTGTCTCCGGGAACATACTCAGCAAGTCTTGTGTTCTACTCAGGAAATGACATCCGTCAGCATCATACAACTACTGTAACTCTCTCTATTACGGTAGAGGCCGCAAAGCCCTATGTTACTGCTGTTGTTATCTCTCCTGGCGCAGTTTCCATACCTGTTGGAAAGACCTACAGTTTTTATGCGACTGTTTATGGCGAAAACGACTATGATTCTTCTGTTACCTGGTCAGTACTTGGAAATACCAGCGCAGATACAAAAATATCCTCTGGAGTTCTTTCAGTATCTCCAAATGAGAATGCTTCAACTCTCACCGTTATTGCCACATCAAACCAGACTCCGTCAGAAATAGATACTGCTACAGTAACTCTGACAAGGTCTGACCATGTCATCAAGCTTAAGGCTGATCCTAGTGAGGGTGGTGCAATAGCAGGTGCCGGATCTGTTCGTGACGGAAGCGACGTTTACATTACGGCTTCACCAAACAATAACTACAGCTTCAAGGGCTGGTATGAAGATGGCAACCTGATATCTGATTCCAAGCAGTATACATTAAGAAATGTAACCTCTGACAGAAACATTGTGGCTAAGTTCGTACGCGCCAACTGCAGAATAAAAACAAGTGTAAATAACAACAATGCCGGAACAATTACTGGAAGTGCAACCATTCCTTACGGAAGCAGCATAACTATCAATGCAAAGGCATATGATGGCTATTATTTTGAAGCCTTCGTTGAAAACAACAAAACTATTTCAACCTCTAAATCCCTCGAACTTAGCAATGTTACAGGGGATCGAAACATAACAGCTGTTTTTAGAAAGAGCAAATACAATGTAAACGTATCTGTTTATCCAAGTGATACAGGAAAATATGAAGGTGCCGGTCAGTATGACAAGGATTCCAAGGTTAAGCTTTCAGCAACCGCCTATGATGGCTACGTTTTCACAGGCTGGAGCATCAATGGCCAGATGGTTTCCTATGACAACACCTACTACATTGACAAGCTTCAGAACGATGTAAATCTCGTTGCCAATTTCATGAAAAAAGAGGCTGTTACCTATGTCCTTTCCTCCGGAATAGCGAATGAAGGTGGTGCCATCGTTCCAAGCGGAAGCTATACAGCGCCTGAAGGAAGTAGTGTCACCTACAATATCGTTCCAAACGCAGGCTACAGAATTTTGGCGGTAGCCGTAGATGGCAAAAACATCGGAGCAGTAGCAAGCTACACCTTTAATAACATCAAAACCAAGCACTCAATCAGCGCTGCCTTTGAAAAGATACCAGAGACACCAGCAAAGACCACACCGGGAACTACAACCAAGAATACTGTTAAAAAGCAGGAAAACGAGGCCAAGAAGGTTGAATATAACGATGAAACCGCCGCACAGGGTGCTCTTCCTGATCAGGTTTTGGTAGAAGAAGAAAAGACGGATGAAATCGTTGTTCTTGAAGGCGAAGACTACGAAGAAGATACCTACGTTGAGGTCACAGAAGAGGCCACTCCTTCAGATCCTTCTGATAACTATGGTGTACTTAGCAGGTACTCCATAAGCGAAGACATGGCAAGACAGCTGATCCACAACAGAGCTGCCCTTCCACTGCTTAGAACAGCTTATGACGAAGGCTACCTTCAGATTACAGTAAATAACAGCTACGCTGAAAATCAGCAGGAATCCAACTCTGACGAGTATCACGCCAACCCTACTCTTCTGAATTTTGAAAATGTTATTGCGGAAACTCTTTCAGAGGAAGAACAGATTGCCGTTTTAAAGGGTGCCTACATCTCTTTTAACATCGACATTACAGAGAATTCTTCCACTCTGGAAAAAAGCGTCCGAGAACAGATTCAAAAGAAGATTGGCTACAAGCCTATTACATATTTTGACTTCCAGATTATCAAGACCAGCGATGGAACAAGCCAGATCATCACAAATACCAACTCTGAACTTGAAGTAGTGATTCCTATCCCTGAGAAATACCGCAAAAATGGCAGAAGATTCTATATGCTCCGTGAGCACAATGGAAACGTGGAAGTACTTAATGACATAGGCAACAGTTCTGATTCAATCACCTTCAGAACTGATAAGTTCTCCGAGTACGCTCTGGCCTATGAAACAGTAAATGCAAACAAGCTGGTACTACAGCTGATCATTGTAGTTCTTATCACCCTGATCCTTGCACTTATCTGCTTCATAGCACTTATCCGTTACAGAAGACATCAGCGCAGACTAAGAAAGCTTGAAAAAGCAAAAGCATAATTAGATTACAAGCACAAAAATAGAGGAGACCTTACAGATTAAGTAAAGGTCTCCTCTTTATTTGTCTTAAAGATTTGAATATCCCATGAGGTATTCGTCAACTTCCTTGGCACAGGCTCTGCCCTCAGCAATTGCCCATACAACAAGTGACTGTCCTCTATGCATGTCTCCTGCGCTAAAAAGCTTAGTGTTTGGAATATGGAAGCTTCCCTCCTCGGTAGCAACTACGCCGCGATTTGTGCGTTTACAGCCAAACTCATCCGCAGAATAATCCTCGCAGCCAACAAAGCCTGCTGCGATAAGAAGAAGGTCACATTTTATGGTTTTTGTTGAGTCTGGAACGAAACACAGCTTTCCATTTCTAAACTCAACCTTTACCGTCTCAATCTGCTTAATCGCACCTTTTTTATCCTTTGTTATGCTCTTAACCGTAGTTTCATACACTCTTGGGTCATGTCCATATACATGGATTGCTTCCTCGTGACCATAGTCTGTTTTAAGAACCTTGGGCCACTCAGGCCATGGATTAGATGCAAGTCTCTCCTTTGGTGGCTGTGGCATCATTTCGAGGGCTGTGACTGATTTTGCTCCCATTCTTATGACTGTTCCAATACAGTCATTTCCTGTATCACCTCCGCCTACAATAACCACGTTCTTACCCTTGGCATCAATGTATCCGCCTTTGTTTCTAAGAGCCTCTACTGACCTGTCTTCTGCCTCCATAAGTGCCTTTGTGGTCTTTGTAAGGAAATCTACCGCATTGTATACGCCTTTATCCTTCTCGATATCGGCAGCATCCAGCGCACGAGGCTTTTTTGCTCCGCAGCATAGAACCACCGCATCAAACTTTTCCAAAAGCTCTGCGCCTTTTTTATTTCTTCCTACATCTACTCCAGTGTGGAAAACAACGCCTTCAGCCTCCATGAGCTTTCTTCTACGAAGAATAACCTTCTTATCAAGCTTCATGTTGGGAATTCCATACATCAAAAGGCCGCCAATCTCGTCCTCTCTTTCAAAGACTTCCACGCTATGACCTCTGTGATTAAGTTCATCCGCAACTGCAAGTCCTGAAGGTCCGCTTCCTACAACCGCAACCTTCTTTCCACTTCGTACCTCGATCTTAGCAGGCTTTATATAGCCCTTTTCATAGGCTGTTTCTACAAGATAAAGCTCATTATCATGGACAGTTACGGCATCACCGTTTTGTCCGCACATACAAGCCTTTTCGCACAGAGCAGGACAAACCCTACCGGTAAACTCCGGGAAATTGCTGGTTTTGTGAAGCCTTGCAAAGGCATGCTGATCATGACCTCTGTAAATCTCGTCATTCCACTCGGGAATAAGGTTGTGTAGCGGGCACCCCGTTACCATTCCGCCCAGATTCATTGCTGACTGGCAAAAGGGAACTCCGCAGTTCATGCATCTTGCCGCCTGTTCTCTTCTTTCTTTGGTAAAAAGAGGAGTGTGGAACTCTTCAAAACTCTTTATTCTTTCATCTGGTGGAATATCGCCATTGTCTGTTCTTTTATATTCAAGAAATCCTGTTTCTTTTCCCATTTTAATCCATCTCCTCAATAAACTTCTTAGGACAGTTCCTTAAATGCTTCCAGAACTGCAGTGTCATGGTCTATACCCTGTTCCTCATATCTTCCTATTGCTGTCAGCATCTTCTGATAATCATTAGGAATGATCTTCTTGAAATCAGGAATATATTGGTCAAAGTGTTCCAGTATTTCCTTGGCATACTCAGAATCAGTTTCCTTCACATAATCCGTGAGAATGCTCTTAAGCTCAGCTATATCGTACTTTTCTGTAAGCTCGCAAAGGGATGCCATATCCTTGTTCATACGAAGGTAAAGAGTGTGCTCTCTATCAAGAACATAGGCAATACCGCCGCTCATACCAGCTGCAAAGTTCTTACCGGTCATTCCAAGGATAACAGCTCGTCCGCCAGTCATGTACTCAAGACCGTGATCGCCACAGCCTTCTGCTACAGCTATGGCTCCTGAGTTACGAACGCAGAATCTCTCTCCTGCCATTCCGCAAACATAGGCTTTTCCTGCAGTTGCACCATAGAGAGCAACGTTACCTATTATGATATTCTCATGAGCCTTGTAGGTAGCCTTCTTTGAAGGTCTTACAACGACCTTACCTCCGGATAATCCCTTTCCAAAGCCGTCATTTGCATCTCCGATAAGACGAAGTGTAAGTCCCTTTGGAATAAATGCGCCAAAGGACTGACCACCGCCTCCGTGAGCCTCAACCACGATAGAATCTTCAGAAAGCTTGTCCTGGAAATCAGCTGTAATCCTGCTTCCAAGCAATGTTCCAAAGCTTCTGTCGGTACTTGAAATATCAACTGCTATTTGAACATTGTCTATGCTCTTTTTCTTTTTTGCCTCTTCATATTTAGGAATCAGAACCTTTGAGTCCAGGGTTTCTTCCAGCTTGAAGTCATAAATATCCTTAGGATCAAAGTGATTATTTTCTCTGCCCACAAAGGTCTTATCAAGGATTCTGCTAAGGTCAGCAGCCTCTTTACGTCTCTTGGACTCCATATTTTCTTCTGAATAGGTTCTCATCTTAAGGTGGTCAGTTCTGCCGATCATGTCTGTGAGCTTTCTAAAGCCCATTTCGCTCATAATCTCACGAAGCTGTCTTGCCACGAAAAGCATGAAATTCATTACGTACTCAGGCTTTCCTGCAAACCTCTTTCTAAGCTCCTCATTCTGAGTAGCAATTCCCACAGGGCAAGTATCCTTTGAGCAGACTCTCATCATCATACAGCCCATACATACAAGGGGCGCTGTGGCAAATCCAAATTCCTCTGCGCCAAGAAGAGCAGCTATAGCCACGTCTCTACCTGTCATGAGCTTACCATCTGTCTCAAGAACAACTCTGCTTCTAAGGCCGCTGTCCAGAAGGGACTGATGCGCCTCGCTGACACCAAGCTCCCATGGAAGTCCTGCATGATGTACTGATGAAGAAGGAGCTGCGCCGGTTCCGCCGTCATAACCTGAAACAAGAATTACCTGTGCTCCGGCCTTGGCAACACCTGAAGCTATGGTACCAACACCTGCCTCAGAAACCAGCTTAACTGATATTCTAGCCTTATCATTGGCATTTTTAAGGTCATAAATAAGCTGTGCCAGGTCTTCAATAGAGTAAATATCATGGTGCGGTGGCGGAGAAATGAGGGCAACACCCGGGGTTGAAAATCTTGTGCTGGCAACCCAAGGATACACCTTCTTTCCTGGCAGATGTCCGCCCTCACCGGGTTTAGCGCCCTGCGCCATCTTTATCTGAATTTCCTGTGCACTCTGAAGGTATCTGCTTGTTACTCCAAATCTTCCTGAAGCCACCTGCTTAACAGCGCTGTTTCTCTCAGTTCCAAAGCGGGCCACATCCTCACCGCCTTCACCGGTATTGGATTTGCCGCCAAGTCTGTTCATGGCAATAGCCAGAGTTTCATGGGCTTCCTTGGAAAGTGAACCATAGGACATGGCTCCTGTCTGGAAGTGTTTTACAATCTCCTCTTCGCTCTCAACCTCATCAAGAGGAACCGGTGTTTCCGAAGGAACAAAGGAAAGAAGCGCTCTCAAGGTGTGAGGTCTGTTCTCATCATCCACCATCTTGGCATATTCCTTGAATTTCTCGTAATCGCCCTCTCTTACAGCTCTTTGAAGAGTTACGATGGTCTTTGGACTGTACATGTGGTCTTCCTTGTCATCACCACTTCTAAGTGAGTGGAAGCCAATGGAATCAAGGCTTGTATCAGCAGGAAGTCCAAGAGGATCAAAGGCCCTGTTATGGCGAAGCTCCACATCTGCTCCAATTTCTTCGATTCCAATTCCGCCAATACGGCTGGTGGTTCCTGTAAAATACTTATCAACCAGCTCCTTAGAAAGACCAATAGCCTCAAAAATTCTGGCTGACTGATAGGACTGCAGTGTGGAAATACCCATTTTTGCTGCAATCTTAACAACGCCTCCAAGAAGCGCCTTATTATAATCCGCAATAGCGGTGTGATAGTCCTTATCAAGAATTCCAATATCAATAAGCTCTGCAATGCACTCCTGGGCAAGGTATGGATGAATAGCTCTTGCACCAAAGCCAAGCAGGGTAGCTATCTGGTGAACATCCCTTGGCTCGCCGCTTTCAAGGATAAGTGATACTGCAGTTCTTTGCTTTGTTCTAACCAGATGCTGCTCAACTGCAGATACTGCAAGAAGAGACGGGATTGGCATGTGGTTTTCATCAACTCCTCTGTCGGAGAGAATGATGATATTTACGCCATCGGCAACTGCTCTGTCCACAGATACATCAAGCTGCTCCAAGGCTCTTTCTACAGGAGTATTTTTGTAATAAAGAAGTGAAATCTTTCTTACATGGAAGCCCGGCTGATCCAGAGCCTCAATCTTCATAAGATCAACGCCTGTAAGAATCGGGTTATTTACCTCAAGCACGCGGCAGTTATCGCTCTTTTCCTGGAGAAGATTACCGTCAGAACCGATATAAACTGTTGTATCAGTAACAACCTTTTCTCTAAGTGAATCGATAGGCGGGTTTGTTACCTGCGCAAAAAGCTGCTTGAAATAGCAGAACAGTGGCTGATGATGCTGGGACAAAAATGCCAGAGGCACATCGGTTCCCATAGAAACTGTAGCCTCGATTCCATTCATAGCCATAGGCAGAATCTGCTCTTTTATATCCTCATAGGAGTAGCCGAACACTCTGTAGAGCTTGTCTCTAAGCACCTGTGAGTGGGTAGGTATCTTCTTATTTGGAATACTGAGCTTTTCAAGATGCAAAAGATATCTGTCAAGCCACTCGCCGTAAGGCTTTGCCGTAGAATACTTTTGCTTGCATTCTTCGTCAGAGATAATGCGTCCTTCTTTTGTATCAACAAGGAGCATATGACCTGGTGAAAGTCTTGATTTTTCCAGGATATTCTCCTCCGGAATATCAAGCACACCAACTTCAGATGCCAGAATAAGTCTGCCATCCTTTGTAACGTAATATCTGGAAGGGCGAAGTCCATTTCTATCAAGGGTAGCACCAAATACCTCACCATCTGTGAAAAGAACAGCCGCAGGGCCATCCCATGGCTCCATCATAGTAGCGTAGTAGTGATAGAAATCCTTTTTATCCTTGCCCATGAAATCGTTGTGCTTCCAGGGTTCAGGAATAGTCAGCATCATGGCAAGGGGCAGATCCATGCCGTTCATATAAAGAAATTCGAGAGTATTATCAAGCATGGCTGAATCTGAGCCTGACGCTGCGATTACCGGATAAACCTTTCCAAGATCGTCTCCAAGAACATCTGAAGACATGGTTTCCTCTCTGGCTAGCATTCTGTCTGAATTACCGCGGATAGTATTGATCTCACCGTTGTGAGCAATCATGCGGTACGGATGAGCTCTCTGCCAGGAAGGCATAGTATTAGTTGAAAAACGGCTGTGAACCATAGCGATAGCCGTCTTATAGTCAGGGGAAAGGAGATCTTCGTAGAAATTACGAAGCTGTCCCACAAGAAACATTCCCTTATATACGATAGTTCTAGATGAAAATGAACATATATATGTGTTTTCTGAGGATTTCTCATACTCACGTCGAAGGCAATAAAGACGTCTGTCAAAATCGATACCCCTTTTTACTTCTACAGGTCTTTCTACGAAACACTGACAGATATGAGGCATACAATTAAGAGCAACTTCTCCCAGAATTTCAGGATGTGTTGCTACATCTCTCCAGCCAAGGACCTTTAAACCTTCCTTTTCAGCGATAACTTCAAGCATACGTTTTGCAAACATACGCTTCATGGAATCCTGTGGAAAAAAGAACATTCCAATACCGTAATCGCCGGCACTCTTTAAACTGATTCCATTTTTCTTTGCAACCTTTGAAAAAAAGCTATGAGATATCTGTACCAGAATTCCCACACCGTCGCCGACTTTACCGGTAGCATCTTTACCTGCGCGGTGCTCAAGCTTCTCCACAATGGAGAGCGCATCATCCAGTACAGAGTTGTCTGCGGTTCCGTTAATATTTATAACAGCCCCGATACCGCAGGCATCTCTTTCATTCATCCAAGTTTCCATGTGGACTTTTCTCCTTCCCGGCTACTTTCGTAGCGCGAATTCGGGGCGATATTCCAATTTGCTTCGCAAAGATCGCCCCTCACTCTTGATTCATTTTCTTACGCATCCCCGCAGCAAGTGCGTGGCTGCTATTTCAGCGCAAAGAGAACAACATCTGACCATAAGTTGGATAGCTAAGATATTTGTCTGGGATGAGCGCCTCTGCCTCGTCAGCAAACTTTCTAAGCTCGTCCATATCAGCAAGAATTGTCTTCTCATAGTAGCTTGCCATCTCAAGACCATCGCTCTTTCCTTCTGCTGTTACGGTATCCTCGTGAAGCTTTGCAAGTGCCTTGCCCATAGCTGCACTTGACTCATCGAGCTTATTAAGAAGACCAAGTTCAAGTTCGCAGCAGGAATTGCCAAGAAGGCTCTTTTTCTGAACAACTTCCTTGCTAAGATCCTTTTCATAAGCAATGATGCCCTCTGTGAGATCCTTTCTTACCATTTCCTGCATAGTAAGGGCCTCGATATGGATTGACTTTGAGTAATTCTCAAGAAGGATCTCATATCTTGAGTGAATCTCTTCCTTTGTGAAAATGCCGTGCTTTGTGAAGAGCTCGATTGACTCATCAGAAATCCAATATGGCATACAATCAGGAAGCGCCTTGAGGTTTGGAAGACCTCTCTTTTCAGCCTCTGCAACCCACTCTTCTGTATATCCGTTTCCATTAAAGAGAACTCTCTTGTGTGCTGTAAGCTCCTCTTTAAGTACTTCTCTTATCTTGAGCTCAAGCTCTTCTCCTGAATAGCCTGAAAGCTTCTTGTAAAGTCTTTCGATTTCCTCTGCAACTGCTGTGTTAAGAACGATATTAGCGTTAGCAACAGAAACAGATGAACCAGGCATACGGAACTCAAATTTGTTTCCTGTGAAGGCAAATGGTGATGTTCTGTTTCTATCGGTATTGTCCTTGGTAAAGTGAGGAAGAACTGTTGCTCCCATTGCCATCTGAACCTTACCGCTGCCCTGATATGCTGTTCCTTCTTCAACAGACTTAAGAACCTCTGCAAGCTCATCGCCTACGAAAATAGAGATGATTGCTGGTGGTGCCTCATTTCCGCCAAGTCTGTGATCGTTTCCTGCAGATGCTACGGAAAGTCTGAGTATTGGTGCATACTCATCAACTGCGGCAATTACTGCCATAAGGAATACAAGGAAAGGAATGTTCTCGCCAGGGTTCTTGCCTGGATCAAGGAGATTCATACCTGTATCTGAGCAGATTGACCAGTTATTGTGCTTACCTGAACCGTTGATTCCCTCAAATGGCTTCTCATGAAGAAGACATGCGTAGTTGTGCTTGTCAGCAACCTTTTTCATAACTTCCATTGTGAGCTGGTTGTGATCTACTGCGATGTTTGCTGTCTCAAAGACAGGAGCAAGCTCATGCTGTGAAGGAGCTACCTCGTTGTGCTTGGTCTTTGCAGGAATTCCAAGCTTCCAAAGCTCTTCATCAAGATCATGCATGTATGCAGAAACCTTGGGCTTGATAACACCAAAGTAATGATCCTCCATCTCCTGACCCTTTGTAGCAGGTGCACCAATAAGTGTTCTTCCTGTGAAAAGAAGATCTTTTCTCTTTTTGTAGAATTCCTTGTCGATAAGGAAATATTCCTGCTCTGAACCGATTGTAGTATTTACTCTGTTAACATCTTTATAGCCAAGAAGGTGAAGCATCTTAACTGCTTCCTTTGAAAGAGCCTCCATGGATCTAAGAAGTGGTGTCTTTTTATCCAAAGCTTCTCCGCCATATGAGCAGAAGGCTGTAGGAATGTAAAGTGAGCCATCCTTGATAAATGCTGGTGATGAAGGATCCCATGCTGTATAGCCTCTTGCCTCGAAGGTTGCACGAAGGCCTCCTGAAGGGAAGCTTGAAGCATCAGGCTCGCCCTTAACAAGCTCTTTTCCCGAGAACTCCATGATGACTGAACCATCGTCTGTTGGTGAAATGAAGCTGTCATGCTTTTCTGCTGTAAGACCTGTCATAGGCTGGAACCAGTGTGTAAAGTGTGTAGCTCCGTTCTCGATTGCCCACTCCTTCATGGCTGCTGCAACACAGTTAGCCACATCAAGCTCAAGGTGCGTACCTTTTTCTATAGTCTTGTGAACTGCCTTGTAGATATCCTTTGGAAGGCGCTCACGCATTACCTTGTCGTTAAAAACAAGACTTCCAAACTCCTCTGTAAGTTTCTTTGCTTCCATCATCGATTTCTCCTCCAATTTTATTTATTGAGTGCTTTATTCACCGCTGGCGCCATAGTTTGAAAGAACTCTTGCGGAAGGATCCTTTACATCACAGCCCTTCCAGTTCTTATTTGGCATCCAGAAATCTATAACCATATCCGACTGACCTGGATAGTATTTTTCAAAAATCTCTCTGTACAACAGCGATTCCTTGGTGAAAGGTTGTGCATGTGTGTACTTCTTTCTTGCAATCTCGTAGTCTGCGTAAGTATAAGTTTCATCCGCATATTCCATGAGATCATCCCTGAGGGAATGTCCTACCGCATCTGAGAAAGCTGCTTTTTCTCTCATTCTGATGGACTCAGGAATTACTGCATCCTGCTCAAAGGCTTTTCTTAACAGGAACTTTCCAATTCCATAGGTGTTAAGCTTCTTTGCAGGATCAATACTCATTACGTAGTCCACAAAATCAAGATCTCCAAAAGGAACTCTGGCTTCGAGTGAGTTCACGCTTATGCATCTGTCTGCACGAAGAACGTCATACATATGAAGCTCTCTGACTCTCTTTTTGGCTTCCTCCTGGAAAGCCTCAGCACTTGGAGCAAAGTCCGTATACTTGTAACCAAAGAGCTCATCAGAAATCTCTCCGGTAAGAATTACCTTGATATCCGTGTTTTCATGTATCCACTTGCAAAGAAGATACATACCGATTGATGCTCGTATTGTTGTGATGTCATAGGTTCCAAGGGCCTTTATTACTGGCTCTAAAGCCTCCAAAACATCTTTTTTGCTGATTATTACTTCGTGGTGGTTACTGTGAATGTACTCTGCCACCTCTCTTGCGTATTTAAGGTCGATGGCGTCTATATCCATTCCTATGGCAAAGGTCTCTATTGGCTTATCAGAAAGTCTTGCAGCCACGCCGCAAACCAGCGAGGAGTCAAGACCTCCTGACAAAAGAAATCCAACAGGAGCATCAGCGTCAAGACGCTTTTTTATGCCATTCCAAAGCTTGTCATGAATTTTCTTTGTTATTGTCTCAAGGCTATCTGTTGAAACCTCTTTTACCGCTGTCATGTCTCTATAGCAGACAAACTCGCCATCCTTGTAGTAATGTCCTGGAGGGAAAGGCATGATTGTCTGACAAACACCAACCAGGTTCTTGGGCTCCGACGCAAAAAGGATGTATCCATCATCGTCATAGCCGTAGTAAAGAGGTCTGATACCAATAGGATCTCTTGCGGCTACGAATTCATCCGTCTCACCGTCATATATGATGCATGCAAATTCGGCGTCAAGAAGAGCAAACATATTTACTCCGAGCTTTTCATAAAGCGGAAGAATTATTTCACAATCGCTTCCACTTTTAAAAGAATATCCTAAGGATTTGAGATAATCCTTCAAATACTCAAAGCCATACAACTCTCCATTACAAACAACACTTTTTCCATTAAGAGAAAATGGCTGCATTCCAGACTCGGAAAGTCCCATAATAGAAAGGCGATTAAAGCCAAGCCATCCGCCCTTTGTCTCAAGGACACGCGACATATCAGGTCCTCGTGATGTTGTTTTTGCAAGGAGCTGTTCGAAGTATTCCTTCTGAACTCCTTTTCTTGCGTATGTAAGTATTGCGCACATACATGCATCCTCCAGTGTTCATAAGTTTTCATTTATACAAAGACAGGTTTTCAGCTCCACAAAAGTGAGATGCGTGGTGAAGCGGGACTTGAAAAGCGTCAGTACTTAGCGAGGTTTTTTCGAGCTTAGTACTGCTACGCTTTTCACGTAGCGAGAGCGCGAGCAAGACGCGCACTCACGTTGTGGGGGTGAAAACCGTCCAGTAAATCAATTACTCAACGTCAGCGAGCGCAGCGGCACCCTCTTCGCCGGTACGAATCTTAACAACATTGTCGAGCGAGTAAACGAAGATCTTTCCATCTCCGATGTGGCCAGTGTAAAGAGCCTTCTTTGCTGCCTCGATTACGTCCTCAACAGGAATCTTGCTTATAACAACCTCAAGCTTAATCTTGGGAAGGAGAGTGGCATCCATCTCGACTCCACGATACATTTCGCCAGAACCCTTCTGGACGCCACATCCCATAACTTGAGTAACAGTCATTCCGGTAACACCAAGATCGTTCATAGCACGTCTAAGCTTGTCATACCGGGACAACTTAGCGATAATGACAACTTTATGAATACCTGATTCTGTGTGAACAGGTGCTGAAACAACAGGAACTGCTGCTTTTTTCTGGAACTCTGAAGCTTCCTCGTAGCTGTCTACACCAAGGTCTGTGTTCTCGTTTACTGCCATGTTCAAAGTGTTTGAAACATCCATGATTGCAAATCCTGAATAAGCAGATGCAAGACCATGCTCAGTTGAATCAAGACCAAGGATTTCTTCCTCTTCTGAAACTCTAAGGCCAAGTACTGCCTTAATTACAAGGAAAGTAATTGTAATAGTAACTGCTGTCCAAGCTGCAACTACAGCAAAACCGACGAACTGGATTCCAAGAAGCTTAAATCCGCCGCCATAGAAAAGACCTACCAACTGGTTGCCGGCAGCATCAGCAAGAGAATAACCAGGAGCTGAAGGTGTTGCAAAAAGACCAACTGCAAGTGTTCCCCAAATACCATTCAAGCAGTGAACGGCAACAGCACCTACAGGATCATCAACGTGAAGCTTGTAATCAAGGAACCAAACACCAAAGCAAACAAGAAGTCCTGCTACGATACCAATTACGATTGCGCCAAATGCATCTGTAACATCACAAGGAGCTGTGATAGCTACAAGACCAGCAAGTGATGCATTAAGACACATTGAAACATCAGGCTTGCCATACTTAACCCATGTAAAGATCATACATGTAACTGTTGCAAGAGCTGGAGCAATTGTAGTTGTTACAAATACTGATCCAAGCTGATCAACTGAAGTGCAGGCTGCACCGTTGAAGCCGTACCAGCC
>JAEEGL012681896.1_pt1 | contig 14335 bp, 8 predicted proteins | sample 9134231 | NCBI WGS metagenome assembly JAEEGL01 (sample SAMN16246548, study PRJNA631951) | gut metagenome | biome: gut microbiome; feature: rumen; material: fiber-attached | host: Bos | place: Iran: Karaj | collected 2018-10
AGACCAATTTTCATTAAGGATTTCCAACCATCTAAAATAAAATTATCTAAAATTCTAAATAAAATTTTAGGAATATCTTTTTCTAAAATAAATTGTCTAGATGTTAAAAATAAAGTAATAAACCATGGAGATAAAAAAATTTGAGAATCAATTGATTTAATATACAAATAATAATATAATTCAGGTTCAAATAATGAAATAAGTCTATTAAAAATATAATAAAAATTTTTTAATTTATTCAAATCCTTATTAAATATTTTATTATATTCAGTATTAAAAAAAAATGATAAAAAAATATAAAAAGCATTTTCTTCATTTGTTATTTCTAATAATAATTCTACAATATAATTCATTCCTTGATAATATTTAATATCTCCATTTAAAGTTGAAACACAATATAAAATATTTAACATTTGATTTCTTTTTTCTTCTATTTTTTCATTATTATTTATTCTTGTTCTTAAAATATCTTTTTGAATATTATTTTTTAATTTATCATCATTTATACTTTTTAATATTTCTTCGTATTTATATTTTTTCTTTAATTCTGATATATTTAAATAATTTTCCCATAATTTTAATCTTAAATTATTTTCTATTTTTGAATCTTTTAATATTAAATTATATATTTTTTTCTTTAAAGATTTTCCTATATTTTTTGAAAGTAATAATAAATTTATATAATCTTTTTTATCCAAATATTTTAATGTAGAACTTAATAATTTAATATTTTTTTTTTCAGTAATAACTTTAGTAAATTTAAAATAAGTTTTAATTTCATTTTTTAAAAATCTCTTAATTGTATGATTAGAAATATTATTTTTGATTTGATAATAATATAAATAATCTTTATTAATTTTATAATCTTCTATTAATTCAGAAATCATATTTAAAGAATCTTCAAAAGATACATTAAAACAAGAAAAACTTGGAATATATTCTTTAATTATTAAACTCATTTCTTGACTTGTTAATTGATCACAAAAATTAATTTTTGAAACATCAACTAAAGTATAATATTTAATTAAAGGATAAATTCTACTTTTACCAATTAAAGTAGTTTTATAAATATCATCATTAAATATATACATAAACTTAGAAAAAAAATTATCTTTTTCATTTGGAAAATCCATATCATTAATTTTTAATACTAAATCATTTATTTTATAAGATAATTTTACTTCACATATATTTTTCCAAAAAGTTTTTGTTCTAAAATATTTATTTTTACTTAATATTGCACAAAGGAATATTTTTTTATTATTTACTTTATCATAATAATAAGTTCTTTCTGCAATAAAAATAATTGCTAAATTTAAATGAAATTTATTTGACATTATTGAACTATTACTTATAGCAATTAAAGTAAAAATTTCACTTAATAATTCTAAATTTTTTAAATTTAAAAATTGAATATATGAATTGTTTTTTTTCTCTATAATTAAAGATATAAATTGTTTATCATAATCATTTTTTTGATATTTAATTAATTCAATTAAAACTGAAATATCATCTATTGGATAATTTTCTTCACTTTTTAATTCTGTAAATATTTTATTTAAATAATGATTTAATTCTAAAGTATTAAATTTAGTAATAAAATCTTTTTCATTCAATTGTAAATTTTGAATATTATTTTGTTCATTTGTCTTTATAAAATCTGAAAAAGAAATAAAATTTTCTTTTGGTATTCTTTCATTATTTTTTTCATATTTATTTATTTCATCATATACTAAGAATTTATCTTTTTCTATTATTTCAGGAGAAATTAATTGATTAATTAAATCTATATATTCTTGACTATTTTTTTGAAATTCAATCATAAAATCTTTATATTTATCCATCATAGTTTTAATTAAATTAATTCTACTTTCTTCATTTTGTTTTATCTCATTTATTATTTCAAAATATCTTTGATTATAATTTAATACTTGTTTATTAAATCTTTCAATTTCACTTTTATATATAAATTCATCATTTTTAACTTGTGAACTAACTTTTATTATTTTATCATTATATAATTCTTTTTGTTGAAAATTACCTTGTATTGTTTTTGCTTTATTAATTATTTCATTTAATAAATAATTACTATTATAATATTCTTTTTTTGCTAAATCAAGGAATTTTTTATATTTTAATATATCTAATGTTATTTTATTTAATTGATTTATTTGTTGTTGATAAGTTGCTTGTTGAGATTTACCAAAATCTTCTAATGGAAAAATTACTTCTTTTTCCATTCTATTCGATATTTCAAATGTTTTTTCAAAACTTTTTTCTATTGTTTGTTTTATTTGTTGTATATTATTAAAAAGAATTGAATTTAATGGATTAAATTTTTTTTCAAGTATTTGAAATTTACTCTTATAAGTTGAAGCAGTCTCTTTATAATAAAATAGATGTAATTTAAAGAAATCTAATAATTGAAGTAACTCTTTTAAATGAAATTCTGAATTTTTGAATAAAGTTTTATTTTCTGAAATTATATTTAAATAATCCATTTTTATAATATTTATTATTTTACATTCTTTTTTAATTGAATTAATAAAAAAATAAAATATAAATTTATATTTAAAAACAATAAAAAATAAATAGAATTTTATTAATAAAACAAAATAAGCTTAAACATTAGTTTTACTAAATTTAAAAAGTTTTGTTTTTCTTTTAGTAAGACTCTTTTTCGTTTTAGCTTTCTTACAATCTTCTTGTTCTAAATTTTTTAGTGGATTAACTTCATTTTTTTTATTCAATATTATATTACTAATATCATATAATATTTTACTCCAATATTCAAAATCAGAATTAAGAAGTGTACCAATAAGAGAATGTGTAACATTAAAATTATATTTTATTTCCTCAATTAAACCTAATTTACTTCTATCTTCAAATTGATAATATTCTATTTTTGGAGAATGTACAATTATTTTTAATTTATTTAAAATATCATTATTTTTACTTTTATAAAAGAAATTATCAAATTTTTGAATATCTAAATCTTTTAAAAATTCCATTGAAAAAGTAAAATCATTGCCTTTTTCATTTATAATTAAACTTTTATAGATTATTTCTTTTGAATTATAACCTTTTTGTATTAAATTAAATAGTAATTTCATTTCATAAAATGTTAAAGGAAAGGTTCTAACTATTTTATCAAAACAAATTTCAATAATATAACAATAGAAATGTAATAAATATATTTTATCTTGATTATTGTGCTTTAATTGAGCCAAAAAAGAAAAATCTTTTTTATTATTAATATCATCAATAAAACTTTTTTCATAGTAAGAACAAAAATTAATTTTATATTTATCAATATTAATAATATTAATGTTTTTTTTTAATTGAAAAATATAATGAACTTGTTCACGAAAACTTTTAAGAGAACTCAAATAACATAAAGTACAATTATACCAATTTAAAAAGTCATTTTCAATTAAATAAATTAATAAACCTTTTCCTGCATTTTTTATAATTTTTGCTCCTTTATTTTTTCTTAATTCAATTTTAGGAGGAATAATTTCAAACAAATAAATTGTATTATTAAATAAAAATGGATATTTTTTTATATCTTGGCTTTTATGATTAAAAAATAAAGAATTTTCTTTAAATAAAGGAAGTGATTTTCCAATTTGAATTTCAAATTGTTTTATTTCTTCTTTTTTTACTTTTATTTTATTATCTTCTGTTATTTCAATTATCATTGACAAAAATATAATAAATATTTCAATTGAAAATGCATAATAAAGTGGTAATAAATTAAAAGGTAAATAAAATTCAATTTTATCATTTTTTTTTTGATTTATTATTTTTAATTTAATTGATTTAAGAGTTAAAAAAATATTTTCCTTTTCATATTTTTTTAATTTAAACCCTTTTGTTAAACTTGATATATTCGAATCTTCATAATTATTAATTTTTTCATTTAAAATACCCATTATTTTAAAATAATTATTATAATTTTTATATTCAAACCGCTCTTGAATAATTCTGTAATAATAATTAGGAAGAAAAGTTACCATTGCTTCACTATTATTAATATATTCAATAATATTTTTATTTACTTGATTTAAAGGAAAAAAATAACTTTTTGTAGTATTCAAACCAAAATTTTCTTCAGTATTATTTATTGATAAAGGATATTCTGAATCAGTAAATAATATTTTTTTTCTTACTTCAATTTCTGAACTTAAAGTATATCTATTGGAATTTGAATCAGTATAATTTTGTATTGAACTCTTTGGTCTTTTTTCATTTATGCTATTTTTTATTCTTTTATTCCTTGTTTTTTTTGTATTTGTATTTGGGTAAAAATCAGTGATTAATGTTGATCTAAAAAGTTTTAATGGTTTACAATATTGTTCTCTCATTTCAGAAAGAATATATTTCATCATTTTTTATTTAAACAAAAATTTTATAAAAATATTAAATTAAAAAATAAATTAAAAATAATAATAATGAAATTTGTTTATAAATGAATCAATAATTAATTTTTTTTGAACCTACAATAAATATTAAACTATTTTTTTTAACTGTTATTAAATTTTATTTTATTTCTTTATATATATCTAATAATTAATATCTTTAATACCGTTAATAATTGTATTAAAATTTATCTATATATTAAAATATTATGTTATCAATAGAATTTTTTTAAAATTCATTTTTATAATAATTAAATATATTTTCAGGAATAAAAATTTGAAAATCAAGAATAATAAGAAAATTATATTCAATTAAATTTAATTCTTTTAAAGAAATCCCTGCAATTGAAGAATAATATTCATTTTTATATATTTTGTCTTCATTCATTTTTATAGCAAGTAAAATACTTGCAAATAAAAATTTATGTATATTAAATACAGTTAAATTAATGTTTTTTTTGATTATTTGATTTAAATATGTTAAACTTAATATTAATATATTATCTTCACAATTTGTAAATTCTACAATGCGAGATAAATAATTATATATTGAAATATTAGGAATTTCATCATTATTAAATATATCTAATAAAACAATCGATGAATTATTAATATTAATATTTGACCTATTTACAATTAATTTTTCAATGGCAAATGTTATTGATTGGATTAATTTTTCATTTTTATTATATGAAAAAATATTTTGGTCTATTAAATCTTCTGGACAAATTTCAATTGCACTTGATGAATTTTCACTATTGAATGATTCATTATTTATATCATTAATACATTTAAAATCTTGTTCATTTATATCCTCTATCAATTGTACATTTGACATTTTAAAATAATATTCTTGTTATAAAAATTAAATTTTTCCTTTTATTTATATTGATTATGAATTATTTTTTAATAATAAATATTTTATTTTATTTTATAAGAATATGGATTTTTTTATCAAAATTAATTTATTTTATTGTATATAAAATAATCTAATTGAAACATGAATAAAATAATAAAACAAATATCAAATATAAAATTAAAAAAAAAAACAATAATTAAAAAAATTATGAAAAAACATATTAAATATATATAAAAAAATAAACATCAAAAAAACTTTTTAAAAGAATATTCCAAATATAGTAATAAAAAAAGTAAAAAATCCATATTTAACCTTATAATCAAAATTAAAACAATTAGTTCCATTTCCTTCAATAACTTGAAATTCATAACTAGAACTATCATAATAAGGAATACCAATAGTAGTAATAAAATCATTAAAACTAGTAAAAATTTGACTAGGATAAATAAAACTTTGACCACTAGAAACTCTACTAGAAATCCCAGAATTAATAGTTAAAAAACCACAACCATCAAATCTATTAGTAGAAGTAGTTAAACTAATAGTTCCTTCTTTTGTAACATTCCATAATTTTTCTGCAAAACTTTTACAAATATTAATTGTTTTTACTGTTGAAGTTTCTGTTTGTTTTGTTATATAATTTCCTTCATAAGGTGAACATGATAAACATAATAAATCTTCTAATTCTGGATATTTTCTTAAACAAGATTCTGGTATTATTTCTAATGTTTTTTCTCTAATATATTCATCATTCATTATATTACAACATGATAAGTCTTTATATTTGTAACATTTTTTTAAGTTTGGATATGGCTATTTTTTTTATTAAGTTATATATAATTTTATTTTATTTTTTTTTACATTAATTGGAGAAGATGATGTTATTGTACATGATGATGATGGTGTTTCTTTTATTGTTTTTGAATATGAAATTAAAGTAATTGTTATAAAAGTTAAATATAATTTTTTGAAAGTCATTTATTTAATTTATCTATTTTTTTTTTTAAATTTTTTTTATTAATTATATAATGGATGATAATGAAATAGTATTAATAAAAGCTCAATTAACTTGTCATTATTGTGGGAAATTTTGTAATGAACCTGTAGAATGTAAAATTTGTTCTTGTAATTATTGTACCTATTGTGCTCAATTTGTAAAAATATGTTTAAGTGAAAGTTGTCAAAAAGTAAATAATAAATTAGAGACAAAAAGTAATGAAGCTATAAAAAGAATGATAAAAAATAATGAATTTCCACCTATTTGTGAATTTTGTGAAAAACAATTTAATAATTATAATGAGTATGAAGATCATTTAGTAAATTGTCCTCATCATTTTTTCTTTTGTAAAGTTTGTCAAAATAAATTTTCAGATAATAAAAAATTTGTCCATCATTTATTAAATGAACACTTTGATAATGTTTCAAAAGAATTAATTGATAATAGTTAAATATTTTTAATAAATAAATAATTAATATAAAAAAATTTTTTTTTTTATAATTCATTTTTTAATTTTTTTATTTTTTGATTATGATTAATATATTTTTTTCATAAAAAAATTATGGAACAAGAATTTCCATTTCCTTTTCCTTTAGAAGTTCCAACACCAGAAGATTATGGAGAAACAGATGTAATGATATTAAAAGGTTATTATTTAGATACTTTTAAAAGATTATTAAATTCATTTGGAAAACAAAAAAGATTTAAAATATTTTGTGATATACAAACATTACAATTATTATCTTTTTTAACATCAGATTTCCAAATTGGTGATAAATCAAGAATAGAAAAATATGAAATAAATAATGAAATAAATAATAAAACATTTCAGTTTAAAGTGAATGAAATTCCTATTTTTTTTATAAGACCTTTAATACAATATGTTGATATTTGTATTAATTTCTTTTATAAATATAATAATAAAAATCAATTAGGTTCTCTTGAAGTTGTTTTTGTTCCAGGTCAAAATTATGAAATAACTCAACATTTAAGAAATATTCCAATAGAAATTTTTCATATTCAAAATTTTTATATTGATTTAATTCCACTTAATCATGATTTAATAACTTTATCTCAAAATAATTCTTTAAGAGAATTATTTTTAGAAAATAATAATACAATATTAAATTATTTTGCAGAAGCAATTGTAAAATTAGAATCATGTTATGGGAAAATACAATCTTATTATTTAATAGGTGAAAAAAGTAAAATTTTAAAAAATTTAATTGAAAGAAATGAAGAAGAAGATAATTTAAATCCAAATTTTGGTAAAATATTTTCAAGTATTATAATTGATAGATCATGTGATTATATTACACCATTATGTACTAATTTTACTTTCGAAGGTGCATTTGATGAATATTTTGGTCTTAATTTTGGTAAAGTTTTATCTAAAGAAAATTTACTTAAAGAAGGTTTTAGAAAAGGAAAAGAACCAAATAATTTAGTATTAAATGAATATCCTTTTACTTTATGTTATCCTCAAATTCGTTCTATGCATATTATACATGCTAATATTTATATAGATAAGAAATTAAAATATTTTTTTGATATTGTTCAAAAAGGAAAAAATTTAAATGAACTTGCTGGTTTAAAAGAATTTGGTAAAATTAATATTTTAGAAGTTTTAAAAGAAAGAGATTCTACAAATATGTGTTTAAATATTGCTAATTATATTGATAAACAAAGAAAAAATTTTAAAGTATTATCTTTAATTGAAAAAGAACAAATTTTACTTGCTGGAGAATTACCTTCTAATTTACATAATATTTATGATCAAATGATATGTAAAAAAAGAGATATTTATGATTTATTACGTTTAATGATTTTAGAAAATTTAACTCAAGATGGTATATTAAATTATAAAGAAATAAAAAGAGATTTAATTAATATTTATGGATATGAAAAAATATTTTTATTAAATAATTTAGAAAAAATAAATTTATTAAAAGAAAAATATACTTCAATGTTTGGTAAAACAAGTTCAAATATTTATAATACAATAGTAAATAAATTTCAATTAATAAATGATAATTTTGATTTTGATAAAATAGATGATTGTTCTTATGTTTTAGGTGGATATTGTCCATTTACTTTAAAAATTATTGAAGCTTTTAGTAAAGGAGGTTGGAAAATTTATAATGATGCTTTTAAAAGTACTGGATTTTATTTTGATTATCCACAAAATGAAAGTGAGATATTTATGAATAAAAAAGAAAAAAATATTGTTTTTGTTTTATTTATTGGTGGAATTACTTATAATGAAATTGCTGGTATTAGATTTTTAAATATGATTAATAAAGATTTAAAGTTTATTATTGTTACTACTAATATTCTTAATACTAAAAATACTATTTCACAATTTGATAATGTTGTTCGTAAGAATTTTTCTATTAAGAAGTTTTATCAAGATTTTGAAAATATGAAAAAAAAGAAATAATAGTTTATTTAAAGTTAATATTTAAAAATATAATTATATTAAAATATTTTATATTTGAAATTAAATATAATTAAAGAAGAAAAAATTTAATGAAAAAAACTAAGTATAAAAGATATTCAAATAATAATATCTTTTTTTTATTTCCATATAAAAATAATACAAAATATATAAATAATTTGACTCAGTGACTTTTTAGTTTCACTTTAATATTTAATTAAAAAATTTAAATCATAAGAAAGCTACCAACTCATGCATCTAAAACTTTTAATTACAATTTTAACATAAAAAAAAATTAAATTCAAACGATTACACCAACATATGAATTCAATTTTTATGTTAAATTAATTATTTTTAATGTTTTCAATTATTTAATTATAAAAAAGAGATAATTAAGTATTATTATCTTTAATATATACATATTATATAAATGTTAATAATATATCTTTTTTCGATTTGATATTGATATTCAAAATATTATCTCTAAGAAAATTTTTAAATTAAAAATATAAATTCCTTATATTAAATAATTTTATTTATTATTTTTTATAAATTTTTTTTGATTACTGTAATCATTAAGTAAATTATTATTTATACCTTGTGTTAATTCCATATAAATTCCATCAACTTTCTTTAAAAAATTTTCCTTTTCTTTTTTATTTAATTTTTCAAAATAATCTCCTTTTAAATAAATAGCATTCATATATTTATAATCTAAATTAGTTTCTTTAATATATTGAATTAACTCATCTTCATTAGAATACCAAGAATTTAAAAACAAAGAAATTTTTCCAAAAAGTTCTTCTATATTAATTTTCTTTTTATATTCCTTAAACTTTTCTTCTAATTTCATTTTAAATATTTTAATATCTTTTAAAAATAAACTTCTTCCAGTTGAATTAATATTTTTAATTAAACAAAAAGAAGTTTGTAAATTATCAACAACAAATTTAATAAAAATATTATAAAATCTTAATTGAGATTGAATAGTTAATGAACCACCAGAAAGTACATTTAATTTATCATATTTTTCATCCATTTCATCTAATAAAGAATTAATAAACGGCGAAGCATCTGAAAAATCTAAATTATCATCTTCATTTACAACCCATTTTTGATTATGCATTTTTTGAAATATTGGCTCCATTTTAAATATATTAAAACATAATGGTCTATAAATAAATAATCTTATTTCACGTGTTGCTATTTTATATAATTCTATTTTATCATCTATAACTTTTTTTTGTTCTTCATTTTCATTTTTTATATTTATTCTTAATTTTTTTATATATTTATAAATTGAAATTATACTTTCTATAATTACTATACTTTCAATTAATAATGAATATGTATTTGATGGATTTAAAGATACATCTTGATTTAATTTTGGGAAATATACATTTTTTGAATCTGTATCATCACTATTTACATTATTTAAAAAATCAACATTTTCACATTCATATATTTTGCTTAAATTATCTCTTGCTATTAATAATAATAATCTCATATGTTTAAAGTTGTTTAAAAAAAGAACATAGGGAAATATTTCTAAAAAATTCTTTTTTTCTTTTAATTCATCCATATTTATTAATTGAAATACTTGACTTAAATAATTTTTTTTAATTGTTAATAAATTTACTGCACTTAAAATAAAATAATCTCCTATTAGAAATAATTGAGTATACATATCGTATGAAATTGAATCAAATAAAATTACGTTATCTATTAATTCTTTATATGTTTTTAAAACTGAATATGATGATGTACTTATTATATTTTTTGAATTATTTAATTTTTTTGATAATATTTTAACACTTGTATCATTATTATTATTTTTAACTGAAAAAAAATTTCCTAATTTTTCACTCATATTATCAAATAAATCTTTAATAGTTTCATATTTAGAATGAGATTCATTCTTTATATTATTAATATATTCTTGAGCTTCTTTATTAAATATTGTTAAATATTTTTTAAAATATAAAGGAACTTCATTTTTTATGTCAGAAAAAATTTCATTATTATCTTGTAAAGCAAGTCTTTTTAAATTATCATTTTGTAATAAAATTCCTGTTTTTTTTATATGAATTTTAATAATTGCCTTTGATTGTATAAAAATTAAATCTTGTAATAATTTTTTTATATGAACACTTTCATTTATTTCGAATTCTTTTTTTATATATTCTAAAAAAACATTAATTAAACATAATATCATATAAAAATTTTTTTTATTACTAAAAGAATTATTTTGAATATTTGGAATTTCATTAAATAAAATGTAAATAACTTTAGACATTTTTTTCTCAAATATGAAAAAGAATTCTTCTCTTTTATCATATAATAATTTTTTAATATCATCAGAATTACTATTCATATAAGAATTATAATTTTCAGATACAACAACTAAACTTTTTAAAAGTTCAGGTATACAATTAAAAAATTGATTTTCTTTAATTGAATAATTTTTAAAAATAGAAAATTTATTTTCATTATTATCATTAATAATAAGAGTAATTTTTTCTTTTGTAAAAGGTAAAATTTTTTCTTTACAAATTTTAAGTATTGTATCTCTAAAAATATTTTTTAAATTATTCATAAATTCTTCTAAAGGTTCTTGATTTTGAATAATTTTTACAATTTTAAATAAACTAAACATATCATTAATATCTGATTTTTTCTTAATAAAGATAGATTGAAATTCTTCATTAAAAGTTTCTTTCATTTTCTCCATTTTATGACTTATATTATCTAAAAATGAATTTGATATTAATAATTTTCTCCTTCTTATTAATTGATTATTTTTTTCAAATAACATAACTTCATTTTGTAATTCAGTTAATTTTGAAAAAAATGATGAGTATAATTTTTTTTTTTTCATATCTTTTGCTATTTTTAATTTCTTTAACCAAATTAATAAATTTTCTTCTAAAAATTTTTTTAATAAAGTCATATTTCTCAGTTTTTGTTTTTTAACTGCTATTTTTAAAGTAGTTATTATATAATGTTCTTTTATATTTTTTAATTTTAACTTCATTTTTTTAATATCTTCAACTCCTTCTAATAATAAATGTTCTCTTCTTTTTAATTTTCTTAAATTATTCACTAAAATAATTAATTTGAATTAAAAAAAATATTACTTATTAATTCAAAATTTTCTTTAACAAGAAAATTTAAATAAGTTTCAATTACTTTTTTTTTAATTTCTAAAATTTCTTTTGTTTCTAAAATATAAAGTGTTGTCGATTCTTCATCAAAAATATTTTTAATTTGATTTAATCTATCAACTAATAATTTTCCTTCAAAAGAATCATTTCTATATTCTTTTTCAATTAAATTAAGAGGATCCTATAAAATATAAATTGTCAATAATGAATAAATTATATACATTACAATTATTTTTTTTAATTTCTTTTAATAAAATTTGTTTTATTTTCCTATCATCTATCATTATTAATTGTCTATGTTTATTCCATGATGCCCCTATTTCTGAATGTGCTGCTTCTTCTAATGAATTAACATATTTTGTCCAAGTTTCTGAATTATCCATTTAATGATAAAATAAAAAAATATTTTTTTATTAAAATTTAATTTTATTATTCAGTTAATTAAGGAAAAAAATATATTTATAAAAGTTATTTTACATATTTTAATATTTTCATTCTTTTTATTATTGAAAAAATATGAATAAGATTTACAAAAATATCAATTATAAGTTTAAAACATTATAAAATAATTAATCTATTATATTAATTAACATTTTTATTTTTTTAATTATAAATATCATCTTAATATAAACATATTATTTTAATAGTTTTTAATATTATTTTATAATTATATTCAATATTATAATCTATTTTATAAAATGATAAAAAAATAAAATTCTTACTCACAAAAAACTTAATTTCTAATAACTCTTTATATAAATAAATAACTAATTAAAAAAAAAACCAAAAAATGCAATTTACTAAATAACAAACTTATCAATATCATCACAATACACATCTTTTTTATTCAAACATTCCAAAACTTTCTCAAGATACAAAATAATCTTCCTAAAACTTGGTCTATCCTCACTATTATACTTCAAGCATTTAACAACTAATTTCTTTAAATAATCATTAAAAGTATTATCAGGAACATGAACAATTTTTCTACAATCTGCAACAATTCCAATAATTTGATTAGGTTTTAAATTACTATACGGAATTTCTCCAGTAATAATTTCATATAAAATCATACCATAAGAGAAAACATCAGAAGCTTCATCATATTTAACATTCTTCATTATTTCAGGTGGCATATAATGAGTTGTTTCATTTTTACCATTTAACATTTGTCCTTTTTCATATAATATATTTACCATTTTACTAACACCAAAATCAGTTATTTTAACATGATAATTTTCATCAAGTAATACATTTGTTGTTCTTAAATCACAATGTGTTATATTTCTACAATGTAAATATTTTATTGCTAATGCTATTTCTAATGCTATTTTTGTTGTTAAGTTTAAATCATATTTTTTGTAATTTTCTTCTTTTTTATATTTTACTTTGTGTATAAAATCAAATAAATTTCCATTGTTTATATATTCCATTATTAAGTAACATGTATTGTTATTTGATATTGATGCACCCATGAATAATACTAAGTTTGGATGACGTAAATTACTTATTATGTTTATTTCTTTTATAAATTTTAAAAGTATTGCTTTTAAATCTAGGTTTTTATTTATTTTGTTTTGGGTTTCTTTTTCTTTTTGTTTTTTTAAGGAAAAATATTTTTTTATTGCTACTTTTTTTTCATTCCAATTACCTAAATATACTATTCCTAAAGGACCTTCTCCGATTTTTTTTAAGATTTTTAATTCATTAAATGGAATGTAAAAATTAAATCCACTTAATGTAAGGGAATGTAAAAGTAATTTTGTTAAGGATATTTTTGTTAATGTAAATTCTACATTTTCTATTATTTTATTATAATTTTTAGAATTTACTGCTGGTAATATAATTGATGATCTATTACTTTTATTATTTACTGAAGTATATATTGTACTTATATTATTATTTAAATCAATATTAGAATTTTTTGTTGGAGAATTTTTATTTACTAAATTATTATCACTATTTTTTTTTAAACTTTTCATATTTAAATTTGATGATGCTCTTCTTATCATTCTTCTATTAAAACTACTTTTAATTTGATTTATACTTTGATTTATTGTTGAATGTCTTATATCATTTCTTGAAAAGTGAATTAAAGTAGTAGTTGAAATATCTTTACTTTCTTTTATAGTAAAATTATTAGTATCTGTATATAATTCATATTTTTCTGAATAATCAGTATATAATCTTACAAATATTCTTAAAAAATCAATTGATTTTAATATAATTTTTGTATCTCTTACATCTACTATATTATAATCTTTTAATTCATTTCCAGAAAATTTTAAAAATTTAACTCCATTTATATTATTATTTATAATAATATCTTTATATTTATTTTTTTCAATTCCAATTCTATTCATCCATGTTACAATATTTTTTGCAGTCCATTCAAAAATTTTATTATTATTATAAAGTAAATCACTAGTATAAATAATTAAATTCATAGCATCAAAA
>JAEEGL014995171.1_pt1 | contig 14335 bp, 13 predicted proteins | sample 9134231 | NCBI WGS metagenome assembly JAEEGL01 (sample SAMN16246548, study PRJNA631951) | gut metagenome | biome: gut microbiome; feature: rumen; material: fiber-attached | host: Bos | place: Iran: Karaj | collected 2018-10
CCTTTCCCATATATTATATTATCAATTGTTTCTTCAATTTCATCTAGTTCTATATAATTATCATTTTTGAAATATATAAATATATCCATAACATGCTCCTATAAGATTCTCCTATTATATGATATTCGTGACAGTTTCATAATAATAATCTATAATGAACTCCGTGAAGAATATTAGTATTTATAATTTGAAAGGGAACAATTATAAATGGGAAGTGTTTTACGAGACAACCTCAATAACAATTGGGTTGATCCGGGACGAAAGAACTATGTGCTGCAGGAATATCAGCATTTCGCTTCAATCAATAGATGATAAACTCTTTTTGAATTTTAGAACTTAAGGATATTGTGGCTCCTAGGAGATATGACTGATACCCTATTCCGGTGTATCAGTCACTTCAGCACCTTCGGTCATGTCATAATTTTCCTGCTGCTTATTCTTTTTAAGTTTTTTCATAATTATCACAGCTACTATAATCGCAATTATTATGGCGGCTATTATGAGTGCCAGTTCAATGATTACTCCGACCTTGGAAAGAGAAAACTCTACATGCGCGGCTTCTCCTGGTTCCATTGAGAGGACGTCCCATGTAAGAGTCTTTCCATTGTCTGAAACTTCTGTTGCATTATGCTGCTTAGGCTTATTCGGGAACTTCATAGTTATCCTGAGATATCCGCCACTCTGAGCAAACATAGGACCATACTGCTTCAATTGTTCCTGTGTCTCCTCATCTATAAGTGCCCAGTCCACAACATAGTCATTTCCATTCTTTGTAACCGATAAACTTTCTGCACCTATTTGTGTCAATTCTTCTGCGCCATTAAATACATACTCCATATCTTCGATATCAACATTTCTCTTCGTGCATTCAAATCCCTCAAAACCATCCTGCTTATAGGTCTTACACTCCCAGCCGATTTCTTCCAATTGCTTATTGGTCTCTTCGTCAGCCGCAGCCGCCGCTTCTTTATCACCGACTGATGTAGCATAAACCATAGTGATATCAGCTTTACCATTTATCTTATATTCCACTATAGCTTCACTTCTTATACAACCTGTGAAACAGAAGATTGATACGATACATAATAATATTGTTTTTACCAGTTTACTCTTCATAGATAAATCTCCTTCACTTAGAATGTCATTTCCCCCAAAACAACCTGATGCTATTATAACATAATACTTGTTATAAAATTCTTTTAATGATAGAATTACGGAAGTTTTTACATGAAAAGGATTACGTTATGAACAAACAGGAACAGCATACACAGTTCACGCATTCTCTGATACTTCTGCTTACAGCCATTATATGGGGAACTTCCTTTGTGGCCCAGTCAGCAGGTATGAAGACTGTTGGACCGATCATATATAACTGTATAAGGATGTTTCTCGGAGGACTCATTCTGATACCGATCATACTTATAAGGAATCAGATCTGTAAGAAATCCGGAAAACCGGTGAATAATATAAAGCTCTCAATCAAAAGAGGACTCATAGCCGGAATTATACTCTGTGCTGCAAGCAATCTTCAGAATGTTGCGATGATAGACGCTTCTGCCGGTAAGGCAGGCTTTATGACTGCTCTTTATATTATCCTTGTACCGGTGCTCGGAATCTTCATCGGAAGAAAGACCTCATTTCTTACCTGGATAAGTGTCGTACTCGCTCTTATAGGCCTGTACTTCCTGTGTATCGGACGTGGAGGAGCTTTCTACTTTGCACCATCAGATATTCTTCTTATGGGCTGTGCACTGTTCTTCTCCTTCCATATCTTATTTGTAGATAAGGTAAGCAAAGATATAGACGGTCTCACACTTGCATGTACCCAGTTCATAGTAACCGGTATAATAAGCATTCCATTTGTATTTATAATAGATATCCTATTACTTCATATGAATCCATCTATGACAACTCTGACAACCGCATGGCTTCCGATATGCTATTCAGGATTCATGAGCTGTGGAATCGCTTATACGCTGCAGATTATAGGTCAGAAGGGAGTTAATCCAACTCTCGCTTCACTTATAATGAGTCTCGAGTCTGTTGTATCCGCCATATCAGGACTTATAATCCTGAATCAGCGAATGACCACTGACGAGACCATCGGCTGTATCGTAATGTTTACAGCGGTAATCCTGGCTCAGCTTCCTACGCCTAAACGTAAGGACAGAGAAAATATAACTGCATAAGATTGCAAACAAAAACAGGGTTTGGTATCACACATTACCAAACCCTGATATTTTTACTTATCGTCATCATCATCTGAATCATTGTCATTATCAACGCCTCTTGAAGGCTTATCTGACCTCTTCTTCAGAAAAAGTATTAAACATATAGCGGCGGCGGCTACAAGTGCTGCCAGTACAAGAAGTATTACCGGAGACTGATCTCCTGTTGCCGCATTTGTTATAGTATATCCATTCATGATTCTCTCCTAAAATATGGCGTATCCGTCATATATTAATATGAGTACTTATTAAGCGCATATACAGCAAGAGCAAAAGCAAGTCCGATAAGAACATCTGAATCAGTCATAAACTCCATGATATAAGTAGGAGTCAGGTTCAGCGCCTGTCCCGGAATAAGATACTGCTCATTACGAACCTTCATGACATCAAGTGATCCGCTCTTAACAACATACTGCCACATAAAAGCATCACCGACGATCTCCCAATCCTCATCAAAATCGATGTTGTAGTTCTGGGCAAGAGTAAAGAAATCTCTCTCGATGGTTCCGAACTTATCACGTGCACAGAACTCAAATCTTACGATGTCACCATCATACTTCTCCTGAACGTAAGCAACTTCAGAAATAGTATCAGCCATGAATATCTTGATTCTGTGGCCTGTTGCGATAAAGTCGTCCTTTGTATAATAAACTTCCTTACCACGTTCATTGAATACCTTAACAGTATCCTTCTCTTCAAGCTCATTAGCTTTAATATATAGCTGTGCCATCCTTAAAAATCCCTCTTTTCCAAAAAGAGCTTACCACTTTCGTGATAAGCTCTTATTCGTTTTTTGAAATTAAAGCTGAAATAGATTATTCAGCATCATCAGCTACTGCTGCATCCTCAACTGGATCAGCTTCTGCTGCTTCTGTATCAGAATATACTGTATCATCAGCTTCTTCATCAGCAGGTGCCTGATCCTTAAGAAGTGCCTTGATTGAAAGGCTGATCTTCTTCTCAGCTACGTTAAGGTCAACAACCTTAGCTGTAACTTCCTGACCTCTTGTAAGCACATCAGCTGGCTTCTCGATACGATCAAGAGAAATCTGTGATACATGAAGGAGTGCATCGATTCCTGGCTCAAGTACGATGAAAGCACCGAACTCTGTCATTCTTGCTACTGTTCCTGTTACAACAGTACCGATAGCATACTTCTCTTCTGCACCGATCCATGGGTTTCTATCATCAAACTTAAGTGAAAGAGCAATCTTTCCTGTCTCTGTATCAAGCTCCTTGATGAAGCACTCAACCTCATCACCAACCTTGAAAAGCTTCTTAGGATTATCAACTCTTCCCCATGACATCTCTGAAATGTGAAGAAGTCCATCAGCTCCACCAAGATCAACGAATGCACCAAAGTCTGTGATGTTCTTGATCTTACCCTTAACTACATCACCTGTCTTGATGTTCTCGAAAAGTGCCTTAGCAGCTGCTGCCTTAGTCTCTTCGATAAGCTTTCTTCTGTTACCGATGACTCTTCTGTTATGAGGATCAAACTCTGTAAGTACGAACTCAACTTCCTGGTCAAGGTACTTGTTAAGATCCTTCTCAAATGTATCAGATACAAGGCTTGCAGGGATAAATACTCTGCTCTCGCCAACGTTTACGTTAAGACCACCCTTAACAACCTTTGTTACAACACCCTTAAGAACTGTACCGTTCTCAAATGCATCCTTAAGTGCTGCGTTATCCTGCTCAGCAACAACTCTCTTGTATGAAAGAACTACTGTGCTTTCGCTCTCATTAACTCTGAGGACTTTAACCTTGATTGGGTCACCCTCATTAACAACTGTTGTAAGATCAACCGGGGCATTAGAATACTCTGCTGCTGTTACTATACCATCGATCTTGTAGCCGATATTTACAGCTATCTCTTCAGGCTTTACACTGACAACAACTCCATCAACAACCTGACCGGATCTGATTGATACAGTCTCCTCATTTTCTAACATCTCTTCAAAACTCAATTCCGACATCCTGTCATGAACCTCCTTGATTATATAATTCGGGGTAGATGCCCCAGCAGTAATACCTACCCTACTAGCGGATTCAAGAACAGTGAAATCCATGTCATCGAGTGTCTGTATATAGTAAGTATTTGCACAATGCTGTCTGCTTATTTCGTATAACTTCTGCGTGTTTGAGCTTGTCTTGCCACCGATAACGATCATACAATCAACTTCCGATGAAAGTCTTGATGCCTCGTTCTGTCTTTCCTCGGTAGCATTACAGATAGTTTTACAAACATTAACATTATAATAAATTTGTTGCAAAACTGCAACTAATTCTTGAAATTTTTTTAAGCTGTATGTGGTTTGTTCCACAACCACAATTTCACGGTCTGAAAGATCAGGCAGTTTCCTGATATCTTCCTCAGAATCCACTATATAAGCGTCTCCCGAGCACCACCCCAGTGTTCCTTCAACTTCCGCGTGTCCACGATTTCCTATAATAATTATGGCCGCACCCGCAGAACTTTTTTCATCAACAATTTTATGAATATTTTTTACGAATGGACAGGTGGTATCAACATATTCATGACCGGCATCTTCAATCAGTTTATATACGTCTTTTCCGACTCCATGTGAACGAAGAATTATTATGGATCCTTCTGAAATATTCTTCAGTTCATCCAGGCTGTTGAGGATCTTTACGCCCTTTCCCTCAAGCTTTTTTATAACCTCTTCGTTATGTATAACCGGGCCATATGTATATATCGGTCTTCCTGTCTTTGCAGCCTCTTCTGCTTTTTCAAATGCAGTGTCTACCGCTCTTTTAACGCCAAAGCAGAATCCTGCCTTCTCAGCTAGTATAACCTTCATAGACTGCTCCCTATCTGCGTTCCTCAGCAAGCTCTGTAATACGCGCTACAACTTCATCTATGGTCATATCAGATGTATCAACAAGCACAGCATCCTCTGCCTGTCTGAGCGGAGCAATATCACGGTTCATATCCTGATAATCTCTCTGTTCGATACCCTTCTTAACCTCTTCAAAATCAGGAGTCTCGCCCTTTTCAACAAGCTCCTTATATCTTCTCTCTGCTCTTACTTCTACAGAAGCTGTAAGATATATCTTAAGTTCTGCATTTGGAAGTATATTGGTACCGATATCTCTTCCATCCATTATGACATCGTTCTTTGCAGCTATATCTCTCTGCAGGTCAAGAAGCTTAGCTCTTACCGGCTTAAGTGCTGAAGTTGTGGACGCTGCCTGTCCGACCTCTTCACGTCTTATCATTTCAGATACATCGCGGTCATTGAGAATTACTCTCTGTGCACCGTCAACGTATTTGATCTCTATATTTATCTTATCAAGAGCCTCAAGAAGCTGGCTCTCTTCGTTATAGTCTACTTCATTTTCTAAAAGATAAAGTCCGATAGCTCTATACATTGCTCCCGTATCAACATACAGGAATCCAAGTCCTTTTGCTGCAAGCTTAGCTATAGTACTTTTTCCTGCACCTGCAGGTCCGTCAATCGCAATGTTCATTGAAATACCTCCACATATCGCATTTAATTCGCCGCAAGGCACGCTGTGCTCCACGCTATCTGAAGATTGAAGCCTCCGGTAAGCGCATCTACGTCTATTATCTCACCGGCCGCACGAAGGCCCTTAACGCCTTTAATCTCCATGGTTCCTGCATCGATGCTCTTCACATCTATTCCTCCGGATGTGATGATTGCTTCACTGAAGCCTCTCATGCCCACAACCTCCATTGTAAACTCTTTCAGAAGATTTACAAGTCTCATTCTTTCTTCCTGGGTTATGGCATTTACTTTTTTCTCCGGTTTAATCTTAGAACGCTCTATGATAACCGGTATCATAAGCCTTGGAAGAAGCTCTCCCAGGCTGTTGCGAAGTTCTCTGTTCTTAAATGCATCGAAATCCCTTATCACTCTCTTATCCAGTTCTTCAACTGTGAGAGCAGGTTTCATATCAACTGTGATAATGATCTTACCACCTATTTCTCTGAAGAATGCATTTACATCATTCACTCTTTCCTTGGTATCTTTACCACGAAGATCTCTGATGAATCTCGCTATATATGATGAAGCCGACAGCATAAGCGGACCTGTTACACCAAAATGCGTAAACAGCATCTCACCCTGCTCTTCGTAGAGAAGTTTTTTCTTATTCTTCTTTGTGATCTCGTCAGGTATGTACTCTGCCCTTGCCTTAACATTTCTGAGGGATAGTCCCATCATCTCTTTACAGAACGGCTCTCTTATAACTATAGGACAAAGTGCAGGACTGACATCGGTTATCTTTATCTGTGAATCCTCTCCTCTGAGCTTCTCAAGAAACTTCAGACCGTCTCCATCCGAGCCTGTCTGCGGATATGAGAGTCCGCCTGTAGCAAGTACTACTACATCAGCCGGAAGGGTCTTACTGCCTATCCTGACGCCTGTAACACACTTTACTTTATCTGTTCCTTCTCCATCCTCTGTCTCATCCAGAACAAGCCCTGTCACTGCAGTATTGAGCATAACCTTAACCCTTCGGCGTGTAAGTTCCTGCTGAAGAGTCTTAAGGACGTCAGACGAATGGTCTGATTCAGGAAAAACACGGTTGCCTCTTTCTGTCTTAAGCCTGAGTCCCCATTTCTCAAAATCCTCCATAACCATGGACTGATTATAGGAGTAAATAGAACTGTAAAGGAACTTATAGTTGCTTACCACATTTCTGAGGAACTCTTCTTCATCGGTATTATTGGTGAGATTACATCTTCCCTTGCCGGTTATAAAGAGTTTCTTACCCAGCTTCTCATTCTTCTCTATTAATGTTACATCATATCTGTCAGAGGCTTTAATGGCGCACATCATACCTGCTGCACCGCCGCCGACAACAATCATTTTCATCATAGATCTATCCTTTTACAAAATGTGTCACCATATCTGATTGACATGGTGACACACATATTAATTCTTTTTAATACCCGTATATAATCCCGTACGAATTAAACCGGATATGTCTTGTTTGCTGTATCAGCCTTGCTGAGATCAACACCCTTCTGCTGAGCCTCACGATACTTGAAGAACTCAGTAGCAACCTGTGGGAACAGTGCATATGACAGAACGTCCTCGTCCTGCTGAATATACTGTGCAATCTCCTTACGGAGTGTATCAAGCTCTGGTGCAAGATCATCTGCTGGTCTGTGAGTAATAGGAACTGTATCTCCGATAGCCTTCTTCTGAACTTCAGGATTGAAAGGCTTGATAGTCTGTCCATACTTACCTGCCAGAAGGTCCTTAGATTCCTTAGTAATCATCTTGTATCTCTCGCCCATAAGGACATTAAGAACAGCCTGTGTACCAACGATCTGTGATGAAGGTGTAACAAGTGGTGGCTCACCGAAGTCCTTACGAACACGTGGAACCTCTTCAAGAACTTCCTGAAGCTTGTCATCCTGCTTAGCTTCCTTAAGCTGTGAAACAAGGTTTGAAAGCATTCCACCAGGTACCTGATAGAGAAGAGTCTTGATGTTAACACCGAGAATCTTTGTGCTCATAAGACCGCTCTCGAGGCACTCCTCACGATATGGTCTGAAGTACTCAGCGATCTCTGCAAGAAGATTCTGATCAAGTCCTGTATCTCTGTCTGTACCCTTGAATGTCTCAACCATAACTTCTGTAGCCGGCTGTGATGTACCAAGAGCAAATGGTGAAATAGCTGTATCTATAACATCAACGCCTGCCTCAGCAGCCTTGAGATATGTCATAGAAGCTACACCTGATGTGTAATGTGTATGAAGCTGGATAGGAAGTCTTGAACCTTCCTTAAGAGCCTTAACAAGTCTCTCAGCCTCATAAGGAACAAGAAGACCTGACATATCCTTGATACAGATAGAATCAGCACCCATCTCCTCTATACGACGAGCTGTGTCCTTCCAGTAATCAAGTGTATAAGCATCACCAAGTGTGTATGAAAGTGCGATCTGTGCATGACCACCTTCCTTGTTTGTAGCCTTAACTGCTGTCTCAAGGTTTCTGAGATCATTAAGACAGTCAAAGATACGGATGATATCGATACCATTTGCGATAGACTTCTGTACGAAGTACTCAACAACGTCATCAGCATATGGTCTGTAACCTAAGATATTCTGACCTCTGAAAAGCATCTGGAGCTTTGTGTTCTTAAAGCCATCCTTGAGCTTACGAAGTCTGTCCCATGGATCCTCCTTGAGGAATCTGAGACAAGCATCAAATGTAGCACCACCCCAGCATTCAACAGAGTGATAACCAACTTTATCCATCTTATCGATGATCGGAAGCATTTCCTCGGTCGGCATACGAGTTGCAATCAGAGACTGATGTGCATCTCTGAGCACGGTTTCGGTAATGCCGAGTTTCTTTATCTCTGCCATTTTATTATTCCTTTCGAATTAGTATATTTAAATCCCCGTCACCCACGTTCGCAGCCTTCGGCTGCTCCGTCATGACTGTCGCGAATTGTTCTAAACCCCACCACTGCATTTCCGCAGACTACCGTCTGCGTAAATCATGGCTGTCGCCATGATTTCAAGCAATTATGCCTTCGTATGCAAGCAAGCTTGCACGAAGTCCAATTGCTTTAAATGAGTGGCTCGTAGTTTAATGGACGTTGAATATAGCCATAAATGTACCGGCTGCAACTGCAGTACCGATAACTCCGGCAACATTTGGTCCCATTGCGTTCATGAGAAGGAAGTTTGTCGGATCATACTCCGATGCAACCTTCTGTGATACACGGGCAGCCATAGGAACTGCAGAAACACCTGCTGAACCGATAAGCGGATTAACCTTGCCCTTTGTAACCAGACACATGAGCTTTCCGAACAGAACACCCGTCAGAGTACCGAGACAGAATGCTGCAAGTCCGAGAACTACTATCTTAAGTGTTGTTACCTGAAGGAATGCTTCTGCACTTGTTGTAGCTCCTACGGATGTACCGAGAAGGATAACTACAATGTACATAAGTGCATTAGAAGCAGTCTCTGTAAGCTGCTTAACAACACCTGACTCTCTGAAAAGATTTCCGAGCATGAGCATACCAACAAGTGGAGCTGTTGTCGGAAGAATCATAACTACTACAAGTGTAACAACGATAGGGAAAAGGATCTTCTCAAGCTTTGTAACCTTACGTGGTGCAGGCATCTTGATCTTTCTTTCCTTATCTGTTGTGAACAACTTCATGAAAGGTGGCTGAATAACAGGAACCAGTGACATATATGAGTACGCTGCAACTGCTATAGGTCCGAGAAGTGTATCACCCATTCCAAGCTTTCCAGCAAGGAAGATAGATGTAGGACCATCAGCACCACCGATGATTGAAATAGCTGCTGCTTCCTTACCTGTGAAGCCAAGTGCTATAGCAAGGAAGTATGCTCCATAAATACCAAACTGAGCTGCTGCACCAAGGATAAAGCTTGGCGGATAAGCGATCAGCGGTCCGAAGTCAGTCATCGCACCTACTCCGAGGAATATGAGCGATGGAAGTATGCTCCACTCATCCAGCTTATAGAAGTAGTGAAGAAGTCCACCTTCCTGAATAATGCTTGGAAACATATTTACAAGGAACATACCAAATGATATCGGCACCAGAAGGAGTGGCTCAAAGCCCTTTGCAATTGCCAGATACATGAAGAAAAATGCAACGAGAATCATTATATAATTCTTCCAATCCAGAGTTGCAAAGCCTGTCTGGCTCGCCAGATTCTGAATAATGTCTAACATGTTCTACCTCCGGGATTCGTACTTAAACTGAATTAGTTAAGTGTAGCAAGTGTATCTCCCGGCTCAACCTGAGAACCTGTTGATACATTGATAGAAGCAACTGTTCCATCTTCCGGTGCAACAATTTCGTTCTCCATCTTCATAGCCTCAAGTATAAGAAGAACTTCACCCTTCTTAACAGCCTTGCCTACTTCTGCCTTAACGCCAAGAATCTTTCCAGGCATTGGTGCTGAAACAACGATTGATCCTTCGCTTCCTGATGCTGCAGGAGCTGCTGCTGGTGCAGGTGCTGCTGCAGGAGCCGGAGCTGCTGCTGGTGCAGGTGCTGCAACTGGAGCTGCTGCTGGTGCTGAAGAAGCGCCTGTCTCCTCAACAGCAACATCATATGTTGTACCATTTACGGTAATTCTATAATTCTTCATTTCAATCCTCCTAGATTATCTAACTCTTCTAATTGAACGGACAATCAGCTTGTCCTTACTATCTGTAGTAACAGGTCCTCTGGCACTTGCTGTACCTGTTCCTGCTGTTCCTTCTATATAAGCATTGATTGCAGCTGTAATAACCGCAACAAGCTGAGCGTCTGAAACAAGATTTCCATCTGAAGCACTCTTTGGCTGCTCCTTCTTAACCGGAGCTGCTGCTGGTGCTGCAGGCTTCTCTACCTTCTTCTCTGCTTTCTTTTCAGAAACTGATCCGCCTGAAAGAAGTACAGGAACGAATCTGAGAAGATATATGATAAATGCGATAAAGATAAGTACTGCGAATACAACTCCCATACCGATTCCTGTATTAACACCGGCCTTACCGATAAGCTCTCTCTTTGAATATACAGGGCTTACCTCGCACTCATCTGCATCAAATGGATACTGATTATACTGATCATAGATATAACCTGCGATAAAAGAATCCTCATCAGTCATGTCATAACCATAGTCAGCATAATAATACTGGAGATAATCCATTATGCTTGCACCGCTCTGTGAAGCGTACTCCTCGAGCTGCTTTAATGTACCATCTTTGATAACGTCATAGGCTCTGTTCTGAGTGAAAGAAACAGTAACCTTAACATCTCTGTTCTCATACTTACAGATTATTGAGCAAAGAACATTTCCTCTTGCACCGTTTTTGAAGGTGACTTTGTCTTCACTAGTATCGAAGCTGAGGAATGAACCAACGTGGTCAGTTGTCTGTGCAGCTCTGAAACCTGCAACAGCAGTCTTTTCAATAGGCTTACCATCGTTGATATAGTATTCGTACTCTACATCTGAAACTTCATTATATGAATTTACAACTGCCTTAACATAGTTGATGGCTGCTTCTTTGTTGATATCGAAGTTGAGTTCTTCGTCCTCCATAGAGCATCCTGTTAAAGCAAACATAAGAGTGAGAACAAGCAAAAGTAAAAATCTTTTTTTCACGTTCTGTTCACCTCTCTCTTAAAATGTAAAATGCTTCTTAACCGGTCTCTCTTCAACCTTTGTAGCAAGCATCTCAAATGCAGCGATGAGTCTCTTACGAGTTGCATCAGGCTCGATGATATCATCAACATAGCCTCTTCTTGCAGCCGCCTCAACGCTTGCCTGTGTATAATCTATAAGCGCCTTTGCATCCTTGATTGCAGCAACCTTATCTGTTGCCTCAGCGATCTGCTGATCACAGATGATCTTTGCAGCCATCTCTGAATCCATAAGAGCAACCTTTGCCTGTGGCCAAGCAAATACAACATCAGCCCCGATGCTTCTTGAGTTCATAACTGTGTAAGCTGTACCAAAAGCTTCACCGGTAATAAGTGAAACCTTAGGAACTGTAGCATCAGCAAACGCAAGAGCAAGATGTCCTGCTGCAACAGCGATATGCTTCTCGTCATCAACTGTAGCCTCAAAGCCTGTAACGTTTGTGATTGTAAGTACCGGGATTCCGAATGAATCACAGAAGCTTACAAATCTTGATATCTTAGCAGCACCCTTTGAGCTCATGAGTCTTGCCTGGTTAGCAACAGCTCCGACTGTAGCACCGCCCATCTTTATAAATCCTGTAACAACATCTTCTGCATAGCTCTTCTTAAGCTCTACGAAAAGATTGTCATCAGCAATATTCTGAAGAATAGCTCTTGAATCTCCACCAAATGCTTCGATTCCAGGAATTGTTCTGTTAAGTTCATCAGTACATGGACCAACTGCCTCTACTTCGTTGTTTGATGGAAGTATAGAGATAAGATTTCTGATCTCAGTAATTGTGTCAAGTTCTGACTCGCATACATCATCAACGAGTGATGTGTTGCTTCCAACATAATCAGCAGATGCTGTATCAAGCTTCTCCTGATAGTTCTCACTGAGTGAGTTAGGACTGTTAACGAAAAGCTTTGCACTCTTTGTCATAAATGTAAAGTCCGCAAGTGATGCAAGAACTGCTGCTCCTCCTCCACAGTTACCGAATACTGCTGTAATCTGAGGAATAACGCCTGAAGCTACAGCACTCTTCTTATAGATTCGTCCAAATGCTGTAAGTGCATCAGTTCCTTCCTGAAGTCTGAGACCTGCACAGTCAATAAGACCAACAACAGGAGCGCCAACCTTTGTTGCCATATCGTATAATGCAGCAATCTTCTTTGCATGCATTTCACCTATGGAACCACCGAGTACAGATGCATCCTGGCTGTAAACGTAAACCAGCTTGTCACCTATTACTCCGTAACCGGTTACAACACCGTCTCCTGGAGTTTCAGCAGGCGTAATGTTAAAATCTGTAGCTCTTGCAGTAACTCTGGAGCCGATTTCAACAAAACTTGAGTCATCAAGTAAAGAAGCTATTCTTTCCCTTGCTGACAGAGTAAGCTTATCGCTCATTTTTATGCCCTCCATAATTTGAATAAAATAGAAAAGCGGCCCGGCAAAAAGCGGACCGCCAAATTTCGCCTTATATATTATAGCATTTAATACTAACATTTCAAGGCAAATATTTATAATTTTATGCAGATGTAATAATATCTTTATTCTTCACAAGATAATCTATAAGTGAAATTATAGTAAGTGCAAGTGAAGCATATATAAGGAATTGCTCAAAATAATGAATAGGTGTTCCACCCAGATCAGCTATTAGGAAAATAACCATGAACATCTGGAATGTGGTCTTAACCTTGCCCCACCATCCGGCTGCGATCACTCTACCCTTATCGGCTGCGATAAGTCTGAATCCGCTGATAGTGAACTCTCTTGCAATAATGACAATTACTATCCATGCAGGAATTCTTCCAAGCTCGATAAGTGCTATCATAGCTGAACATGTAAGCAGCTTATCAGCCAGCGGATCCATAAACTTTCCGAAATCAGTTACAAGATTATACTTTCTTGCAATCTTTCCGTCTGCCAGATCTGTAAGTGAAGCCACTATAAATACCACAAGGGCTATCCACTTTCCAAAAGGTATTACATCCTGTAAAAATAAGAATACAAGAAATACCGGTATAAGCATTACTCTGAATATTGTAAGTTTGTTAGGTAAGTTCATTCATAATCTCCCTGTCTAATCACATAATTCATGTATTATACACGATTTTATTCTGAAAGAACAGCCTCAAAATCATATATATCAGATTTTGTCAGCTTTACAGGAAGAATACTTCCTGATATAAGCTCTCTTTCGGACTTAAGATACACTAGTCCGTCTACGTCCGGAGCATCACGATAACTTCTTGCTACATAGCAGTCGTCATCCGGAACATAGCCTTCTATTATCACATCCAGCTCTCTTCCCACGAGTTCCGCATTCTTATCTTCGGAAATCGCAGCTGAAAGTTCCATTATCTCATTTGAATATCTTTCTTTAACTTCGTCATCCACCTGATCAGGGAATTCAGCCGCAGCTGTCCCCTCTTCTCTTGAATAACTGAATACTCCCAGATGGTCGAATTCAAGCTCATCAAGAGCCTCCAGGCAAGCCTTGTGCTGTTCTTCTGTCTCTCCCGGGAATCCGGCTATGAGAGTTGTTCTGATGCAGATATCAGGAATCTTAGAACGAAGCTTCTTAACGACTTCAAATATTCCCTCTTTATCGATTCTTCTTCCCATACGTCTGAGCACTTCTGACTCAGTATGCTGGATAGGCATATCCACATAGTGAAGCACCTTAGGGTTAGAAGCCATCTCATCTATCAGCTCATCATAGATTTCTTCAGGATAACAGTAAAGAAGTCTTATCCAGTCTATTCCTTCAACCTTGCTGAGTTCTCTGAGAAGTATATGAAGCCTCTTCTCTTTATAAAGATCCATTCCGTAGCAGGTTGTTTCCTGAGCCACAAGATTAAGCTCTCTTACGCCATCACGTGCCAGCTTTTCAGCTTCCTTTATGATAAGCTCCATAGGCACACTCTTGTAACGTCCCTTGAAG
>JAEEGL016425803.1_pt1 | contig 14335 bp, 9 predicted proteins | sample 9134231 | NCBI WGS metagenome assembly JAEEGL01 (sample SAMN16246548, study PRJNA631951) | gut metagenome | biome: gut microbiome; feature: rumen; material: fiber-attached | host: Bos | place: Iran: Karaj | collected 2018-10
AGGCTGAGGCTGGGGTTGAGGCTGAGGCTCAGGCTCGGGTTGAGGTTCCGGTTCGGGCTGAGGCTCGGGCTGAGGTTCCGGCTCAGGTTCCGGTTCGGGCTGAGGCTCGGGCTGAGGTTCCGGCTCAGGTTCCGGTTCGGGCTGAGGCTGGGGCTGAGGTTCAGGCTCCGGCTCCGGTTCAGGCTCCGGCTGGGGCTGAAGTTCAGGCTCCGGCTGGGGCTGAGGTTCAGGTTCCGGCTGGGGCTGAGGTTCAGGTTCCGGTTCGGGCTCCGGTTCGGGCTCGGGTTCCGGTTCAGGCTCGGGTTCCGGTTCGGGCTCAGGTTCCGGTTCGGGCTCGGGCTCCGGTTCAAGCTCGGGAGCTTCCGTTTCCTGAATCTCGTCGTCCGTTTCGTCGGCTTCCTCTATATCCAGGGATTTATCCCCGTTGGATGCGTTTTCCTGTTCGGGTTCCGGCGCTTCTCCCTCAAGATGCGCGCCAACGGAATGTGCGGCATCCTCCAAATCGAACCGGACGGCAAGCGCGCGGTTCACGCCTTCGGCCACGCCTTTGGAGGAGAAGGTCGCTCCGCTCAGCGCGTCGACGTTTTCTCCGATGACGGCGTCCTCGGAGAGTCCGGTGAAACGGTCCAGGAAGGTGCTGCTTTTGACCTTGGTGCCGGTACCGGGGGTTTCGGACATGTCGATGATCCGGATCCCTTTGACCTCGCCTTCGGGCGACATGCCCACCATCATCTCGATATCGCCGATATAGCCGCCTCCGACGGAGTTGACGCAGTATCCGACGACGGTATCGTCCTTCATGACCAGATACACGGTCTCTCCGGATGCGGACGTGTACTCCCCGATCCGGTCTCCTTCGGGAAACACCTCGAGGACGGCTTCGTTTTTCTCTTTTCTCAGGTTCTCCGCGATCGTGTTCTTCGTCGCGCGGTCGATCACGGCCAGCAGCAGGGCGACGCCCGTGCAGATCGCGGTCAGGATCGCAACGGTCCGGACAAGATATTTCGTGGAGCTTTCATCGACCTGGGCGTTCCCCTCGGGCTTTACGACGGCGGATTCCCGGACGGTTCTTTCCGCTTCCCCGTCCGACTTTTTGCCGAACAGCGGAACGGACGCCAAAATCTCGCGGATACGCTCGGACAGGCCCGTTTTGGGCTGTTCGGCTTTCTCAGGCTTCGATGCTTCCGCAGGGATCTCTTCCGCAGCAGGTTCCGTTTCGTTCTGCTCCGGACGGGTTCCGTCGGCCGACGGGTTCTCTTGTTCCGGATCGGACATTCCGTTCCGTCCCGGAACTTCGGGATCGGGGATCGCCGCGGTTTCCGAACCGGCGTCTGCGTTTTCTTCGTCCGCAGCGGATTCCGTATCCATGCTGCCTTCGGCTTCTTTTTTATGCTTCTTTCTTTTCTTTTTGCGTCCCGAAGGAATTGCCGGGACACTGCCGGCCGTATCGGCCGTTTCCCCGGAAGTGGATTCCGAAACGGATTCTTCCGGCACGGGTTCTTCTGTGAGAACGGAGAATTCTTCCGCGAAGGGCTTCTCCTCCGGAACGGGCTCTGCCTGGACTGCGCGTTCCGCTTCCCGTTCCGCCTCCGCGAAGATCTCCGAAATCGGGAGTTCCCCCTCGGCAAGTTCCGGGCTTTCGTAGGGCGTTTCCTCCGGAACCGGATCCGGGACGGGCGCGCCGTATTCTTCCCCGGTCTCGGAAGCAGAGGATGGGACGCGTTCCTTTTCTTTTTTTCCGAACATGCCGAACGGCAGGGAGAATCCTTTCCTGCCGGAATCCTCTTTTTCGCGTCTTTCCTCGTCAAACACAAGGTTGACGGAAGGTTCCCCGTCGTCGTCTCCGTCCAGTCCGGAGATCCGGTCGAGGATGTTGTCCTCCGTTCCGACGGAGGTCTCCTTTTTCTCCGGAGCCGGCTTGCTGCCGGGCTCGGTCTGCGCCAGACGGAGCAGCAGATCGTCGGCGTCGGCATCCTCTTCGGGCAGTTCGATCCGGATCATTTCATCTCCGTGTTTCCGCACGTCCGCCGCGGACGGATCCTGACCTCTGCCGTCCTTCTCCGGTCCGTCCGGCGTGCCGGAGCTGCCGCCGAAAAACGCGCTGTCGTTCTCCTTCGCGTTGTGCCGAAGCTTATCAAACCATTGTTCAGCCATTCGATTTTCCTCCAAAGCGGCGCGGCATGGTAACCTTATCGATGTACCACACAAGGAGGTTCATGATAAGGATCGAGAAAGAGACGCCCTCCGGGTAGCTGCCGAAATACCGGATCAGCATGGTGAGGATCCCGCATCCCGCGCCGTATATCAGCCGTCCGACGGGGGTCACGGGAGAGGTCGAATAATCGGTCGCCATAAAGAACGCGCCGAGAATGAGACCGCCCGCCGCAAGCTCGTAGGCGGAGGAGGCGATAGCCGCTCCGCTGATGCGGGGAGCCAGCAGGGAGATCACGGCGACCGTTCCGAGATACGCTACGGGGATCTGCCACGAAATGACCTTCCACCAAAGCAGGAACAGCCCGCCGGCGAGCAGCAGGATGGCGGACACCTCGCCGATACAGCCGGAGGTGTTGCCCACGATCAGTCCGAACAGATTCGTCTGCGGCATGGTGCCGGCCTTCATGGCCGCGAGAGGCGTCGCGCCGGTCATGGCGTCCACGTCGGTCAGCGTCACCGCAAGAGAATTGATTTTCGTTCCGACGGCGGGGAATGCGCTCATATCCCCTGCCCAGGAAAACAGAAACACGCGCGCGGCAAGGGCCGGATTCACGAAGTTCTTTCCGATCCCGCCGAACACCTGCTTCACCACGACGATGGCGAAGAACGCGCCGACCACCGGCATCCAGAGCGGAACCGTGACGGGCAGGTTCATGCCGAGCAGCATGCCGGTCACCGCAGCGGAGAGATCCCCGATCGTGATGGGGCGCTTCAAAACGAACTGGGCTGCCGCTTCCCACCCGACGCAGGATGCGACGGAGATCACGACCACGGCAAGCGCGCGGAGTCCGAAGGTATAGACGCCCCATGCCAGCGCGGGAACGAGCGCGACCAGAACGTAGAACATGACCGTGGCGGTCGTATCCGGACTCTTGATGTGCGGAGACGGCGACACCGTCAGAAATTCCGGCATGGAATAGGTCTTCCGTTTCCGGCGGCCATCCTCCGGATGCTGGGTTCCCTCCGGAAGCTGTTCTTCCGGGGTATTGATCTGTTTGTCCATAATTTACCTCGACAGCCGCGCCGGACGGCAGTCCGGCCGGCAGCTGAATTCAGGGTCGGGAAAGGATTCATAGAAGACTTCGGCAGCGAGAAAGGAAAGCGCTGCCGCACCGGGCAGATCCGGGGTCCTCACTTCTGCGCGTTCATGGCTGCCGCGCGGGCTTTTTCCGCCTTGATGGCCGCCTTGGCGACACGGATATGCTGGACGATCTCGACGCCGCCCGGACAGTTATAGGAGCACGAGCCGCATTCGACGCAGCTCATGGCGCCGTATTCCTCCGCCCGCTTCAGATCCCCGGCCTGCGAGAACTGAGCGATATACATGGGCATGAGGTGCATCGGGCAGTGGTTGACGCACCGTCCGCAGTGGATGCAGGTCGGCACCTGCGCCGTGGTCCTGCCGAACTTTCCGGAAAGCACCAGGACCGCGCTCGTGGATTTGGTGACGGGCATGTCGGGATCCCACTGGGCGAATCCCATCATGGGACCGCCGCTGATGAGCTTCTTCGGAGGTCTCGAAAGGCCGCCGCAGAACGAGATCAGGTCTCCCGCGCCCGTCCCGATGGGAACGAGCAGGTTTTTCGGCCGGCGGATGCAGTCCCCGTCCACCGTGACCACGCGGCTGACGGACGGCATGCCCGCCGAAAACGCTTTATAAACGGAGGCGCAGGTTTCCGCGTTGAAAATCACGCAGCCCACGTCCGCCGGGAGCTTGCCCGCCGGGATCTCCTCTCCGGTCAGGGCGTAGACAAGCTGTCTCTCGTCCCCCTGCGGGTATTTCGTCTGCATGACCTTGACGGAGATCATCCTGCTGTCGGAGATCAGCTCCTCGAGCTTCTGCACCGCGTCCATCTTGTTGTTTTCCACCGCGATCCACGCGGTGCGCACGCCGAGCGCGACGAGAAGGATCTTGATCCCGTTGACGACGGACGAAGGGTGCTCCAGAAGCAGGCGGTGGTTGGCGGTGATGAACGGCTCGCACTCCGCGCAGTTGATGATGATGCGTTCCGCTTTTCCGATGGCGGAGCGGATCTTCGCGTAAGTGGGAAACGCCGCCCCGCCCATGCCGACGATCCCGGCTTCGCGGATCACGGAAATGATCTCCTCCGGATCGACGTCGGTCAGCCGCTTTTCCGTCGGATGGATATCCGGGGACAGCGTGTCGAGAAGATCGTTCTCGATCACCACGTGATCCACAGCGGCTCCCGTGGGCAGCGTTTTCTTCACGATCTCCTTCACGGTCCCGGATACGCTGGAATGCACGGGACAGCCGAGCATCCCCTCCGCGACGTCGCCGATCTTCTGACCGAGGGTCACGGTGTCCCCGACGTTGACGCAGGCCGCTGCGGGCGCGCCGATGTGCTGGGACAGCGGGATCGTCACCTTCGCGGGAGGCGGAAGGGTCTCAATGCGGCATTTCTGCGTGTTTTTGTACTCGTCGACATGGATGCCGCCTCTGAACGTATATGCCAAAAAGGATCACCTCACGAACAGTTCTCATTTGCCGTTTCGCGGCGAGACCGGACGGGTCCGGTTGATTGCAACAGAACGATTATACTATATTTTTTCCGTTAAAACAAGGGCTCTTTGTAAAGTTTTCGCCAAACCGCACATTTTTCCTGCGTTTTCACACGGATCCGGAAGGACCGAACCAATCCTCCCGGCGGAATGCCGGAAACAGACGGAGAAAATCCACGTTATCCGGAGAGACCCGGAAGGTTTTTCCGTTCAGAGCGGCAAGCCCGGTCTCTTCGCCGGATTCGGGGAACCGGAAGGAGACTGCCGCGGAGTAGAGCGCCTGCGAGGAAAAGCCGCGCTTTCTGTCCTCCGCGTTCTTCGCGTACTTCCCTTCCCCCAGCAGCGGATGGCCGAGAAACGCCATGTGCGCGCGGATCTGGTGGGTGCGCCCCGTGACGAGCGTCACCTCGAGCAGGGTCAGATCGTATTCCGGAGCATAGGAGAGCGGGCGGTACGCGGTCACGATCTCCTTCGAACCGGGGACTCTTTCCTTTGACACGCGCACGGTATTGGTCCGGTAATCCTTCGTGTGCCATGCCTTCTCCGTCGCCGGAGCAGAGATCCGCCCGTGGACGGCGCAGAGATAGCGCTTCGTCACGCGGTTTTCCCGGATGGCTTCGTTGATTTCCCTGAGGGCAGGCGCGTTCTTCGCTAAGATGACGATCCCGCCGGTATTCCGGTCGATGCGGTTGCAGAGCGCCGGAGCGAAGGAATTTTCGTTCTCCGGGTCGTATTCGCCCTTTTTGATCAGATACGCGGTCAGGGCGTAGATCAGGGTCTCCCGCTCCGCCGCTTCCGCCAGATTCCGGTCTCCCTCGTCGCCCAGATGCACGAGCACCCCCGGCTTCTTGTCGCAGAGCAGGATATTCCGGTCTTCGTACACGATGTCCGGCGTCACCTTGACTTTTCCGTAATCCGGAGTACTCTTCCCTTCTCCGAAGAATTCGTCCGGGATCCAGAGCTCCACCGCGTCCCCCTCGGAAAGGATGTCCCCTTCGTGGGCGCGGGCTCCGTTGACCTTCACCCGCTTCTTGCGGATATATTTGTACAGAAGCGATTTCGGCAGGCCTTCCGTGCATTTCGAAAGGAACTTGTCCAGTCTCTGCCCGGCGTCGTTCCGGTTCACCGTAAAAGTCTTCATGGTCCCTCCGATCACAGTAAAAGAGCCGCGGAAAACCGCAGCTCTTCCGGATTCCGACGAACTGCTCCGGCAGGATCCGGCATATAGTTTTTTATTTTGTTCCGAAGATCCGGTCGCCCGCGTCGCCGAGTCCGGGCACGATGTACGCGTGCTCGTTCAGTTTCTCGTCCAGCGCTGCCGTGAAGATCTCCACGTCCGGATGATCCGCCTGCAGTCTTTCCACGCCCTCGGGAGCGGAGACCAGGCAAAGCAGCTTGATCTGCTTGACGCCGTTCTTTTTCAGCATGTCGATCGCGCCGGAAGCGGATCCGCCGGTCGCCAGCATGGGATCGCAGAGGATCACGTAACGTTCCTCAATATCGAAGGGGAGCTTGCAGTAATATTCCACGGGATTGTGCGTATCCGGGTCGCGGTAAAGACCGATGTGCCCGACTTTTGCCACGGGAACGAGGGTCAGGATGCCTTCCACCATTCCGAGGCCTGCGCGCAGGATCGGCACGATGGCCAGCTTTTTGCCGACGACCCGCTGCGCTGTCATCTTCGCGACGGGCGTCTCGATCTCCACGTCCTCGACGGGAAGGTCGCGGGTCAGTTCGTAGCACATGAGCATGGCGATTTCGGAGAGCATCTGGCGGAAGTCCTTGGATCCGGTTTCCTTCGCCCGCATGATGGAGAGCTTGTGTTTGATCAGCGGATGGTCCACCACGTGGAACGTTTTATAATCGATCATGTCCACATTCCTTTCGATGTCGAAGAGATGTTGTTGTTTTCCTCCGACATTATACCCCATCCTCCCGCGGTTTTCAACCCCATCCGGCGGATTTTTCCGGATTCGTCCGTTTTTTTCCGGAAACTTGTTTACTTTGCCCAAAAGGAATGATACAATACAGGAAGAATCGACCTCCGGAGGAAAACATGGACCGTTCGTCTCCCGCGGTATCCGTCCTGACGCTCGGGTGCCGGGTAAATCAATATGAATCCGACGCGATCTGCGCCGCTCTCAGGGAAAACGGCGTGAGGATCGTCCCGTTCGGCGACCCCGCGGACATCGCCGTCGTCAACACATGCACCGTCACGGGGGAAAGCGACCGCAAATCCCGCCAGATGATCCGGCGCGCCGCGCAGAACGCCTCCCGCGTGGTGGTGACGGGCTGCTTCGCGCAGACCGCAGCGGAAGAGGTTTCCTCCATGGAGAACGTGGTCTTCGTCACGGGCAACGACGGAAAAGCGCCCCTCGCCGCGACGATCCTCTCCCTTCTGGCGGAAGAATACCGGGGCGGGATCAACGCCGTCACGCCGCCCGCCGGCCGGGAAACCGTGGAGATGACCCTGTCCGTTCCGATGCGGACGCGGTCCTACATCAAGATCGAGGACGGTTGCAACAACCGCTGCGCGTACTGTCTGATCCGGACCGCCCGGGGTCCCGTCCGTTCGAAAAGCAGGGAGACCGTCCTGAAAGAAGCGGAAACGCTCGCCGCAGCTGGCGCGAAGGAGATCATCCTCACCGGGATCGAGGCTGCTTCCTACGGCATGGATTTTCCGGACCGCAGACCGTACGGGGAGGCGCTTGCGGACCTGATCCGGGATGTCGCCTCGGTGGAAGGCATCCGCCGGATCGGGCTCGGTTCGCTGGAACCCACGGTGATGACGGACGCTTTTGTGCACGCAGCAAGCGAAACGCCGAAGCTGCTGCCGCATTTCCACCTCTCCGTCCAGTCCGGGAGCACGCCCGTGCTCAACGCCATGCGCCGCCGCTACACCGCCGAGAACGCGCTGCGGTGCGTCGAACGGATGAAGAACGCCGTACAGGGCGTCACCTTTTCCGCGGACGTGATCGTCGGCTTCCCGGGTGAAACGGAAGAGGATTTCCGCCGGACGGAGGAATTCTGCAGGGAAGCCGGATTCCTGCACCTTCATATCTTTCCCTTCTCCAGGCGCAGGGGGACGGAGGCGGCAGAGATGGACGGGCAGATCCCGGAGCCCGTCAAGCGTGACCGCGCGGAACGTCTGGAAGCGGTGGGAAAAGAAATCCGCCGCGGTCTTCTCGAGCGCTACACGGAAGACCACCGGTCCGATCCGGTCATGCTGCTGGTCGAGAAAAACGGCCGGGGCATGCTTTCCGGGCACAGCGAACACTTTGTGGAATTAAAGAAGATCCCGGGGCGCGCGGAAGTCGGCGAAATCATCCCCGTGCTGCTCGAGGCTACGGACGGGTCGATCTGCACGGGCAGAACGGCGGAAAACAACGGTAAGAAATGAACGGGAGAAAAAGATGGACAGGCTGATCGGAAAGGACCTCTTTCTCGGCACGCTGACGAGAGAAGACTGCCGGACCCTTTGGGAGCAGACGGAATATGACTACGAGCATCCGACGGAGCCCCCGAACATCGGGCTCAGTCCGGAAAACGCGGACCGCTGGTTTGAGGAAATCCAGAGGGATCAGGGCAGCCGGCACATCCGGCTCGGCATTTTTCTGAACGACGGGAGGATCATCGGGGACGCCGCGCTGCAGGATCTCAATTTCCGGAACCGGAGCTGTTCCGTCGGAATGGGGATCGCCCGCGCTTCCGACCGCGGAAAGGGATACGGAAAACAGGCGCTTTCCCTGCTCCTCGATTACGGCTTCCGGATCCTCGGTTTTGAGCGGATCTGGGCTGCCACGTCCAGCCTGAACACCGCGGCGCAGGAATCCCTGATTCGCACGGGCTTCACGCCCGAAGGCCGCGAACGGCACGCCCTCTGGCTCAACGGCGGGTATCACGACCGCCTGATCTACGGCATGCTGCGGGAAGAGTGGGAAACGGGACGGGACACACAGACAGTATAGACCCTTCATTTCAAACGAAAAAAGACCCCGTACGGGGTCTTTTTTCGAGGGTTCAAAATCAGCCGCCCGCCTCTTCCTTGGCCTTGAGGAAGGCTTCGTTCGTCTTCTGAAGCGTCTTGTTCGCAACCTTTTCCGCCTTCTTGTACATGGAGGCGAATTCGTTGCGGTAGTTGCGGAGCTCGTTCATGACGGCTTCGTTGTAGCCGCCGATCTGGAAGTACCAGCCCATGTCGTACACGCGGTTGGCGAAGATGATGTCGAGCATGGCGGCGGATTCCGCGTCGCGGGTGGTCTTGCCGACGAGCGTCTTTTCATAGTAGGCTTCCGTCAGACCGTAAAGTCCTTCGTTCGCCAGGCACTCTGTCACGATGCCGGTCCGGTTCAGATCCGTGCCGTTGTTCGGGATGCACATGAACACGGAGTGCCAGGAACCGATCGTCGTGTAGTATTCCTTCTGAGTCTCCACGTACTTGAAGTACGGCAGGATACCGAAGTCGTTCTCCATTTCGCGCATCTTCGGAACGATCTGGATGAGCTGCATGAGGAAGACGGTCTCGTTCGCGGAGAACTTCGTGACAAGCCATGTGTCGTCCCAATTGGTTCTCTGGTACGCGTCCGCAACTTCCTTCTGGATGGCGAAAGCAAGGAACTGCGTCACGGCGTTCACCACGATCTCGTTGTTCAGCGTCAGCTCAAGCAGGCCTTCCTCGTTGACGGAGCAGCACTTCGTGCCGGTGCAGTTGACGATGCCCATCATAGAGTCATCCCAGATCATGACGCCGAAGAGGTCTTCGCGGTCGACCTGGCCGTTGCCGTTGGTGTCCTGATGGACCTGGGAAGCCATGTTTATGAAGTTGTCCATGGTCCACTTGTCGCTGTCCACCAGCTCATAGGGGTTCTGGAGGTTGTAGTTGACGATCATCGCCTTGTTGAACATGATGCAGTACGTGGCATCGTTGTCGGCGGTGGAGATATCGCCCGTCGTGTAGAAGAGCTGGTCGAGGATCTGCAGATCGCGGTTGGCGACCTGATCCCACCACGGCGCTTCCAGGTTGATGTAGGGCACGTTCTTGATGTTGTAGAGATAGTTGCCCGTAGAAAGGGACGAGGTGGCATAGCCGCAGCAGAACGCGAGGTCGTACGCGCCGGTGCCGCTCTTGACGTCCTGCGTCACAAGGCTCTGGCCTTCGCCGGAACCGACGTTCGCTTCGATGTCGACGATCTTGATGTTGAGCTGGTCGCCGACCGTGGCGTTCCGGTTGAACCGCGCGTCGTTGATGGCTTCGCCGGTAATTTCTTCAGCGTGGAAGTCGTTTTTCACCGTGCCGTACTCCGCGTTGGAGGAGCAGAGAATGGTGTAGTCGTTTCCGCCGAAATCCGAGTCCGCGGGCACGTCGGCATACAGCCGTTCCGGTTCGGTTTCAACCGCTTCCTGCTCCGCGGAGGGGGTCTGCGCCTGATCCGCCGGGGAGTTCTGGTCCGCGCCGGCGTTTTCCGTGCTGTTGGAACATGCCGCGAGGATCGGCGTCACTGCCATGAGCAGCGCCAGAAGGATCGCTGTGAGTTTTTTATTCATATGGTTCCTCCATAAATGAAATACATAGGTCGGTCCGTTTGGGGGAGAAAACCGGCTTCAGCCGATCTTGGCGTACGCGTCGTTGAGCTTGTCGATCTGCTTGCCCCACATTTTTTCGTTCTTCGCGAAGAAGGAGGCGACTTCGTTGTCTTTCTTCGGGATCATGTTCTCGACGAACCGGTCGCACTGGATGTCGTGGTTCCGGGCCGTGTCGTGGTTCCGGCTGCGGATGATCAGCTGCACGATCTGGGAGGACTGCTCGTCACGGACGTTCTTGGTGGAGGCGAGGACGTTGATCAGGTCGGGCGTGATCATATCGTAGGAGATCGCCGCCATGCCCTCGAGCATCGCGCCGACGAACGCCGGATCGGTGCAGGACACGGGCACGACCACCATGGAACCCGCGCCGGACACGCAGGTGGAATAATTCGCCTGCTGCTCGTCGTACTTCGGGTTCGGGAGCACGCCGTAATCGTCTTCCATCTCGCGCAGGAAGGTGTCGATCTTCTGGAAGGTGATGCCGCAGAAATATGCGCGGCCGTCGTTGAAGACCTTGAAGGAACGCTCGTGCTGAGCGTTCTCATAGTTCGCCTGCGTGTCGATGAAGAGCTTCCAGAGCTTTTCGTAGATGTTGACGTTCTGTTCGAGGTTGATATCCAAGACGACCAGACCGTTCTCGTCCACGTGGCTGAAGTCCGCGCCCGCGCCGTACAGAGCGGCCGTTCCGTAGTCAAACCAGCAGGTGAGGGAGAAGAGGTCGTCGTCTACCTTGATCTCGCCGTCGCCGTTGAGGTCCTCGGTCAGCCCGTCCGCGATGGAGAAGCACTTGTCAAGGGTCCATGTGCCCTCGAGGGCGTCCGTGTAGGGATAGGTGATGTTTCTGCTGTCGAACAGCCTCTTGTTGAAGAGCAGGCACTCGGAGGTGAGGAGCTCCGTCGGGGAGATGTCGCCGATGGCCATGAAGAGCTTGCCGGTGATGGTCAGATCGGAGACCTCGTTCTGGTCCCACCAGGCCATGTCAAGCCTGACGGAAGGAAGCTGATAGAAATCGAACAGCACGCCGGAGGACGCCAGTCCGTTGGCGGTATAGTTGGTCAGATAAAGATCGTAGGACATGTCGCCGGCCCGCGTGTCTTTCTGGACCATCGAGTTGATGGCGCCGTAATCGGCCTGCTCCGCTTTCATCGCCACCTTGTAGAGATCGGAGACCTTGGCGTTCCTGTTGTACACGAGGTCGTTCAGGGTCGCTCCGGTCAGCTCCTCGGCGATGATGTCGACCTGACGGTTGTCCTGATTGGTGGAGATCATGCGGTAATCGCGCCCGCCAAAATCTTCGACGGTCAGGGTGGACTCCGCCGTGATCTTTTCTTCTTCCGTCTCCTCGGGTTCCGCGGGCGTCTCCACCTGGGAAGCGTTTCCGCCGGATGCGGATCCTTCGTCTTCGCCGCCGTCGTTTGCTTTTTCGGAGCACCCGGCGAAGGATGCGGCGATCATGAGCAGAGCCAACAGCATACAGAACAGTTTTTTCATGGGCTGATTCTTCCTTTCGTAATGCGTCGCGGATCCCGGGGTCAGCCGGCGAATTCCTTGACCGCTTTTTCGATCATCTTGTTGATCACCTTCTGCTGGGAAGCGAAGGTGGAAGCGGGATCCTTGCCGTTCAGCACGATCGTCTCCACCGCGCCGGACGCGCCGAAGGAGAAGGCGTGCTCCAGTTCGTAGGCGCGGTTGTCGATGACAAGATCCAGCATGGTGATGGATTCCTCGTCGCGCAGGTATTTCAGAGAGAGCGCGACTTCATAGTACGCGGGCTTCAGGATCTCGCGGGATTTCGCGGCCAGCGCTTCAAGGATGAAGGCGGATTCCGACGGATCCCCCGCGGAGACCGGGATCGTGGCGTACGAGCCGACGAACCACACGACATTGCGGTAGTTCTCCTGCGCCTCGTCGTATTTCGGGCAGGGCGCGATGCCGAAGTCGGTCTCCATCTCGCGCAGACGGATGACCATCTGCAGGTTGGTGATCCAGAACAGGCCGCGGTTTTCCTCGAACATCTTCGTCGTCAGAAGGTGATAGCCGAGGGAACCGTACTGATGGTAGTTCAGCGAGACCTGCTTGTCGTTCATGAACTCGGAGATGTCGCGCAGGATCTTGTCCACGCGCTCGTCGCCCATCAGGGTGAAGACCGGCAGGTCGTTCTCGTCCTTGTCGATGAGGTGGTAGCCGAACGTGACCAGCATCGCCGTCGCGTTCTCGTTCTGGGTCAGGTTCGCTATGGCGTCGTCGGAATCGAAGTCCCCGTCGCCGTCAAGGTCGCGGGAAGCCGTCGAGCACATCTGCTTGTACGTATCGAAGTTCCATTCGTCGTTCGCCACGTATTCGTAAGGCTTTTTCAGATCGTAGTCTGCTATGAGCTGCAGATTGATCATCGTGCACCACGTGGCGTCGTGGTTCAGGGTGCTGATGTCCCCGGACACCATGAAGAGCTTGCCGGCGAAGCTGAGGTCGGCGATGGAGCGCTCGTCCCACCAGCTCCGGTCCAGCTGCAGATATTCCTGCTCTTTCAGATCGAGCAGGTATCCCTTCTTGAGCAGCGATCCCGCGATGTTCAGGGGCGGCATGACGACGTCGTACGAGGTGTCGCCCGCCGTGACCGCGTTGCCCGCCTCCCTGTCGAGACTGCCCGAGTTCGGCGCGTATTCCGCCAGCTCGATGTTGTAGGTCTCCTCGACATAGTTGTTTCGTTCGAACACGGCGTCGTTGAGGACCTCGCCCGTCATCCCCTCGGACCAGATGCTGGATTCCTTCCAGTCGCTCCAGGAAGCGTCGTTCTTGGTCATCAGGGTAAAGGTACGGCCGCCGAAATCCTTCTCGGGAAGCCCGGGATCAAAGGATTCTGCGGTTTCTTCCGGCTCCGGTTCCGTTTCCGCGGTCTGGGCGGCCGGATTGTCCGCCGCGCCGTCCCCTCCGGGATCGTCCGCGTTCGGCTTGGATTCGCTGCATCCCGCGCAGGACAGTGCCACAAGAAGCGCGGCGAGAACCAGCGAAACTTTTTCTTTCCAGTTGTTCATTCAAAATCCTCCTTTGGCCGCGCTCCGAAAAAACTGCTCAGACTGCCCGGAAGCGTCTGCGGAACAAACGGGAATACACCCTCTGCGGGTTTATGGATAAACATTATATCAGCTTTTTATTTCATTTTCATGAATACGTCAAAAGTTTTTCCCCGGTCCGCAAAATTCGTTAAAATATATAATTCGGAAAGCCTCATTTTATGGAAAACGCCCTCACACGATGTCCGTCACGCGGAACCGCACGACGATCCTGTGTTTTTCCGCCGGTCCGGCTTTCCAGAAAACGTGGTACTGCGGGGGCATGGTGACGGCATACTCCTCCGGTTCCCCGGCGTTCAGCGGAACGGGGAATTCGTCGAGGATCTTCTCCGGAACAAGTCCGCCCGACAGGGGCAGGGCCTCCGTGCGGATCCCGCGGTGTTCCCACACGGCGCCGCTTCCTTCCCAATGCGGAAGGGAGAGCGTGTGCAGGGGCCATGTGACGCTCACGGGGGAAGGGCTTTCGATCTCGTCCGTGACCGTCAGGGTATGCTCCCCGTCCTCCTCCGTCAGCTCGAACGATCTCACCCAGCGGGTCAGCGCGGGATACGCCTCCGTACAGTCGAGCACGGCCCGCTTCACCGCTCCGAAATCCTCTGCGGACACGACTTTCCCCGCGGCGCGGAAACTGTTCGGCTCCTGTCCCTCTCCGTCGATGAGGATCGCGTTGTGCGCAGCGGTCGAATTGCACCATTCCCGGTGATGCCTCGAGCCGTACTGCCTGCCGAAATATCCGGAAGGAGACACCAGCGCCGCTCCGCGGTAAAACAGGGCGAAGGACCCCTCGTCCGGATGGCGGTGACTGCCCGAGCCGAACCGGGACGCCCTGGCCAGAAGCGCGAAATCCTTATCCGGCTCGGCAAGCGCGGTGTGCAGGCTGACAAATCCCGCGTCCGGGAAAGCGCGCACGTTTTCCGCTTCGCCGGTCAGGGAGACCTGCGGAGGCA
>JAEEGL017436512.1_pt1 | contig 14335 bp, 9 predicted proteins | sample 9134231 | NCBI WGS metagenome assembly JAEEGL01 (sample SAMN16246548, study PRJNA631951) | gut metagenome | biome: gut microbiome; feature: rumen; material: fiber-attached | host: Bos | place: Iran: Karaj | collected 2018-10
TATGATAATAAAGAAAGAGCAACCAATATTCAAACAAAAGGGAATAATGCTAAATCTTTTAATAAAGTAAATAATGGTGTTTTTGTATTCACAAAATCACTCACTGTTGGTGAACTTGCAAAAGAGTTAAACATTAATGCAAGTGATATCATTAAAAAATTATTCTTACAAAAGAAATTAGTTACAATTAACCAATATCTTGATGATGATACAATTGGTGAACTCTGTTTAGAGTTTGGCTATGACTTCAAAAAAGAAGAAATTGTCAATATTGAAGACTTTGAAAAAGCAACAATTGAAGATAAAGCTGAAGATTTAGAAGAAAGACCACCTGTAGTTACAGTTATGGGTCACGTTGACCATGGTAAAACAACTTTAATTGATGCTATTAGAAATTCAAATCTTGTTGCTGCTGAAGTTGGTGGCATTTCTCAAGAAATTGGTGCTTATCAAAAAACAATTAATGGACATAAAATTACATTTATTGATACTCCAGGGCACGAAGCATTCTCTGCTATGAGAAGTCGTGGCGCTAGTGTTACTGATATTGTTGTTTTAATTGTTGCTGCTGATGATGGTGTCATGCCTCAAACTATTGAAGCTATTGATCACGCAAAAGCTGCAAATGCTCCAATTATTGTTGCAATTAATAAAATGGATGTTCCAGGGGCAAATCCTGAAAGAGTATTAAATCAATTACTTGAACACAACATTGTTACTGAAAACTTCGGTGGTGATGTCTTAAGTGTTGAAATTTCTGCTAAAAAGAAACAAGGAATTGATGATTTACTTGATGCAATCCTCTTGCAAGCTGAAATGCTTGAACTTAAAGCAAACCCAAAACGTTATGCAATTGGTACCGTTTTAGAAGCTGAACTTGATAAAGGTGAAGGTCCAAAAGCCACACTTTTAGTACAAAATGGTACATTATTTAATGGAGATTATGTTGTTGTTGGTACAACATATGGAAAGATTAGAAGAATGACGAATGAATATCGTCAAATTATGAAAGAAGCTTTACCAGGAACTCCATGTAGTGTAATCGGTTTAAGTGAAGTCCCTCTTGCTGGTGATAGATTTATGGCATTCCCATCAGAAAAAGATGCTAAAGATATCGCTGAAAAGAGAAAATTAAAGAAAGTTAACGAAGAAAGAGCTCAAAATAATGGCGTTGCATCACTTGATGATCTCTATTCAAAGATTAATGAAGGACAACTTACACAAATTAATATTGTTTTAAAAACAGATTCGACAGGTTCTGCAGAAGCTGTTAAAGCAAGTTTAGAAAAATTAAATAACGAACAAGTTAAAGTTAATGTTATTAGATCTGCAGCAGGTGCAATTACTGAAAGTGATATCTTACTTGCAAGTGCATCAGGTGCAATCATTTATGGTTTCAATGTTAGACCAAGCGCTATTATTAAAAAGAAAGCTGAAGAAGAAAAGATTGAAATCAGATTACATAGAATTATTTATGCCTTAATCGAAGAAATGCAAGATGCTATCAAAGGTAAAATGAAGAAAGAAGAAGTCGAAAATGATTTAGGTCAAGCCGAAGTCAGAAGTGTCTTCAAAGTTTCAAAAGTTGGTGCAATTGCAGGTTGTATGGTTATTGATGGCGTTATTAAAAATACTGCAAAATGTAGAGTTTTAAGAGATGGCGCTATTATCTATGAAGGCAAAATTGATTCATTAAAGAGATTTAAAGATGATGCAAAAGAAGTCAAACAAGGCTTTGAATGCGGTATCAAAATTGAAAACTTCAATGATGTCCATGAAGGCGATATCATCGAAGCTTATGAAAAGGTAGAAAAAGAATAATGGCAAAGAGTAATAAAGACGTTGAACGCATAAAAAGTTTGATTGCTAGAAACGTCAAAGATATTGTCAGTTATGAAATCAAAAATGAAAACATTGGATTCATGACTGTGACTGATGTCTTTGTAAGTAGTGATCATTCATATTGTAAGATTTATGTATCTTTCTTAAACAATGCAAAAAATAGTATTGAAACTTTAAATAGAGCTAAAGGATTTGTTAGAAGTTCACTTGCTAAAAAAGTCAATATGAGACGTGTTCCTGAAATTACATTTGTTCTTGATGATAGTTATGAAAAACAAAAACATCTTGAAGAATTAATTTCAAAAGAAAGTTCAGAAATCGAAAAATTTAAAAAGTAAGGAAACTTACTTTTTTTAATTTTATTTGAGTTTTGCAGGGTTTTTCGTAAAAATCTAGCGAATTTATATTATTTATTAAAGTTGAATTTAATGAATTAATTAATTATAATTTTTATTATGAAAACATATTTGATTAAAAATATTAATGAAATTCCAAATGATGTAAAAGACCTATCATTAGTATTAGGTTTATTTGATGGTGTTCATAAAGGTCATCAAGGTTTAATCAATTATGCTCATGATAAATCAAAGAATAATAAAATTGGTGTTTTGACATTTGATAAAGCTCTTAAAGAAGCAAGCTTTTCATTAATGAGTTTAGATGATAAAGAAAAAGAGCTCAGCAAATTACCAATTGATTATTTACTTGTTTTAATTTGTGATGAGAATTTAAAGAGAATGTCTCATGAAGATTTCCTTAACAATATTTTAGATAAATTCAAACCACATTCAATATTTTGTGGACCTGATTTTAGATTTGGCTATAAAGCACTTGGTGATGTGGAATATTTGAAATCCCATTTTGAAAACGTATTAGTATTTTCGTTTGTTGAAGATGAATTAGGAAATAAGATTTCTTCAAGTTTTATCAAAAGATTAATTCATAGTGGAGATATTTCACAAGCAAATAAATTTCTAACTAGACCATATAAAATTCATGGAAATGTTGTTTCTGGACTTCATAATGGTCACGAATTAGGCTTTCCAACCGCGAATATTTTACCTTCTTTAAATTATGCACTACCAAATAATGGTGTGTATTTTACAAAAGTAATAATTGATGGCGAAGAATTTATAGCAGTCACTAATATTGGAGTTCACCCTACAATTGATAAACTTGAAAACCCAATTATTGAATCGCATATTTTAGATTGTAAAAAAGATTTATATAACAAAAAACTAGATCTTTATATATATAAAAAGGAAAGAGATGAGATTACTTTTAAGAATTTAGATGAACTTAAAAGTCAAATTTCAAAAGATAAAGAAAACTGTATTAAATATTTTAAAAAATTAGATAATTGCAATTAGAGTAAAAATAAAAGTAGGTTTATAAGAAAAGGTTGAATTAATTCATAACCTTAGACATTCCGTATTACAAATAATATTTGAATTATAAACTATTCATTATAGGTATTTGATTCGAATTATATTAAATATAATATTCAAAAAATAATACCTTGATTTAAAAAAATAAAGCTGAATTTTAAAAATTAGTTGTATTAAATGCAATGATTGATAAGACTAGAGGCTTAAAACATTTTATATCATTCAAAAGGCAATATTTATATTTTTGAAAAATAAAATATCATTTATAATTTAAATATGATTGAGTCATTATTTTTCGATAAAAGTATCTATAATAAAGAGCTTATTGTAAGGAAAAAAGTTCTGAGTTTTATTGAAAAGTTTTTGAAATTTGAACATATTTTTTTAAGTCATAATCGTTTTAAAAAAGTATGCTATTCTGAAGACTTTGTTGATGATGAACAAGAAATTTTAGTAAAGAAATACTATGATTCTTTTGTCTATTTAATTTCAAATTATAAGAATAATATATCGGAGAATATCCTTAATAAGTTTATATATCTTATCACTGATAATATACCTGAGAAGATGATTGTTTCTCAAATTGTTAATTATTGTTTTTTTATAGATAATGAACATGGTGTCGTTAAAGCGAGCGACATTTTTATTTTTCTTTATAAAAAAAGATACATTAAAAATGATATTGATAACTTGTTTGTAGCTCTATGTTTATTTAATTTTTATTTAATTAGAGAGGGAATCCCCTTAATTCCGTTTTCTTCTTTTGATTTGACTCAATTGATTCAAACAGTCGAATCGGAACATAATATATTTTCTAGTCAAAATGTTTATAAATTATTGTTCGATATAGTCATTAAGAACAAAAGGCAACCAAAATCATATTATAAAAAGTTAATTCCGCTCAATTTTGATGACATTTATAATCAATTTAAGCAAGACGAAGAAGAATTGAGAAATGATTATGGCGTTTTGAAACTTGGGATTTATGGTTCATTTGGGAAAGACACCCAAAGAATTGATTCTGATATTGATGTTTTAATAAAAATATCAAGAGACATAAGTTATGAAAAACGCTCTCAGATTTTTTGTATATTAAAAAACAAATACTACAAAGCATTTAAACGTTATATTGACTTGGTTGATATTCAAGACAATATAAGCAATCTAATAATTATTGAAAGTAGATTTATAAGGCGGATTATTAATGAGTAATGTTGGATTAAAACCATATGCAAAATATATAGAAATAAACTACTCTTCATTTTGGAAGGCATATATTAATGTAAATAAAGATGATGCTAATTTAATAATGGTTTTTAATTTGGTTGATATCCAGGGACCAACACCTATAAATATTTCAGCAATCTATAATTACAACAAAAAAGATGAAGCACGTTGTTTTGGAAAAGGGATCTTTTTAAATCTTTTTAAATCGTTCAATTGTGCTGGAACATCGAATGATGTAGAAGTGTTAAATTCAGATGGGTCACTTGCAATTTATAAGCATTCTAACGATTACTTTAATAAAGAAGATGGTTTAACATGCACCCCTGAACAAGCTTATAGTCAGCAACAAGGATCTTATTTAAAGTATAAATTTGAAGATAAGGTTGGAGATGTTATTTATTACTCTGACTTAAGCCCATATCCAACAACTATTACTTTTAAAAACGGGAATAATGTCACAATTACAAATGGCATTGCTGGGACAAGTATATATACAAATTACAACGATAATATAAGTTTAATTAAAAATACAACTTATAATAGATACGAATATATTACATATTCTAGAAATAATATAACTTTATATGAAATAGAATTTGATTATGATAATAATAATCGACTTAGACACATTTATAAATATAAAGGTAACACCTTAATATTTACGATAACTATCACTTATAATTCATCAGATATAATTGTTTTTGAAGATGATACTCGTCTTTATACACGTTTCTATTTTTCAAATGAAAGAGTTACTTCGTATTATAGAGAAGTAGATGATTCCCCTCTAGAAAGACACCAATTTTATGTTGAATATGATGAGAAAATTACTACTTTAAAAGATTGGCTCAATAGAAAACAATATATTATTTTTAATGAACAAAACTTCCCTATTGTAGAAATGGATGAATACGGCAACGCGTTTCAACGAGATTATGACAAGGAAACAAAATCGCTTATTTATGAAGGACCAGTTATAAATTATAATGATTCCATCTTAAATCTACTTGGGACAAACAGTTTAGTTGATTTTACTAATAATGGCGTTTCTTTAGTATCAGAGGTTTATACAAATACATTATTTACTAATTGGTTAGGTAATTCTCTTTGTAGAGTTAATAATTATGATGCCGTCGAACATACTCTTACAAAAGAAATTAGTTTAAAAGGTATTGCATCTGACAAGTTTTTAGTTGGTTTTTGGTTTAATCAATATACCCATAATAATGATAATAACTATATTAAAGTAAAAATTCTATTATCAAACGGAGAAAGTGAAGAGGCTTTTATAGATTCTTATTGTGGAAATGATTTATTTCATTTATTTACTTTTGGAATCTTGGCGCATGAATCCTTTACAAGTGTAAAAATCATTTTTACATTTTACGGACGAGTTAATATTTCAATTGGTGGAATTAGATTATTTAAAAAAGAATTTGGTTCAACACTCGAATACGATAATAAGAACAATATTAAAAGAACTAGTAGTGCAAAAGGGGAGAATAGTTACGAATATTCAAACGGATTAATGGTTGAATCAACTGATCAAAATGGTTGTATATATTTTTCTCAATATGATGAATTTAATAGATTAATTTCAGCAAAGAATCCTTATGGTTCAATTTTAGAAAACACATATGATGCAACACATAAACAGAATTTAATAAAAACGGAATTTTATAAATCAGATTATTCAACGGGCTCAGAAAGAAGCTATCAATATACTAATGACGGAAGATTAGTTAAAAAAATTATTGATGAACTTGATAATGAATTTACAAACTTAACATTTGATAATTATGATAATGTGCTTAGCTCAACAAATGAAGATAATACGCATTACTCATTTTCATATACCTCATATAATCAGTTGTGGCAATTGTCAATTGCTGAATTCGGTTATAATGATTCCAATACTATTTCATATGATTATGCATTAAATATTGATGAATTAACTTCATCTAATGGCGCTCATTTTAGGTTTTTATATAGGGAATTCTTTTATCTAACAGATATTTATATTAATAATAATTTGTTTTATAAAACAATATATGATTACCATACAAATTTAATAAGTAAAAAGCTCTACAATAATGTATCGGGTTATAAATATGAATATAACGATTATTTGCTTTCAAAGATTTCTTTTATAAATGACAACAATCAAGAAAATACAAGATATGAATTATATTATGATAACTTAAGACGCCTTGAACAGATTTATGACTCTAGTGCCTTATTAACTACTGACTATTCCTATGACTCTGATGGAAGACTTATTGATGTTGATAACGAATTATCTAATTTTAAATTCTTATATGATAATTCAGATAATCTTTCAACTAGTATTTATAAGATAGGGAATTGTAGACATATTAATTTCTATGATTCACTAAATAGATCGATTGGGGTTCACCCAGAAGCTTTCTTTTTAGGAATTCCAAATCTATTAGAATTCGGTTATGTAGCAACGTATGCTGAAGATGCAGCTTTAAAAGATGAGAGTACTTATTTTCTTCCTTATAATGAAGATTTTACTTTACATAAATCAGGTATTATTCCTTACATAAATACAAACTCATCTAGATTATTAAAATATAAAATTGTTTATAATCATAGTGGAATTAAAGAACATGGCTGTATAATGTTTTGGTTTAAAAACCCTACACCTGTTAGTGGAAATACTATGTGTTTATTCAGTGTAAAATCTGAAGCAACACTCGATAAAGTTTATGCAAATATTGAAAGCGATAAGGTTAAATTATATGTAAGGAATTCAGCAGGTTCTCAATTGATTTTGACTTCGGATTATAACATTATTCAAGATCAATGGAACTTTGTAGCTTTTGATTTCTTTTTCTATAGTTCAACTTCAAATCCTCAGGGCGAATTTGGTCTTTGTTTAAATGGTCATGTACAAAAAGTATTAAGTAACTTAACAATAGGTAATGTATACCTTGGGTATAATCCAGAGTATATTATTTATAATATCGGACACAATGTTAACATTACTGGGCTTCCTAGCGATGAAACTAACATGTCTGTTTCAGCTCTATATATCGCAAAAAGAAGACAACTAGATTTAAATGAAGTTTATGATTATTATCGAATTAGTAGAGATTATATTTTTGAAAATGAATGTATTACTGGTTCAATTAAAACAGTTGATTTTAATAATGCAAGTCACATAACAATTGATGACTATAATTATAATTTATTTGATATTTATCCTTTAAATAATTCTGTTTTCTCTTTAAAAAAGAATAAGCCTGAAAAATTCGATATAAGGCCAGGCTCCTCTTTTGATAAAGACAGATGTTTCAATTTTGACAAAGATTTGATGAAATATGTTTTTGTACTAGATGGAAATATTTTAACTTTTAAACCTAACTTCACTTATTCCGGAACGATTTTATTACACTTTAAAATTAATTCTGAAGGCGAATTGAATTATATGTTAGAAGGTGTTTCTGGAAGCACTATTAAATTAGCCTTATATAGAAGCAACAACGGATATCTAGTTTTTAAATTTGGTACATTTGAACAAACTACAAATATATTTATAAATTGCAATGAGTGGCATTATTTGGCCTTTAGTTTTGAAAGGGTAATTATTTGTGAATCATTAGGTGATTATAGAACTGATTTTAGAATTATATATGATAATAATTGTTATAATTACTCTATCAATACATATTTTTCGATGTCTAATCTAGAGTTATATATTGGAAGAAAAAAGTATGTGACATATAGTTATTACTATATTGATGACTTAGGTACTTGTTATCCTCTTTTAGGCGAAATTGAAAATTTATGTTTTGCGGATGCTTATTGCGAAACTTCTACAATCTTAAATTTAATTAATGAAATTCAAGGCTCTAGTGCAATAAAAGAATACGACACCTTAGGTAAATTTGTTAAATATGACATAATTCATAATAACAATAAAATTATAGAATCATATTTTGACTATAAGCGAAAAAGCTATGATTATAATCAAATTTCTAATTATATTTCTTCTAATAAAATTTATGGACCAAACAATACAACCCTTTTTGATTATTCCTATGAAACAAATAATCTCGGCAAGGTTACTAAAATATATAATCGCAATAGTTTAAAACATACATATACTTATGATAGAAGAGGCTATCTGACAGGAGCAGATGGAATTACATTTTCATATGATAATAATGGAAATATTACTAGCATTGGTTCAATGCAATTAACTTATGATTCTGTTATTAAAGATAGATTAGTTCAATTTGGCAACAAAACCGTTTTGTATCAAGGATCAAATCCGTTTTACCCATCAAAATACGGAGATATTGAGTTAGCATTTGAAGGAAGAAGGCTTATTCAAATAGTTAATGAATACAATGATGACTTCGAATATAAATACGATATTAATGGGTTAAGAATTAGTAAGATAAGACATAATAATGAAACGTTTAATTATTTTTATGAGGGCGATAAACTTGTCACAGAAGATGGTTCTATTTATAGATTTGATTTTTTGTATGATGCTGATGGGCAACTATATGGATTCATAATAGATAATGAAGACAAATATTATTATGTTAGAGATGCTTTACTAAATATTGTTGGGATAGTTGATGAAGGTGGTACATTAGTTGTTCAATATGAATATTCACCTTTTGGTAAAGTAATTTCAATAACTGGTAGTTTAGCAAATACTATAGGGCAACTAAATCCGTTTAGATTTAAAGGATATTACTACGATGAAGAAACTGGATTTTATTATTTAAAGACTAGATATTATGATCCAAATATAGGTAGATTTATTAGTCCTGATTCTGTGGATTATCTTGATCCAAGTAATATAAATGGTCTTAACCTTTATGCGTATTGTAATAATGATCCTGTGAACCTTTGTGATATATCAGGACATCTTCCAGAGTGGGCTATGTGGCTTATAGGAGGAGTTGTTATTATCGGACTTGGAATAGCTACCATTGCAACGGGAGGAGCTGCTGGAGGTGTTGCTGGATTCATATTAGCAGGCGCTCTAAAGGGTGCTGTTGTAGGTGCCGTTACAAACTCATTAATAAATGGAACTATAAGAGGTATATGTTCCGAAATATCTGGAGATGGATTTTGGACCGGATTCTGGGAAGGCACTGCTCATGGTTTTATGTCTGGAGCGGTCATTGGAGGAATTACAGGTGCAATTAGCAGTGGAGTACAAGTATATAACGCCTCGAAACTGTGGGCTAATACCGGAAATAAAACAGGTTTTCAGCAAATGGTTCAACATTATGGCAAACATGTCATTCAAGAAGGGCAAAAAGCCGTTGCTAAAAATATCGTCAATTACTCTAAGCAAGCATCTCAATTTTTTATCGATAATTATTCATCGGGATTTGTTTTAAGACAAGGAGTTATCAAAATTGTTGGTGTTCCTGGTGGAATATTTAATGTAGATGGATTAATTAGATCGTTTTGGTATATTTAAGGAGAAGTTTATATGTTAACAGAATGCGAAAGAAAAATTATTATGAAATTAAAACAAAGTAAAATACCACATTTATTTAAATATGATTATACCGATAATATATTATTTGTAGAGCATGTTGAATTTGATTTATGTGATTTACTCATAAAAAATAAAATAGTAAATAATGATTTTGTCCAAAAAGAAATAAAAGCATTTTCTACATTTTTATATCAATTAAATGTCTTGAATTTAGATGAGGAATCCAAAACTTATTTAGACACTCTGATGAAGGTTGTTCATATATTTATAATTCACAATCTATCAGTACGTTAATTAATAACTATCTGCTTATTGCATCTAATGCTTTAAGACTATCAGGTCAAAATTTAGTTAAGCAATGGAATAAAATGGTTGTTAGTCAAGCAGGCAAAGCTTTAACTAGAGCATTGGCATATGGTGGTACTGTGTTATTAATTGGAACTGCAGGAAAAGGGTGTCTATATGATTGGTACAACAATTATTTTTAGAGGGATAAACTATGTTAGATAACATTTTGATAGTATTGATTTTGCTTTCAATAGTATTAAGTTTCTTTATAGTGAAGATTTGGAAGAAAAAATATTTTGTCAAAGAATTATATATTGATGAAGGAGTATCGGTTGTACTCTATGTTATTACAATTGCAATTACGATTGGCTTATTAACTATATATTGTATATCATCAAAAGGAGTAGCATATAGCTGGTTGTATTTGGTTATTGTGTTAATATTAGATTGGTTGCTATTGTTTGTATATTGTATTTGTGCTACTACTTGTGTTTATTTAAAAGACAAAACACTGATTAAAAAGAATATTATTAATTCTAAACAAATCATACTTAATAAAGAAATAAAAATAATTGAAAAAATTGATAAAAGAATTATTAAATCTAGTAAAAAATCAATCTCTATTAGTTCCAGATATCTAACAGGAAATATAAATAATTTAATGAATAATGTTAAAATAATAATTAATAAATAAATGCACTTTTGATAAACTTATTCATTTTATAATTTTACGAACCAACAGAATAAATGTGTGTGCGTTTTTTAATTTGGTTTTATAAGGTTAACAATGTGTATTAAATATTTTGTATTAAATATTTTCAAAAATTAGATTTACACAAATAATCTATTTTGATAATATAAATAGGCTACTTTAGTCCGAGACTATCGACATCCCGACGTTAGCCACAGATTAAAGCGAATTATTATTAGGAGGGAAAAAGAAATGGCTGTTGGCAAGAATGAAAAAGCAGAATTAGTCAAGACATTTGGTAAAAACGAAAAGGATACTGGTTCAGTCCAAGTCCAAGTCGCTATCTTAACAAAAAGAATTGCTCATTTAACTGCTCACTTAAAAGCTAACGATAAAGATCACACAGCAAGAAGAAGTTTACTTGTTCTCGTTGGTCAAAGAAAATCTTTATTAAGATATCTCGAAAGAGAAGACAGAGAAGCTTATCTTAAATTAATTTCTGAACTTGGTTTAAGAAAATAATTAATGAGAAGCATATTAAAAGGTCATATAATAGATATGACCTTTTATTTATCTATGGAAAAAGCTTATTCAAATTTGAAATTTTATAAAAAAGAGCTCATTTTGGGCCCTTTATTTAAAATGCTTGAAGTTGTATTTGAACTTGCAATGCCTTTTTTGATGGCTTTTATTATTGATGAAGGCATATCAAAAGCAATTACATTTGACGATTATTCAGCTATTTATATTCCTGGTTTAATCATATTAGGTTTATGTGTTTTAGGATTCTTTTCGACATTAGTTTGCCAATATTTCGCTTCAGTTGCTTCTCAAGGCTTTGGAACAAAACTTAGAAACACAATTTATAAAAAAGTTTTAAATCTTGATCTTGAAGATGCTGAAAAACTTGGCAGTGGAGCGCTAACAAATATCATTACAACGGATGTTAATAGATTACAGCTCAGCGTTGCAATGATGGTTAGATTGGTTTTAAGAGCTCCATCAATTGTTATCGGTTCATTAATTTGTGCTTTTATCATAAATTGGAAGATTGCATTTATATTCCTTATTGTTGTTATACTAATTGCAATTATAATGACTGTTATCATTATTTTGTCATCTAAGCAAGTCTTAAAAGTGCAAAAAACTCTTGATGATATTGTTGAAACAACAAGTGATTCATTAAACGGAACAAGAGTAATTAGAGTTTTTAATAACGAAGAAAACGAAATTAAAAAATATAAAAAGAAAACTAAAAAATATTTTGATGAAATTAAAATTTCTAACATAATAAATGCTTTAACAAATCCATTAACTTATTTAGTTATTAATGGAGCGATTGTTTTAATTATTTATTTTTCAAGTTCAGAAATTATTAATCAAACAGGGTTAACTACAGGTGAGCTTACAAGTTTAGTTTCTTATCTTACTCAAATTCTTACCGCTTTAATAGTTGTGTCTAATTTAATTGTCATTTTTACAAGAGCTTTTGCAAGCAAACATAGAGTTGATATCTTGCTTTCATGCGAAAACAAAATTTCTAAAAATGGCGAGTTTATAGAGAAAAACCTTGCAAAAGGCCAACAAATTTTAAAATTTAATAATGTTTTCTTTAAATATAAAGGAGCAAAAAATAATACTTTAGAAGATATTAATTTTGAAATTTTAAAAGGTGAAACAATCGGAATCATTGGTGGTACTGGATCAGGAAAAACCACATTATTAAAATTAATTGATAGATTATATGCACCAAGTGAAGGCTCTATTATATATAAAGGAAAAGACATTTCTGAATATGACATTAATGAACTTAGAAATGAAATTAGTATTGTAAATCAAAAAGCAGTGTTACTTTCTGGAACTATTGCATCTAATTTGAAGATGGGAAAAGTTGATGCAACTGATGAAGAGATGATTGATGCTTTAAAAGATGCTGCAGCTTATGATTTTGTAATGCTCAAAAAAGCAAAGCTAAATGAAATAGTTGAAGAAGATGGCATGAATTTTTCTGGTGGTCAACGTCAAAGATTATCGATAGCTAGGGGATTTTTAAAAGCAAACGAATTATTAATTTTAGATGATGCATATAGTGCTTTAGATTATTTAACTGAAAAAGAAATAAATAATAATTTAAAAAAGAAAACTGAAATTACAAAAATTATTATTTCTCAAAGAATTTCTTCTTTAATTAACGCAGATAAAATCATTGTTATGTATCATGGAAAAATAGATTCAATTGGTACACATCAAGAATTATTAAATAAATCAAAATTATATAAAGAGATTTATGAATCTCAAACGAGGGATAAGAAATGAAGCACTTAAGAGTATTATCTTCATATTTGAGAAAGCATAAATTCTCATTACTTGTATCATTAATATTTGCGATTATTTTCGACATTTCTTTAATCGCGTTGCCTTTAATAAACGCAAAAATGATTGATGAAATAATTGGAATTATTGGTGCATCAACTAGTTTAGTTGATACAGATTTCTTTAAATATTTATTAGCTTCAGTGATTTGTATTGGTTTAATTTTAATTTTCAATTTCCTTTTTGAAACAATGGTTAATACAGTAGTGGAGAAAATAAATGTTGAATTAAGAAACGATGTTTTTGAAAAACTAAATAAAGTAAGTGTTAAGTATATTGATATTCATAGTCATGGTGATTTAGTTTCTAGATGTGTCAACGATACAGAAAACATAAATAACGCATTGATATCGACATTTAGACAACTCTTCCAAGGAATTGTAGTGCTTGTTGCAACTTTAATTATTATGTTTATTTATAACTGGATCCTTGCATCAGTAGTTGTCGTTTTAATCCCATTTGGATTTGTTTTAAGCTATTTTGTTGCTAAAAATTCGAGTAAAAACTTTAAAAAACAAGCAAAGATTAATGGATTACTTAGTGGAAAAGCGTTAGAAGCATTTAAGAATTTAGATCTCATCAATTCTTTAAATTATGGAGAAAATTCATATGAAGAATATTCAAAAGTAAATGACGAACTTTATATTGTTGGTCAACGTGCACAATTTATCAGTTCGTTCACCAACCCAACAACAAGATTAGTTAATAATTCAACTTATGCAATTGTTGGTGTGATTGCTGCAATATTATGTGTTATGAGTATTGGTTCAAATAATATTTTACTTGGAGCAAGCTGCACAGTTGGTACGATTTTAGCTTTCATTCAATATTCAAATCAATTCGCAAAACCATTTAATGAAATATCAAGTTGTATAAGTGAAATTCAAACTGGCTTATCTTCTTTAGAAAGAATTAAAGAAATTTTTGATGCAGATTTTGATGTCGATGAAGGAAAAGAAGAATTGCAAGAAAATGAAAAAATAATTGAGTTTTGCAAGGTTTTCTTTGAATATGACGAAAATAAACCAA
>JAEEGL010109391.1_pt1 | contig 14334 bp, 17 predicted proteins | sample 9134231 | NCBI WGS metagenome assembly JAEEGL01 (sample SAMN16246548, study PRJNA631951) | gut metagenome | biome: gut microbiome; feature: rumen; material: fiber-attached | host: Bos | place: Iran: Karaj | collected 2018-10
ATATATGCGCGAGTGGCTCAGTTGGTGGAGCGCGACCTTGCCAAGGTCGAGGCCGCGGGTTCGAGTCCCGTCTCGCGCTCTTGTAGAAGAAATACAGAAATGCTTATAAAATAGGCAATTCTGTATTTTTTTATTGTAACAAATAGTTGGTTTACATTGGTATACATATGAAAAAAGGCAGATACGTATATAAAAATGAAGACTGCATGAGGAAAGTACACGAGTTTTATGACAGGACGCTTGATATGCTTTCGGTGCCGTGGTCTGAAGACTACTTTGATACTTCTTTTGGCCTCCTGGCCGGCGATCCCCAAAAGCCGAAGATATGCACTATCCATGGCGGTAATGGAATAACCACTTTGAATCTTAAGCTGTTTCTTCCCCTGCTTTCGGATTATTGCATTCTGGCTCCGGATGTGATCGGAATGCCGGGCAAAAGCGAACCATATCGTAATATCAGCAGCAAAAAAGATGAATACGGACAATGGGTCAAAGAGGTTCTCGATCACTATGAGATCGGAAAAATACCATTTGCAGTTTCGTCGTATAGCGCCTCGATGCTACTGTCTCTTGCCCGGAACTATCCTGAAAGGGTTGGAAAATCATTACTTCTGGTTCCTTCCGGAATAGCACATGGCCCTGTTTGGCCAATGATAGGAAAAGTGATCGTTCCATTCATAAAATACTATCTGAGGCCATCGGAAAAGTCACTGGATGGTGTCATTGAGACCATGGGCGGTGAGTCTGACCCTTTATGGAGAGAGTTCTTCGACCTGATGATGAGCTCTTACAGAATGGAGATGAAATCACCGAAGGAACACGGTAAAGAGGACCTGAAGTCATTTGATGCGCCGCTTCTGATAATTGCTTCAGACAATGATATTTTTTTCCCGGCTGATAAGGTTTTTGCCCGGGCCGGGGAGATATTTGTAGGACCGATAACCATGGTCAGGATCAACAGTAAACATTTACCCACACAGGAGGTAATGGCTGATATCTGCAGGCGTACGGTCCGGTTTTTTAATTCATCTCCTCGTTGACTGTATCCTCTTCAGGTAGGACTGAAAGGGCAGCCAGTGCCTGCGCATTCTTCCTAAGGCTCTTAAATACATATACCTGAAGCGCGAACGTGCACACTAATGCCACAAGAGCCATGGCAACACCAATGAACGACGACATTTCATCCTTGGAAGATAACAGATCATTTACCGCTAAGGTATCATAAATTGTGTGAACAGCCACAGGAACGAAATAGGCAAGAAGATATTCCCTCAATACCGAGCCCTTGCCTGTAACCTTGTTATACCTGGCCAGTCCGAGATGCCTTCCCATAGCAAATCCCAGCAGCATATGAACGGTTACGGTTAACACACGCAGAATAAGGGCGATGATCCCTGAACTGTATATGTATTCTTCCACAATGGTAAAACCAAAGCCAACCGCGCCCCCGATCAAGATATACTCATATACATTTCTAATGCTTTTTCTGAAAATAATGATTACTATCAGAGCAAATATCAGTTTTGCCAGTTCCTCATTTATTGCTGCTGAGAACAAAGCTGAGGTGAAACTGGCCCAAAGAAGCGGTCCGTTCCCAAGTGAAACGCCTAAAACATCACGGCCTATATTTGCGATGAATAAAAAAAACACAAAAGAAAGCGGCAGGGATAAGATACCAAGAAGTATCGGTATAATTGCCTGTGCTTTTGATATTTTACGAGGATATTCCCAATCGATCATCTTTTTGTACAAAAAACCCAGAACAATCAGTACTATGATGGAATATATGAAAGCTAATAACATGTTTTACCTTCGGATCAGATATTTAACCCATTTTTCCATGGTTCATTCACTTTACCAACATGTTCATATAACAGTTTAGCATATTTTCCATATGCTGTGGTTAACATGTTGTTCACCGTGAACAACATGTCAGAAATCATTGCTATAACAAGATATAATTGTTAAAATATTATTTTAGGTGGGTAATGTGACACAGGCCGTGTTACACGAGCTTCCTTTTTATTTGCGGAAATGACGGATAGAATGAAAAATCATCGCTTACAGTCTTGGCGGTTTGGTCATAAAGATAATGTTAATTAAGGGAGGAATAGAATAATGACCAGGAAACATACTGTTTTAGATCATCCAATTATCGGATATTTTGTTCTTTTTATATTTGTTATGGTTTTATCATCTGTTTTTTCGTACGTGATTGACACTCCTATAGCAAAAGTTGTCCCGGGTAACACTTCTGCGTCCGGTATAGGAGCGGCTATCGGAGTCATTATTGCAACAATAATATTCACGATCTGGTTCAGGCCTGACTTCAAGGGTGTTCTCGGTGCCAAAGGGTTTTTGTGGGGCATTGTAGTGATGCTTCCTTTCCTTCTTGCCGACTATATAGGCGCTGCTGTTGATCTGTACAAATTTGGGTTTGGCAATGTGCTTGTTGCTTTCTTAGGCGCCCTGGCTCCAGGTTTTACTGAGGAAGTAGCTTTTCGAGGTCTGGGAGTAGCCAACTATATGAGAACGATCAAGTCCGAAAAACAGATACCCCTTATCTTCTGGCTATCGACACTGTTATTTGGTTTGGTACACATTACCAATATCTTTGCGGGAGGAAATCCCGTGGCGGTTATTTTTCAAGTGATCTACTGCATCGGAGTCGGTGCGATTTTTGGTGCTGTATACCTTCGTACCGCCAATCTCTGGGTTATCATGATCGCACACTTTACACTGGATTTCGCCGGACTTGTTAACAATCATTACGCTTCAACAGGCGGACTGTCCACCGAGCTCCTTATAAGTGACTGGATCAATCTTGTTGCGGCTGCGATCGGAATTGTGACCGCAATGGTCCTGATATCTCCGAAAAACTATCCGGAGATCATGAAACTCTGGAGGGAAAAGTGGAGCCGGTGACATTGCAGCAGTCATGGACTTTACATTAGTAAGTACCTGTTTAAAGCAACATATTAAGAAGGGGGATTATCATGGATGTAAAGACAGTTATTATTTCAATCATTGCTTCATCACTTGCTTTGGTCGTATGCGGATATCTCTATCTGCGAATGATAAAAAAGGAAGTTCCGGAGCCTATAGGGAAACTCCAGGCAATCCTGCCGATAATCCTGGGCGGCATTTGCGTTCCGATTTCCGGCGGTTCCGGGATTAGTTTATTATATGCATTTAAAGGAATTGGGGTAACCGGTGATGCGATGCAGGCTCTTCCGGCATCTTTTTATACGGCATTTTTTATGGCAGGCGGCGTGGAGGAACTGTTTAAGTTTATTGCTATCATCATAACGCTGGTTGTCCTGAAGAAAAAAGTAAGTAATGTTTATGAGTATATCCTCCTCGGCGCGGCGGTTGGCATGGGCTTTACGGTTGTTGAGGACTTTACTTACGGAGATTCGCTTATTGTATTATTGATCAGAGTTCCTTTAATGTTCACTCATATGTCACTCAACATGATCATGGGAGAGTTTATTGGCAGGGCAAAATATAATAAACAAAGAGGCGAAGGCCAAACTGCATTATATTGGGTTTTGGGGCTTATCATTCCGATGGCTTTACATACTCTGTATGATGCCGGAACAATTTTTAACTTTTCAATTCTGAAGAAAGGCGATTATATTGTAGGCGGCATACTTGGCGGAGTAGCGTTTTTGACCAATATTGTTATTTTGATTTCTGTGCTGGTAAGAGCCGGAAAGAATGCAGAAAATTTCTCACTTCTTTCTGTTTTGCCTAAAGACGCGCAGTAAAAGAGGAGAATATCGATGCTTAAAAAGTACATTGAGTTCATGAAAAGATCTCCGTTAATTACTGCGACGCTATGCATTGTATATGTCGTCATATGTTTCAAATCAGTGCCGACACAGACGCATTTCCAGTTTTTTATCGTAAGGACAATGCTATGTGGAGCAGCGTGCTTTTTTCTGTATCAGATATCAGGAGACAAGACCCTTGCAGCCAGCTATAATTCAACAGGTTATGTGCTCAAGTATTCTCTCGGCTTTCTGATAGTAGCCTTTGTACTCGGCACTATTATGCTGATATCAGATATAAGTGAAAAAAGTCCCCTTTTGCAGAATCCTGTTCTGGAGCTGCCGGTTGTATTCCTAATGTATATGTCTGTAGGGCTTTTTGAAGAGCTGTCTTTCAGGGCTGTCATCAACGATGCGATCATATATAAATTCAGAAACCGGAAATATGTATTTGTGCTTGGCGCAGTTGTGTCCTCGCTTGTCTTTGGGGCAGTCCATGTTTTGGGCGGATTTGATCCATTCTCTGCAGTGGCGTGGGGACAGGCTGTTGGGAAAAGCCTTGAAGCAAGCTTTTTTGGACTTGCTCTTCTGATACTGTACTGGAAAACAAGAAATATCTGGGCATGCGGACTTGCGCACGGACTAAATGATTTTCTTACTGATTATACATCCGGATTATTTATTTCCCAAACAGAGTCTCATTCCTATGTTCAGGCAGGTGAAGATGCAGGTAAATTGCTTTGGGTCTATGTCGGGCTGGTAGTGATCAATCTGATCTTTGTCCTGATTATATGGAAGAAAGTCGGTAAGACAATTGATTTTGATAAGATAAGGCGAGAGTGGTAGAGGAGTGGTTTGGCCGGATATGAAAAGCTGATCGAAAAAATCAATGAAAACGCTTTTTTCGGATCCTGCCTATTCCACCGGCAGTTTGTGTCTTGCCAGGTGTTTGGGGAATGGGCCTGACAGTTTGTATTTCAGCCCGAGGTCATCAAGCACCTGACAGAACGCATCGATATACCTGTTTCCTTTGATCATCTGATGGAAGCTGACAAAGATCTTTCCTTCCATTGAAGAAACTTCCAGGAGAAGGTGTCCGGCAACTATCGCCACATATGATTCCACATAGTCGGCAACCTCACCCCAGTGCATCTGACCGGTGTAGTTTACAATAAAAGTCCCGTGTTCCACATCTTTTCCGGAGGAGGGGTTGTGCTTTGCCATATATTCGCGCTTGTTTTTCAGGCCGGATATCTGATCAATTTCATCATACAGCTTAAAAAGCTTGCGCATTTGCGGATGACTGTACGACGGGTCCGTCTGTAATATAAACTGCCCGCGTGTCATGGTTCCGAGCTTTTGCATATCCCACTTGAGCTGCGGCCGCTCGTAATCCGCAAGAATATGCGACAGCATATCACAGTGAGAATTGGGAATTCCCAACCCGGCAAATGTATTGTGCGCACTTTCGCCGCGGATTATCTTGTTCTTATCCGGAAGGATCCTGTCCAATGATTTAGCCGTTACAACCATAAAGAATGAGGCCACGCTGGAATCCTTCCCGTCGAGAAATTCCATCACATCTGATTGCGAGAACTCGAAAACATGGAATGTCTCACTTCTTTTTAAGGGGTTAAACATCCCGTTCATGTAATCCATTACCATTACAGTGGGTTTTTGCGGTTTCCGGGTGTATATCTGAGGCTCATCGGTAAGCATTTCCAAGGTCGGTTCGGTATCTTCGCCCTCCAATAAGGGCTCTCCGGGTTTCCTGATCCCGGGTGCATCCGGCAAGACATTATAACGATCATTGACATACTGATATACATTTGTCATTACCCATGGAAAAGCGCCTCTTCCGCCGCAGAGGGAATGGCTGATATTGAAATAGATGTCTGCTCCGTCGAACTCCACGAACAACATATGATCGTTTACTTCATCTGAGCATGCAAAACGCGGCATTGCAGTCAGCGGAAGGACTGCAACAGGCTTGTCATTGGGCAGAAGAGTATAACCGCCGTCCTCTCCCTTGGAAACCTTAACACGAAAGTAGGGATATCTTGTGATAGCAGTATTAACGGAGCTTTCCAGAATCTTTGGATCTACAGGCTCCTTCATTGTGACCTTGACACGGATCACATATGGGAACCTGGTTTCGTTTTGATAAAGTCTGTATGTATCCAAAGAATATTTCATGCCGTCATACCTCGTATCTTTTGGTGAACCGATCTGTCCCGGATAATGCCGGATTCAAGCTCACATGATCCCTGCAGCCTGTCTTAAAGCTATAACGTCAGCCTGTGAGATATCTCTGACATCGTCATAGTCACAACCGCCCCATTTCTTTACGGCGTCTACTATAGCGGCTTCTTTGCAGTTATAACGGTACAAGGTGGCTCCGGTCTTGTTGTCAACGATCTCCCAGGGATTATTGGCATCCGCTCCGGGCATTCCCGCTGCATTAAGGATTCTTCCACCAACAACTTCTTCAAGGTTTACGAGAATAATAAAATCTACAAGCAGAATAATTAAGGCTTAGTCGCCGAAGTGAAGAAATAAGTGGTTAACATCATTTTGATTTGCGTCCAAACTGCGTCCAAAAGAGAAAATGGACAAGAGGCACAAGCCCTTTCCTCCTTTATTTTACTGGGTTTGTGAGCATTTTATGAGACAAAACCGATAATTCGAGTCCCGTCTCGCGCTCGACAGAAAAGGACATCCAATCGGATGTCCCTTTTTCGTTCGGGCATCAGCATCGAGACGGGACGACCTGCCAGGGGCTCCGAAGAAGCGCGTGGCGTTTTCTTGTTGTGTGACACTTTTAGAAAAATCGAGCTTTACGTATTATACCTATTGACATAGTAGGTAAATATGGATATAATCTCAACAATATAAATACAAAGGGCCAACGGTATATAAAATGCTGTTTAATACGAAACTGCTTCACGGGAAAAGTACACAGGGGTTTGAGTCGGGACAGACACTTCCATCCGTATCTCAGGTCAGCGCATTCAGATATGAGAGTATGGATGATCTTGAAAAAGTCTTTGATCATAAAAAGATGGGCTATGCATATACCAGAATAGGCAATCCTACTCTGGGTGCATTTGAACAGAGGATCAGCGAACTCGAAGGCGGGGTTGGTGCGATAAGCTGCAGTAGCGGTATGGCTGCCATTTCATCGGCAATACTTGCTGTATGTGAAAGCGGTGATGAGATCATAGCTGGAAGCGGGCTGTACGGAGGAACGATCGCCCTTCTTCATGATCTTGAAAAACTGGGTATTCATACTGTTTACGCTGATGAACTTACCGGTGATACGGTAAGAAACCTGATAAATGAAAGAACAAGAATGGTCTTTGCGGAACTGATCTCCAATCCTTCACTTAAGGTAATTCCGGTTGCGGAAGTTGCAGAGGCTGCACATGAAGCAAGTGTTCCGCTGTTTGTGGACTCGACTACAGCGACGCCGTATATTGCCGGGCCGCTTAAACTTGGTGCAGATGTTGTCATACATTCAACGTCCAAGTATTTGAACGGTGGCGGTAATTCCATAGGCGGGATCATAGTGGACGGGGGAAAGTTCAAATGGGATTTTATAAAACATACAGCACTGGCCGAGTATAGGAAATACGGTCCCATGGCTTTTTCGGTAAGACTTCGTACGGATATTTGGGAAAATCTGGGCGGCTGTATGGCCCCGGCCAATGCCTTCCTAAGTTATATAGGAACGGATACGCTGGGAATTCGAATGGAACGGATATGTGAAAACGCCGACAGACTTGCAAAAGCATTGGATGAGATTCCGGGTATAGAGGTTAATTACCTCACACTTCCGCAGCATCCGTATCACAGATTTGTTGACAGTCAACTGAACGGATATGGCGGAGGCATCCTAAGTTTCAGGGCAGGATCGAAGGAGAGGGCTTTTGCGATCATCAACTCGCTTAAATATGCGTATATTGCAAGCAATATAGGAGATATCAGGACACTGGTGATACATCCGGCATCAACGCTATATGTTCATGCAAGCCGTGAGGAGACCGAAGCGGCAGGAGTATATGACGATACGATAAGAGTCAGCGTCGGCATCGAAGATGCGGAGGATTTAATAGATGACTTTAAACAGGCAATACAAAATAACCCCGGTGGCACTTAAGAAGATGAAGGAGCATCTGATGGGTGCATATCCATTGGAGGGATGTGGGATCCTTGTGGGAGACGAGGGAGGATCGATCGAGGGAGTATTTGGCACGAAAAACGCGGTGACAGCAGAAAACGCAGCCGGATATTACGAAATAGAACCACTTGAGATGTATGAACTTGAAAGGAAAGCGGAGGAAAAGGGTTACAACATTCTGGGATTTTATCACTCACATCCTGATTGTGAAGCAAGGATGTCATCGGAGGACAGTGAGCATATGATACCGCAGATGTTGTACGTTATAGCATCCGTGAAAAACGGAAGGTGCGGAGAGATTAGAGGGTACGTAAAGGACTTGTAAGAAATGAAAGTATATATATCAGCAACACTAAGAAACTATTTCGGTAAAAATCATGTGATAGAGACCGCGGAAGATAACATAAGGTCTGTACTTAAATTCCTTACGGACGAATATCCGGACGCAAAACAGATATTGTTTGACGAGAATGAAAAAATAAGAAGTTTTATCCGTATATATGTCGGCAGTGACGATCATACCGCATCGGATATGTGGTACAAAAAACTCGCTGAAGAAGATGAGATATTGATCCTTCCCGCCATAGCCGGAGGAGCTCCGAGTGACTCAATTATCAATGATAAGAGGATGAAAGCGCAGACACTTGATGATAACGATATCAAGCGGTTTGAAAAGCACCTTCTGTTAAAGGAGATAAGTGTTAAAGGTCAGAAAAGGATAAAAGCGGCAAGAGTTGTCGTATGTGGAGCCGGATCGCTTGGATCATCGGTCATACAGTACATTGCTGCAGCAGGCGTCGGAACGATCAAGGTCGTTGATGATAAAGATGTTGCACTTGCCGACGTTTCAAGCCAGGTACTGCACAGCAGTCGTGATGTAAATCGCCCCAAGGTAGCATCCGCGAAAGACAAAGTCAGAAACATAAATAAGAACATAGAGTTTGAGGCTGAGAGCGTAAAGCTTGATTCGGAAAATATAGAGGAGATCTTTGACGGATACGATCTCGTTATAGACTGTACGGATAATTACAAAGCGAGATATCTGATCAATGACGCGTGTGCGCTTCTCGATATACCGCTGGTGTTTGCGTCCATATATCAATATGAGGGAAGAGTGGGCATATTTAACCACAATGGAGGTCCATGCCTGCGCTGTGTTTACCCTGAACCGCCCGTACCGGGCCTTGTACCTACGTGTGCTGAGGGTGGGACGATCAGTCCGCTTGCCGGGATAGTAGGAAGCATTCAGGCAAATGAAGCATTAAAACTCATCATAGGTATCGGAGATCATCTTGACGGAAAACTTCTGACAGTAGACAGTCTGTATCTGAATTCAAGGATATTAAATGTTAAGAAGAACAGTAAATGTCCGCTTTGCGGACTGTCTAAAACTATCGTTTCGGTAGAGGATTTTGATTATGAAGAGTTCTGTGGATTAAAAGAATCGGATAATGAAGTTCCGGTTGAGGGTATAACCCCGGAAGAACTGACGAGGAGAATGGACAACAACGATCCGATGACGATCATAGATGTGAGAGAGCCGCATGAGCGAGCTATCATGAGATTCCCGAATGCGATCATCATACCTATAGGACAACTTGCAAGAAGAATGAAAGAACTTAATCCCGAGGTTGATACGATATTCATATGTAAGTCCGGAAAGCGAAGTATTCTTGCGATCAAAACGCTTCGTGAAGCCGGATACGAAGGACCGATGTACAACCTTAAAGGCGGCATAGATGCGATGAAGGATATCGTATTCTCGCATGAGGGAGCATGGTTATAGGCATTAAGGAGGGACCCACGAAGTGGGAGGATCCCTTATTGCACCGTGAGGCCCTATCCTGCGAAGCAGGATTCTAATGGCCGAACGTCTATAAATACTATCATCTGTTCGAACAGGAGGAGAAAAACATGGCAAAGGAAACCGAAAACAAGAGCGTTGGTATCAATGCTCTCGGAGCAAAAGCGGCTTATAATCTTGCGAATATCACCAAGACGAAACCGCAGTACGGAGCACTGACACCCAAGTGGCTCACGAAGTTTCTTGAGTTCAAGGGACTGGAGACAGGTATCTACAGGGTCAACAAAGTAGTTGAAGGAGATACACCCCTTGATGTTCTTTGCAGCCAGACTAAAAAGTCTGACATAATCCCCCAGGGATTTATTCAGTATGAGACCGAGCCACGTGAATACGTACTCAATTCTATCTCAACCATTATCAATGTAAATACGGCAGTAGAGGATGTTTACAGCGTGCCTTATGATCAGGTTCAGGAGCAGCTCGGACTTGCCATCGAGTCTCTGCGTGAGCGTCAGGAAAGTCAGCTGATCAACAATGATGATTACGGCCTTCTTAAGAACGTTGCAGATTCACAGAGGATCCAGACGAGAAACGGTGCACCTACACCTGATGATCTTGATGAGCTTATCTCAAAGGTATGGAAGGAGCCTTCATTCTTCCTTGCTCATCCGAGAGCTATCGCTGCATTTGAGAGAGAGTGCACAAAGAGAGGTGTTCCGCCTGTAGTAGTAAACATTGCGGGAGGAAATTTCCTTACATGGAGAGGAATACCTGTAGTTCCCACTGATAAGCTCCTTGTTGACGGCCTTAAGAATCCCAAGTCTGAAAGCGGTAAGACAAACATCCTTCTTATCCGTACCGGAGAAGCCAAGAGAGGTGTTATAGGTCTGTTCCAGGCAGGACTTAAGAATGAGCATTCAAGAGGACTGTCAGTACGTTTCAGAGGGATCGACGATAAAGGTGTTGCATCCTATCTTCTGTCTTTATATTGCTCTGCAGCGATACTTGCCGATGATGCGATTGCTGTGCTTGAAGATGTAGAAGTAGGTGAATATTATGACTACGATTGAAAACCTTGCCGGCATTCCAAGTGCGGGAGAACTGAGCATTCTTGCAAATGAAATGTTTCCTGATCTGACAGAGGGCGCATATGGTGTTCCCGAGACCGATATCCCGGTTGCATCCGTCCCCGAGACTGTACCTGTATCGGAAGAGTTTGACTGGGAGCATCCTTTCGCATATGGCGGCGGGGATCCGTATTTTCAGTCTGTTGAGGAAGTAAGTGCACCTGAGGCAGAATACCTTCCCGGCATTGCGGATATGCCTGCGGTAACAACAGACAGCAGCACAAGCTATGCTCCGGCGGTAATGTCTCAGACACAGGCTAAAGAGCATGATCGTAAGATCGATGCACCGACATCGCTTGGAGGTGACAAGGTCACGTCATCAAAAAGCGAAGTGGAAAGATCAACTTCGCGAAACGATTCGATAAGGATCGGCAGCAAGACACTGGCACAGATCAGGGATGATTTTCCGATATTAAAGGAGCAGATAAACGGTCATCAACTTGTATGGCTTGATAACGGGGCAACAACACAGCGACCGCAGGCCGTCATTGACAGACTGAAATACTATTATGAGCATGAAAACTCAAATGTTCACAGGGGTGCGCATACTCTTGCTGCAAGATCTACCGACGCATATGAAGACGCAAGAGATACGGTAAGGGATTTCATAGGTGCGCCTTCATCAGATGAGATAGTGTTCGTCCGAGGAACAACGGAGGGAATAAATCTTGTTGCAAACGCATATGTAAAACCGCTCCTTGAGCCGGGTGACGAGATAATCGTTTCGATACTCGAACATCATGCGAATATTGTTCCGTGGCAGCTTGTGGCTCAGGCAACGGGAGCTGTTATCAAAGTAATACCTTGTGATGAGACAGGACAGCTCATACTTCATGAGTATGAAAAGCTGTTCACCCCTAAGACAAAATTCGTATCCGTTACTCACGTATCAAACGTTCTCGGAACGGTAACACCGATCGAAGAGATCATTGCTATTGCTCACAGACATGGAGTACGAGTTCTTGTAGACGGAGCTCAGTCCGTTGCTCACATACCGGTAAATGTATCGGCGCTTGACGTTGACTTTTTTGTGTTCTCAGGTCATAAGATATTCGCACCGACCGGTATAGGAGTTGTCTACGGTAAGAAGGAATTACTCGAAGCGGCACAGCCGTATCACGGAGGCGGAAATATGATAGCCGATGTGACTTTTGAGAGAACGATATACAATCCCGCTCCGAACAAGTTCGAGGCGGGAACCGGAAGCATAGCTGATGCTGTCGGGCTTGGTGCGGCACTTAAATATCTGTCTCAGATCGGAATGCCGTGTGTATACCGTTGGGAGCATGAACTTCTTCAGTATGCGATGAAGGAAATGAGTACCGTAAAGGGACTTCATTTTATCGGAACGGCTTTGAACAAAGCATCGGCACTTGCTTTTACGCTCGATGGGTATTCGGATGAAGAGGTAGGAAAGAGACTTGATGCATACGGAATAGCGGTAAGAACGGGACACCATTGTGCGCAGCCGGTTTTAAGAAGGTTCGGATATGAAAGTTCGGTAAGGCCGACTCTGGCACTTTACAACTCACCGGACGATATCGATGCGCTCGTAAAAGTATTAAAGACATTTGCGTAACACTTTGGTAGGAAAGGAAGATTAAAAATGAAGATCACGGTTTCGGGAGAAAAGAAAGAAGTAACTGACGGGATCTCGATTTCGACACTTATTGAACAGGAGCAGGTGGAAACACCGCAGTACGTAACTGTATCCGTTAATGAAGAATTCATCGATCAGGATGATTTTGACAGCCATGTGCTTAAAGACGGTGATGAGGTTGAGTTCCTGTACTTCATGGGAGGAGGAAGATAATGGCTTTTACAAATGAACAGCTCGAGCGTTACAGTCGGCATATCATTCTTAAAGAAGTCGGCGTCAAAGGCCAGAAGAAACTCCTTAACGCAAAAGTTCTCATAATCGGAGCCGGAGGACTCGGCGCTCCGGCAGCTCTGTATCTTGCGGCTGCCGGTGTCGGGACGATCGGAATAGTTGATGCGGATGTTGTAGACCTCTCCAATCTTCAACGTCAGGTCATACACACGACGAACGATATAGGAAAGAAAAAAGTTGAGTCTGCTGCGGAAACAATGCGTGCGATCAATCCGGATGTAACAGTCAACACATATTATCAGTTTGTAACAAGTGAAAACATCATGGATCTGATCAAGGACTATGATTTTATACTTGACGGAACGGATAATTTTCCTGCAAAGTTTCTTATCAACGATGCATGTGTGATGGCAAAAAAACCGCTTTCGCATGCAGGTATCATAAGGTTTAAGGGACAGCTTACGACGATCATTCCCGGTGAAGGACCGTGTTACAGATGTATATTTAAAAATCCCCCTCCGAAGGACGCCGTTCCGACATGCAAACAGGCCGGTGTCATAGGTGCGATGGGCGGCATCATCGGATCACTTCAGGCAATGGAAGCCGTTAAGTATATTACCGGTGTCGGGGACCTGCTCGTCGGTTATCTGCTCACATATGATGCGATCAAGATGGAGTTTCATAAGATCAAACTTCCTCCGCGCGGTAAAGGATGTGCGGTATGCTCGGATACACCGACGATAACGGAACTAATCGACTATGAGCAGGTGGCATGTGACATGCACTAAGGTCCATGGAGATTTGAAATGAAGATAACGATTTCCAGAGAAGACTTTAACAGAATATACGAACATGCCCTTTCGGTACGACCGGAGGAAGCATGTGGTCTGATAGCCGGCGAAGACAGAGAATCGGGAATCCGTGTGATAAAAAAGGTATATATCCTTACGAACACGGACCATACGAACGAGCATTTTACGATCGATCCGAAGGAACAGCTTACAGCCATAAAGGATATGCGTGCGAATGGACTAAAGCCCCTCGGTAACTGGCATTCCCACCCGGAATCCCCTTCACGTCCGTCTGAGGAAGACAAAAAGCTTGCAAACGACAGCAAAGCAAGTTATCTCATCTTATCTTTGATGGAAGAAGGCAATCCTGTGTTGAATGCGTTTCACATAGAATCCCATGGCGACGAAAAAACTGTAAGAAAAGAAGAATTGTTGATCATATAAGTGGAGGATTACAAATGGCGGATCTTGATTTTAATGTTGATGATACTGTTGATATAACTGATGTTAACTGCCCGGTAACTTTTGTTAAGACAAAGGTTGCCCTCGAAGAGCTTGACGAGGGTCAGATACTTCAAGTACATCTTAATGACGGTGAGCCTGTACAGAATGTTCCGAGAAGCATCAAGGAAGAAGGTCATGAGGTGCTTCGTCTTGATGATAATGGCGACGGAACATTCGAATTGTATATCAAAAAGGTAGGAGATTGATGAAGTCAATCCTAATCAAAGATACAACATGTGAGGAGCGCGAACAGATCATAAAGGCTTCGCTTGACTGCGGAGGCGGATGTGAAAACTGCTCATCATGTTGGCTTGGAGGCGGAAG
>JAEEGL010248980.1_pt1 | contig 14334 bp, 9 predicted proteins | sample 9134231 | NCBI WGS metagenome assembly JAEEGL01 (sample SAMN16246548, study PRJNA631951) | gut metagenome | biome: gut microbiome; feature: rumen; material: fiber-attached | host: Bos | place: Iran: Karaj | collected 2018-10
CTCTACACCTAAAGATGCAGCATACGGTTATGTCTTCAACAACTGTCGGCTCATTGCGAAAGCCGGTGTCGACAAGGTGTACCTTGGCCGTCCTTGGCGCGACTATGGCTATACCCTCTTCATGAACTGTGACTTAGGCACACATATCCGTCCTGAAGGTTGGCACCACTGGGAGAAACAACGTGAGAATACGGCCCGCTATTTAGAATACAACAACCGCGGAGCCGGTGCCCAGCCTCAGCAGCGTGTATCCTGGAGTCGTCAGCTCACAAAAAAAGAGGCTCAGCAGATCACGCCTGCCAAGGTTTTTGAGCGTCAAGACCATTGGAATCCGAAACTATAACAAAAAAACAACTGGACTACTGTAAATAGTCCAGTTGTTTTTTTAGGGCCTGCAGTTCAGAACGCACCCCAATCAGTGCCTCCAGCACATCGGCTTTCTTATCGGCCCCCTTCCGATTCTGATTCAGAATTTTCTTTGCCGCAGCTAACTTGAAGCCACGCACTTTCACCAGATTGTGAATCACCCGAATCTGTTCAATATCCCTCTCCTGATACTGGCGCACTTTTGCAGGTCCGCTCACCTTCGGTCTTAACGACGGGAACTCCTGCTCCCAATAACGGAGTGTACTCTCATTCAGTTCAAACATCTGCGCCACTTCCCCAATGGAGTAATACAATTTGAGGTTTTTGTTCAGATTCAGTGCCATACTTATCTCATTTTGCTACAAAGATACAAATTATTTTGGAAAATGCGCAACTTTACAACGAAATTTTTGATAATTCGATCACCTTGTCGACAGCAGCAGAGAGGCCATCAAGGTTCTTACCACCAGCCTGAGCAAAATGTGGCTGTCCGCCACCACCGCCCTGAATGAGCTTGGCAGCCTCACGAACCAGCTGACCTGCATTCAGACCATGATCGCTGACCATATCGTCGCTCATCATGATACTGAGCTGAGGCTTGTCGTTGTCATGAGAACCGATGACACAAAGCAAAGAGCCATCGACAGAGGCACGGATCTTGAAGACCAGATCCCTAGCAGCTGCCGGCGCCATCGGCAACACAGTCGTGATAACCTTTACACCATTCACATCGCGGGCTTTCTCAACCAAACGCTGAGCAGCACGCTCCACAGCCTGAGCCTGGAAACCCTCAATCTCTTTCTTCATGGCGTCGTGCTCGTCGATATACTTCCGGATAACGCCTTGCAGGTCCTTGGCATTGTTGAAGAACGACTTGATGTTCTTCAGAATATCCTCCATCTGATAGAAACGTTCCTCGCAATCCTTACCTGTGGTAGCCTCAATACGACGGATGCCTGCTGCGACACTGCTCTCAGAGAGGATTTTGAAGAAGCCTATGCGACCGGTACTTGAGGCGTGGATACCACCGCAGAACTCACAAGAAGGGCCGAAACGAACCACACGCACCTTATCGCCGTATTTCTCTCCAAAGAGGGCGATGGCACCGAGTTTCTTAGCCTCTTCGAATGGTACATCCCGGTGTTCATCGATGTGGATGTCCTGACGGATCATGTCGTTCACCATACGCTCAACTTCGCGAATCTGCTCGTCGGTCACTTTCTCGAAGTGGGAGAAGTCGAAGCGTAGGGTATCAGGCGAAACAAAAGAACCCTTCTGTTCAACATGGTCACCCAAAACCTGCTTCAAGGCGTAGTCGAGCAAGTGGGTAGCGGTATGGTTCGCAGCAGAGGCATCGCGCTTGTCAGTATCCACACAAGCCATGAACTGTGCTGAGGGATCTTTCGGCAATTGTTTCACGATATGTACGCTCTGGTTATTTTCACGCTTGGTGTCGATGATCTCGATAGTCTCAGCTTCATTCACGAGAACACCGGCATCACCGACCTGTCCACCCATCTCACCATAGAACGGCGTATAGTCGAGAACCAGTTCATAGAACTCATTCTTCTTCTGCGTCACTTTACGATAGCGGAGAATGTGACACTCATATTCTGTATAGTCGTAGCCCACGAACTGCTGCTCGCCTGAGGCCTGCTCTACCCAGTCGGAATTCTCCACGGCTGCAGCATTGCGGGCACGCTCCTTCTGTTTCTGCATCTCGACATTGAACTGCTCCTCATTGACGGTGAAGCCGTTCTCACGACAAATCAGCTCTGTCAGGTCGAGAGGGAAGCCGTATGTATCGAAGAGGCGGAAAGCCTGAACACCATCAAGTTCAGTCTTACCCTCTGCCTTCAGCTGTTCCATGGCCTTGTCGAGCAGGGAGATACCCTTATCCAACGTACGCAGGAAAGCATCTTCCTCCTCCTTCATCACCTTTGAAATTAATTGCTGCTGAGCCTTCAACTCGGGGAAGGCATCACCCATCTCATGTACAAGCGTGGGCACAAGCTTATAGAGGAAGCCTTCTTTCTGGCCGAGGAATGTATAGGCATAACGGACTGCACGACGCAAGATACGACGAATAACGTATCCGGCCTTGGCATTCGAGGGCAACTGACCATCAGCAATCGAGAACGACACCGCACGAAGGTGGTCAGCACAGACACGCATGGCGACGTTGACCTCATCCTGCTGTTTTCCGGACAATCCGGTATTACCGGAAATACCGGCTTCTTCCTCCTCGAAAGTTGTATACTTCAAGCCCGTCAGTTCCTGCTCCGCCTTGATGATCGGCTGGAACACGTCGGTATCATAATTGGAGTGCTTGCCCTGGAGCATACGCACGAGGCGCTCAAAGCCCATACCGGTATCGATCACGTTCATGCCCAGTTTCTCAAGACTACCGTCAGCCTTACGGTTGAACTGCATAAAGACGAGGTTCCAGATCTCAATCACCTGGGGATCGTCCTGGTTGACGAGTTCGCGACCATTCTTACCAGAAGCCTTACGCTGCTCAGGTGTACGGGAGTCTACATGGATCTCAGAACAAGGACCACAAGGACCCGTGTCGCCCATTTCCCAGAAGTTGTCGTGCTTGTTACCATTGATGATATGATCCTCGGGCACATGCTTTGCCCAATATTGAGCAGCCTCATCGTCGCGAGGGATATTCTCTTCGGGCGAGCCCTCGAAGACCGTCACATAGAGGTCTTCCGGATTCAGCTTCAACACATCTACCAGATACTCCCATGCCATGTCGATGGCACCCTCCTTGAAATAGTCGCCAAAGCTCCAGTTGCCAAGCATCTCGAACATGGTATGGTGGTAGGTATCATGGCCTACTTCCTCCAGGTCGTTGTGCTTACCAGAGACGCGGAGACACTTCTGTGTATCGGCGCGACGACGCGGCTCTGGATCGCGCGTACCGAGGATAATGTCCTTCCACTGGTTCATACCTGCGTTTGTAAACATCAGTGTGGGATCGTCCTTGATCACCATGGGTGCTGACGGTACAATAGCGTGCTGTTTCGACTCAAAAAACTTCTTGAATGAGTCACGAATCTCGTTTGCTGTCATTGATATATTGCGTTTTGTTTCCACCTTATTTATAAATTGCGGGTGCAAAGGTACAAAAAAAATCTAAAAATGACGGATTTCTCAGTTTTTTTTCGTAATTTTGCAAGCAAACTGAAGACCAAACAAATTATGGATGACGAAATAAAGGACGATGAGATCCTCGAAGAAGACGATGGTGAGTACCAATCGTCGGACATGGAGGGGGGCGTAGAAGGCCACTCCGACTATAAACCCGTCAATCGTTTTGATGCGGCGGCGGTACATCATCTGTCAGGTATGTACCAGAATTGGTTCCTGGATTACGCCTCGTATGTAATCCTGGAACGTGCCGTCCCTAATATCGAAGACGGCTTCAAGCCCGTGCAGCGTCGTATCATGCACTCCATGAAGCGCATGGACGACGGAAGATATAACAAAGTTGCAAACATTGTGGGTCACACCATGCAGTTCCACCCTCATGGCGACGCCTCCATCGGAGACGCCCTTGTACAGTTAGGCCAGAAAGATCTGCTCATTGACACACAGGGAAACTGGGGTAATATCCTGACGGGCGACAAGGCCGCTGCCCCACGTTATATCGAGGCCCGACTTTCGAAATTCGCCCTCGACACTGTGTTTAATCCCAAGACCACAGAATGGCAGCTATCCTACGATGGACGCAACAAAGAGCCCATTTCACTGCCCGTGAAATACCCTTTGCTACTGGCACAGGGTGCAGAAGGTATTGCCGTCGGACTATCGTCGAAGATCCTTCCCCATAACTTCTGTGAAATCTGCGATGCCGCCATCAGCTATCTGCACGGGCAGGAGTTCCATCTCTATCCCGACTTCCAGACAGGTGGCAGCATTGACGTCTCTAAATACAATGATGGTCAGCGAGGAGGCGTGTTGAAGGTACGTGCCAAGATCGAAAAGTTGGATCAGAAGACCCTCGTCATCCGGGAACTGCCCTACTCCAAGACCGTGGGTACCCTGATTGAGAGTATCACGAAAGCGATTGAGAAAGGAAAGATCAAGGCCAAGCGCGTTGATGACCTCACCTCTGCACAAGTTGAGATTCAGATTCACCTGATGCCGGGCGTCTCCAGCGACAAGACCCTCGACGCCCTATATGCCTTTACGGACTGTGAGATCAATATCTCACCTAACTGTTGCGTCATTGCAGACCAGAAACCGCAGTTCTTGGCGGTCTCTGATGTTCTTCAACACAGCGTCGAACGCACCAAAGACCTGATTCGTCAGGAACTGGAGATCCGTAAGAATGAATTATTAGAACAACTGCATTTCTATTCGCTCGAGAAGATTTTCATCGAGGAACGTATCTACAAAGACAAGAAATTCGAGCAGGCTCCGACCATTGATGCTGTCTGCGAGCATATCGACGATCGACTGACGCCCTACTATCCCAGTCTTGTGCGGGAGGTAACAAAAGACGACATTCTCAAGCTATTAGAAATCAAGATGCAGCGCATTCTGAAATTCAACAAGGACAAGGCAGATGAACTGATGGCCCACATCAAGGCCGAGATCGAGGAGATAGACCGCGACTTGGCGAACCTTGTGGAAGTCACCGCTAACTGGTTCCAGTTCCTGAAAGACAAATACGGAAAGGAACACCCGCGTCTGACAGAAATCCGCAATTTCGACACCATCGAGGCCACGAAAGTGGCTGAAGCCAATCAGAAACTCTATATCAACCGTACAGACGGCTTCATCGGCATGGGTCTCAAGAAGGACGAGTTTGTTTGCAATTGTTCCGACATCGACGATATCATTATCTTCTACAAAGACGGTAAATACAAGGTAATCCGCGTGGCTGAAAAAGTCTTCGTAGGCAAGAACATCCTCCACGTGGCTGTCTTTAAGAAAAACGACTCACGTACCATCTATAATGTGGTCTATCGCGACGGAAAGAAAGGCTGGTACTTCATGAAGCGTTTCAATGTGACGTCGATGACCCGCGATAAGGAATACGACCTGACACAGGGCACGCCCGGCTCGAAGGTCATGTATTTCACGGCCAATCCCAATGGTGAGGCAGAGGTGATCAAGGTCACGCTCGACCCCAATCCCAAACTGAAGAAGATCTTCATTGATCAGGACTTCTCGCAGGTGATGATCAAAGGTCGTGCCTCGAAGGGTAACCTGCTGACAAAGAATCCTGTGCATCGCATTGGCCTGAAGAGTCATGGTCATTCTACCCTTGGCGGACGTAAAGTATGGTATGATCCTGACGTGAACCGTTTAAATTATGATGACCACGGACGACTGCTTGGCGAGTTCTTCGACGAGGATCAGATACTGGTGATTCTCGACAATGGCGATTTCTATCTAACCAGTTTCGACCTGAACAACCACTTTGAGCCCAATATCCTGCGCATTGAGAAATTCGATGCCAACAAGGTTTGGACGGTCATTCTCTTCGATGCCGACAATCAGGGTTATCCCTATCTGAAACGATTCCTGATGGATGCTTCAAAAAAGAAACAGAACTGGCTCAGCGACAATCCCACCTCGAAGCTCATCCTACTGACAGATACCGTCTATCCGCTCATCAGAGTCACATACGGTGGTGCCGATGCGTTCAGGGGAGCCGAGGAGATCGATGCGGAGCAGTTTATTGCCGTCAAGGGTTTCAAGGCCAAGGGCAAGCGCCTCAGCACCTATCAGATTGAGAGCATCGAGGAATTGGAGCCTGTCCGTTTCCCGGAAAAGTCAGACAATCCGGATAATCCAGAAGATGCGGATGATCCCGAGGAAGACATCGATCCTGATGCAGGCAAGAGCGAGCAACAGGTACGCGATGAACTAACAGGTCAACTTCGCCTTTTTGATGACGAATGATCAGTAAAAATAAATAAAATGTACACGCGCGAAATCGATGGAGACTATTTTTGACCCAAACATTTGGTTGAGTCAACAAAAATGCTTACCTTTGCACCCACATTCCTATAGCAATCGCAAATAGAAGGCGCCCGTGGCGGAATTGGTAGACGCGCTAGACTTAGGATCTAGTGTTTATGACGTGCAGGTTCGAGTCCTGTCAGGCGCACTTTTTATACAAAATGACTTAAAATTCGCAGAAATTCGATTAAAAACAAAAAAAAACTTAATTTTTTCTTGGAAGTTTGAAATAAAATTCATACATTTGCAGCGATTTATGTGCTGAAATCATATATATATGTCTAATTATAATTTAAAAATCAATGAAAAAGAAAATTATTAATGGTATTCTCTTAGTGGCAACACTTTTTGCTACTACGAGTGCATTTGTTTCTTGTAAGGACACTGATTCCGATGTGCAGACAGATCTATTAGCAAAGATTGCTGCACTTCAATCTCAGTTGCAGGATCTTAAGGATAATGCCGCGAAGTATCAGGGACCACAAGGTCCTCAGGGTGCTCAGGGTGCTCAGGGTGCTCAGGGTATCCAGGGAGAAAAGGGTGCAGATGGTAAGAACGGTGTTGATGGCCAGACTCCTTACATTGGTGAAAACGGTAACTGGTGGATTGGCACGACAGACACTGGCGTTAAGGCTGCTGGTACTGACGGCAAGGACGGTGCTGACGGCAAGGACGGTGCTGACGGCAAGGACGGTGCTAATGGTAAAGACGGTGCTGATGGTAAAGACGGTGCTGATGGTAAGAACGGTACCGATGGTAAGAACGGTGCTGATGGTAAGAACGGTACCGATGGTTTGACACCATTTATTGGCTCAAACGGAAATTGGTGGATTGGCGATAAAGACACGGAAGTTAAAGCTGATGTATCTCAGTGGATTACGGAAATTGAGAATACAATTAAAGCATTGAAAGATGCATTTGAAGTAGAGGATCTTAGCGATATTAAAGCAAAGATTGCCAAAATCGAGGATGAACTTACTAATCTTGGTAAGAGAATTGATGACATCTATAAGACCGAGGTAACCAGCATCAACATTGATCAAGTAGTGAACCCCATCTTTGGTTTCATCAGCCCTGTAGGCATCAATTCTAACATTCTGCTCGCATGCTTTGGCGAAAAGGCTGCACGTGACATCTACTTCCCGAAGGGAGCTGACGAACCCATCCTTTACAAGGGAGAATACTTCCTCGAGGGTGCTGGCAACGCTGGTAAGATTTATGTCACTGTGAACCCAAGTTCTGTTGACTTCACTGGTAAGACCCTGAAGCTTGTGACCACTAACGGTAAAGAGGCTCCTGTTGAACTGAGTCCGCTGGTTGAGTCTGATAAGGAGCTGAAGTTCCTCACCCGTGGTGACAATGCTTTCTATGAGACTTATGCTACCATTTCTGAGGAAAAGCTTGCTAACTCATATTTCTCTTTGGAACCCACAGATATGAATGCATTCAAAGATGATCTGAAAGCCCTGATTAAGAATACCAACAAAGCAACTATCGCAGAAATGATTCAGACCGTAGCAAACATAATTTTTGCTAACGATGTTCCCGCATATCGACTGCAGGCTACCTGGGGTAATGATTTCTATACCTATTCTAACGCAAGCATAGCTGCTATCGCTATTAAGCCGCTGTCTTATACATTCGATCTTTCCAGCGAAGGTGGTTATGAAATTGATGGTTATAGTCCTATTTCTGCTCTTGAGCGTATTGAGACCTCCCTCGTTAACAGATATACTAAGTCTGAAAGCAAACGCGCTCAGATCTGGCGTTGGTTGAATAGTTTCAATAAGGAAACAGAGAAGTGGTTGAACAATGTTAACTGGGCAATTCAGCCTACCATGTTCCTTGACGTTGATAACCAGATTTTCCGTCCTGGCGTAGAGAATTTCCGCGAGGTTAGGGCCGGTGAGATTAAGTTCCTCCCATCTTCTTGGACAGTTGAGGTTCTGGCTCCCGCTTATAAGAAGTATGTGGCTATCACAAGTGTTGATGGAACTCCTGTCGAGGCTAATGATCCTATTAACGCAGGTCTGCTGGGCAAGGTGATTCCTGGTAGTGTTGACGAGATTCCTTTCGTCGTCGAGGCTGGCAAGACATACGAGATTCAGTATTCAGCTGTTGACTTTGAGGGTAACATCAGAACACTCGAATACAAAATTAAGGGTGTTAAATAAATCGTAGTATTCAATAACGAAAATGAAAATGAAAATGAAAAAAACCATATTGTCTTGCCTGCTGGCACTGGGATTCCTTTCGGCATCTGCACAGGATCAGCAGCCAACGACGGAATACGTTTTCAATCCTCACTGGTATGTTCAGATACAGCCGTTAGGACTTCAGCACACGCTGGGTGAGGTTGATTTTGGCGATTTGAATTCATACACCGTTCAGGCCGCATTGGGCCGTCAGTTCAGTCCGATATTCGGTGCCCGCCTCGCTGTCAACGCTTGGCAGAGCAAAGCAGGTTCTGAACTGAATGGTCAGACTTATCTTTGGGACTGGAAGTTTGTTGCTCCATCAATTGACTTGACAATCAATCTCTCTAATGCCCTTTGTGGCTATAACCCCAACCGTGTATTCAACTTCGGTCTGTTCCTCGGTGGTGGTGCCAACATCGGCTTTAGCAATGACAAGGCTGCTGATCAGCAGGCTGCTATGAACCAGAGACTTGGTGTGAACTCATTAGAGTATCTATGGGATGGTTCGAAGGTTCGTCCTTTCGCACAGGGTGGTATCACAGCTGATTTCAAGGTAAGCGACGCAGTAAGCGTAGGTCTCGAACTGAGTGCTAACACACTTAGTGACAAGTACAACTCTAAGAAAGCAGGTAACTGGGATTGGTATTTCAATGCTCTCGCTGGCTTGAAAATCAACTTAGGTTCTACCTATAGCACCCGCGTTATTCCTGCTCCAGAGCCTGAGATTCGCTATGTAGAGAAGGTTGTTGAGAAGATTGTGGAAGTTGAGAAACCCGCTCCTGCTCCTGTGATTGAACCGCTGCGTCGTGACATCTTCTTCTTGATTAACAAGACCAACATCCGTCCTGAGGAGTCACAGAAGGTGAAGGATATTGCCAACTACATGACTGAGCATCCTGCATCAAAGGTGATCATCACAGGTTATGCAGACGCTGGTACAGGTAACAACAAGATCAACGACCGTCTGGCCGCTGGACGTGCTGATGCCGTTGTTAAGGCTCTCAAGAACGAGTACGGTATCGCTGAGTCTCGCATCTCTTACGACAGCAAGGGTTCACGCGTACAGCCGTTCACTGAGAACGATATGAACCGCGTAAGCATTTGTATTGCTGAGTAATCTGAATCAGAATTAGAATCGATAAAAATGCCCAACCCAGCGTCGGAATCGAAAGATGAAGAACGTGGGGTTGGGTTTTTAAATGAACAAACATGAAAAGAGCAATACTTACTAGTATCATTGCCACGATGGCATTCCCACTGTTTGCACAACAGTATTCAGGCCCTGGTTTCTACAGACTCAAGAATAGAGGTGAGGCAGGCAGATACATCTCTATTGAAAATGATAAAGTCAGCGAAGAAAGCAAGAAAGTAAGTTTTTCTGGTGGAAAGAGCGTAAGTGCAGCTATAGAATCACTTAAAACAGTGAAGAATAAAGACTATGTTCCTGGTACAATCATGTTCGTTACCGGACAAGCGTCTGATCTGACCTTAGAAGCACAGGGAGAGAACACTGCAGATCTCTTAGACAAATTAGATAAAAGTGGATATAAGTTAAAAGCTAATAGCCAAGGAGAATTAAATACGACCTACCAAGGCTTTCAGATTGATTTGATCGACTTTGGTTACGACTATCCTGTAAAAAAGGATGGATTCTGCGCAGTGGCCACGTTGAACTTCATTCGTACAAACGATATTAAGACCTATGCACTGTGGGACTTTATTAAGATAGACAACGAAAACGAATACTTCGGCATCTATCCAAATGAGAATATCAAAGTTGGCGACAAATATTACACGACAATATTTACCACCTTTGCCTTCAAGCTGCGTGAAGGTATGAAGGCATACTATATCGATCAACACATCTACGACACGAACCACGTTCACGAGCCTATAGCAGAACTGAAGGAGATTTCAGATGGAATCATACCTGCTGCCACTCCAGTGATCATAGAATGCTCTTCAAGCTTCGTATCCGATAACAAGGTAACCTTGCTCATTGAAGATCACAGTCCTATCACAGGAAATGAACTAAAAGGCAGGGTATTTTGCTTTGTTCCTGAACCGACGTGGGATCAGGATTTGAAGAATGCCCTTACCTTCAACGAGAAGACCATGAGAGTTCTGGGTGTGAAGGATGGCAAGTTAGCAATGGTGGCTGATAATAACAATGCCTTGAAGATCATTACCAATTCTAGTGGGGTTAAAGAAAAGTATATGCCAGCCAACAAGGCATATCTGCCTATCAGCTCATCAGATGCAGCTGTCACTGCCAATGGTATCAAGCTGCTGCTGCCCGATGAATATGCAGTTGCTACCAGCATTAGCAAGGTCGTAAACGAAGAGATGCCTGTCAAGGAAGGTATCTACACGCTCACAGGTGTAAAGGTCAAGGAAGGCAACAATACAAAAGAGCTTCCCACCGGCATGTATATTATCAATGGTAAAAAAATTATCATCAGATAATAAAATGACCATTGCTACAAATAAGAGACTCTTATAAAGCAATAAGAGCCTCTTACTATTTTGTATGAAGCTCTTACGATAAAAGAGGATTAACTTATTAAAAATATCAGAAGATATTATAGACAAAACGGACATCAAGAACTGGAAATATTTTAAATGTCTTGGCTAAGCGCACATAGTCACCTACTTGCCAATAAATATTACTGACATCCTTTGTCAGATTGACCCCGTCATGGGTCACAATATCCGGAGAACCACCCCAGAACATAGCCCCTAAATCGACCGCTATATGAAATCTATCATTGTTTTTTAGCAAGCGCCCTCCATAGCCGAGGCCCAAATAAGGCTTAAAGGCATTGGCCTTGACCTCTGCCCTGACCATGCCGTCATCGCCGGCCTCCATCATATAGGGTGTTTCATCATCAAAATCTCCGACATGCATACCCATTCGTCCGTAACGTATGAAACTATCTGCCAGCTTTTCAATTAGATCTGTTTCGTTCAATTCCCATTTTCCAATGGAAATAACAGGAGGATAAGGCCATCCTTGCTCGTAAGAAGCTAAGGTCTTATCACGCATGGTATTGTAAATGCCAACAGCCAACAAAGTCGGCATGGCCTCTGTGGCATTATAGGCCTTGGCAATCCTCGACGGGCCTAAGAAGAAACCTGCTGTGACGTGCCAGCGCTTATCTTTCTGAAAAGGAAAGACATCGACCAGAACCTTGAGATTGTTATAGGTAGGCATGCCTATCATCTCAACCAGGTCCTCCACCTTATAGCCTGTTATCTGATTCAGCGCTTCGGCCATTCTGTCGAACTTCGTCTTCACGCGATCTCCATTCTCATTGTACTTACTCTCAGGTTCATCACCCACCTGAACACCAAAATACATGCTCTTATGGAAAGAAGGCATAAAAGCATAGCCTACTCGCAACTGGGCATAGTTGGTAACGGGTGCAGCAAAGTCGAAGCCGATACCCGTCGTACCCAATATGACAGAGACGTCTAAATGATTCAACACATTATAATCATCGAGGGTCTCCTGTAAAGAACTCTGTGCTGATGAGGGAAGTCCACAGACAGCTATAAAAACATATAATAATATTCTTTTCATTTCCTTATATTATTTCATTCTCCAACTGCCACTCTGTTCTACCATCGGCACAACGATTTCCTCGTTCACAGAATCACCAAAGCACAAGACCAGAAACACGTTCGTATAATGCAACGCTGTATCGGTTATAGCATTAGAGACACGAATGTCGAGAATCCCGTGATGAGCTTGATTCTGCTGCGCCATAAACTGTCGATAGCTCATCAGCAACTGTTCACGGTAATCATCTGGCAGGCTGTCAGCCCCTTCCTTCCCTTCCAAGAAGGCCTCATATTCGCCATTCACCAAGTGCGTGTAATAGCCCTTTGCAGCGATGGCTGCCATTTCCTCAGGCGAGGGATTGGCACAGGCCATGCACAACAGCAGTGCAAAGAAGAAGGCTGGCAGATATTTCATGCTATTTCTGACGGATAAACACATTGATGGGCGAACCTGTCAACGTCCAGTTCTCACGAATCTTATTCTCTAAGAAGCGCTTGTAAGGTTCCTTGACATACTGAGGCAGGTTGGCGTAGAATACAAATGTGGGAATCTGTGTATCCGGAACCTGCGACACATATTTAATCTTAATATACTTTCCCTTGATAGAGGGGGGCGGGAAAGCCTCTATCAATGGCAACATCACCTCGTTGAGCTTCGTAGTTCCGATGCGTGCTTTACGATTCAGGTAAACCTGCTTGGCAGTCTCAAGCACCTTGAAGATACGCTGCTTGGTCAATGCCGAGGCAAAGATGATGGGAAAGTCCACAAACGGTGCCATACGCTTACGAATGGCATTCTCGAAGGTATCGATCACCACCTGACTCTTGTCCTCTACGAGATCCCACTTATTGACCACCACCACTAAACTCTTGTTGTTCTTCTGGATCAACTGGAAGATGTTCATATCCTGCGCCTCAATGCCTCGTGTGGCATCAATCATCAGGATACAGACATCAGAATTCTCAATAGCACGGATGGAACGCATCACGCTATAGAACTCCAGATCCTCCGTCACCTTATTCTTACGACGGATACCGGCTGTATCCACAAGATAGAAGTCGAAGCCGAACTTATCGTAACGGGTATAGATGGAATCACGCGTGGTACCGGCGATTTCTGTAACGATATTACGTTCTTCGCCAATAAACGCGTTGATGAGACTCGACTTTCCTGCATTCGGACGTCCTACCACTGCAAAACGGGGAATGCCCTCCTCCAACTGGTCTGCACTCTTCTCAGGCAACATCTCCAACACCTTGTCGAGCAAATCACCCGTTCCACTACCCGTGGCAGCGCTAATGCAGTAAGGATCACCAAGACCAAGATTATAAAACTCATACTGGTCATAGAGATGCTTGTTATCATCGGCCTTATTTGCCACGAGAAGAACAGGCAATTTGGCGCGACGCAGAATCTGCGCAACGTCCATATCCCAGTCGGTCACACCATTCTTGATATCACAGACGAAAAGCACCAGATCAGCCTCTTCCGTAGCAATAATCACCTGCTTACGGATTTCCTCCTCGAATATATCATCTGAATTGACAACCCAGCCGCCTGTATCCACGACAGAGAACTCTCGGCCATTCCAATCACACTTGCCATACTGGCGATCGCGCGTGGTACCTGCTTCATCGCTGACAATAGCCTGACGGCTTTTCGTCAGTCGGTTGAAAAGCGTCGACTTACCTACGTTGGGGCGTCCTACAATTGCTACTAAATTTCCCATATTTTCTTATTTATTCCGGATTATATCCAAAACTATCCAATTCCCGCTCTGACGAGCGCCAATCCTTATCCACCTTTACGAAGATTTCAAGGAAGATGGGCTTGCCAAAGAACTTCTCCAATGACTTGCGTGCCTCAGTGCTTACCTTCTTGAGTGCCACGCCCTGATGGCCGATGATAATGCCTTTCTGACTGTCACGTTCCACATAGATCAGCGCATTGATATGGATATGCTTTTCATCCTCCTTGAAACGCTCCACCCGTACCTCGACGGAATAGGGAATCTCCTTATCGTAATAGAGCAGGATCTTCTCACGGATTATCTCTGAGACAAAAAAGCGGGCAGGCTTATCTGTCAGTTGATCTTTATCGAAATAGGCAGGACTCTCGGGTAACAATTCCTGAATACGTTTCAACAGCATGTCGATACCGAACTTGTTCTTCGCAGATATCGGGAGGATCTCGGCTTTGGGCGATAGCACATGCCACTTC
>JAEEGL010685877.1_pt1 | contig 14334 bp, 10 predicted proteins | sample 9134231 | NCBI WGS metagenome assembly JAEEGL01 (sample SAMN16246548, study PRJNA631951) | gut metagenome | biome: gut microbiome; feature: rumen; material: fiber-attached | host: Bos | place: Iran: Karaj | collected 2018-10
AAAGCCTGTTTCTTATAAGTTTCCATAAAATACCCGCGGGAATCCCCGAATACCTGCGGCTGAATGACAACCACGCCGGGCAGCTTCGTTTTTTCAAATGTGAACGCCATTACAGCTCCGCCTCCGCTAAGTATCTTTTTAGCGCGTCCTTCCAATCCGGAAGGGGTTCGAACCCGGCCTCGATCAGTTTTCTTTTATTCAAACGGCTGTTATAGGGTCTCGCGGCTTTGTTCAATCCATACTCTGCCGTCGTTACCGGGATAACCTTTGTTTCAAGCCCGTACTGCCGGTAGAATTCGCGGCAGAAATCATACCAGCTGATGTAGCCGCCCTCGTTTGTGGCGTGGTAGTAACCGTATTGATCGGTTTCGATCATATCCGCCAGCAGCCTTGCCAGATCCAGCGTATAAGTCGGCGTGCCGATCTGGTCGTTCACAACGCGTACGGTATCGTGGGTCTTGCCAACGTTGATCATCGTTTTAATGAAATTCTTCCCGTTTAAGCCGAATACCCAGGCAATACGGACGATGAAGAATTTTTTTAGAGCCGCGCTGACCGCCAATTCGCCGTCAAGCTTGCTTTTTCCATACACGTTCAGCGGCGCGTAGCATTTATCATCCGGCTCCCAGGGACGAACGCCTTTGCCGTCAAAAACGTAGTCCGTGGACAGGTACAGCATCTTCGCGTCCGCGGTTTTTGCCGCTTCGGCAATATACCGCGTGCCCAGATGATTGATTCGATCGACTTTCGCCCTGTTTTCCTCGTCTTCCGCCGCGTCGACGGCCGTCCAGGCGGCGCAGTGGATAATGGCGTCCGGCCTGATCCTGTCGATTGCGGCTGCCACAGCTTCCTGATCCGTGATGTCCAATTGAACATACGGCGCGTTCACGACCGCGCTGCCGTCCTGAACGCCGGAATAGCCGGGCTGTATATCCGAGCCGACGCCCTGATGGCCTCTCCGTTCCAGCTCGTTCATTACGTCATGTCCGAGCTGCCCTCCAACGCCTGTAACGAATACTTTCATTGCATCACCTTTTTTTTTGCCGGGAAGCGTTTTTCTCATTGCCTGTTCTTGTACATGGTGTCGTAGTACTTCTGGTAGTCCCCGGACGTTACTCTGTTCATCCATTCCTCGTTTTCGAGATACCAGTCGATGGTCTTCACGATACCCGCTTCAAACGTGGTTTCCGGATACCATCCAAGGTCCGCTTTGATCTTAGACGGATCGATGCCATACCGGCGGTCGTGGCCCAGGCGGTCTTCCACGTGCTTGATGAGGGCCTCGCTGATACCGTCATCCTGGAACCTGCGGTGCAGCTGATCGATGATCGTTTTCACGATGAAGATATTCGGCCGCTCGTTATGACCGCCGATATTATATACCTCGCCGGTTTTCCCGCCGCCGCAGACCATATCGATCGCCTTGCAGTGGTCTTCGACGTAGAGCCAATCGCGGACCTGCATGCCGTCGCCATATACGGGGAGCTGCTTGTGATGCTTCACATTGTTGATCATCAGCGGGATCAGCTTTTCCGGGAACTGGTAAGGACCGTAGTTGTTGCTGCAGCGGGTGATATTGACAGGCATGCCGTAGGTGTCGTGGAACGCCTGCACATAATGGTCGGCGGAGGCTTTCGACGCGCTGTAAGGGGAATGGGGGTTGATCGGGGTGGTTTCCGTAAAGAAGCCTGTGGGACCAAGCGCGCCGTACACTTCGTCCGTGCTCACCTGCAGATACTTTTTGCCTTCCTTCCATGTTTTCCGGCCCGCATCATACCAGGCTTCCTTGCAGCACTGGAGCAGATTCACGGTTCCTTTCACGTTCGTGTCCACAAAGATCATGGGATCGGCGATGGAACGGTCGACGTGGGATTCGGCGGCGAAGTTGATGACATAGTCGGGGTCATATTTCTCAAGAAGCGACTTTATAAGCGCTTGATCGCAGATATTCCCGTGGATGAACACGTGCCGGCTGTCCCCCTCGACAGGCTTCAGATTCTCCATGTTGCCGGCATAGGTCAGGGCATCAAGGTTGACCAGAAGAACATCCGTGTACTTCTTGAGCATGTAGATGACGAAATTGGAACCGATAAATCCGGCGCAGCCTGTAACGAGATACTTCTTCATGATCGATACCTTGCCTTTCCTTCCGCCGCGGAATGGGGGCGCCGCGTGGAGGTTTCCACTGCGTTTCACGCGCTTTGCCGGTTTCTTCCTGTCAATGCGCCCGATGATATGAACAATTTCCTCCGGGGCGGAAATAACGATAACTGTATTATACCACGTTCTTTCCCGCCTGTAAAACAGAAAATGACGTACCGGGTTTGATGCGCCGCGGGAAAAACTGCGCATGCTTCACGGCAGCGCCCGCGCCCTATCGCTCGTAGGTGAGCGTCACGTCTATAAGGCTGGCCTCTCCCCATGCTTCTCCCTCTTCCGTGCCCCGGAGCCTCAGAACACAGTCGTGCATGGAAACCATGCCGTCGGGGAGGATGAAATACCAAAGCAGGGGACCGTTGGAGAAATTCCACCGAATCTCCCGCAGAGCCGTCGGTTCACGGTTGGAAAAAATCTTCACAATTATATCCTGATCCCAGCGGCCGGCGTTTTCCACGCGGCCGATCGACAGGGAATAATTTCTGGCGGGGAAAAACAGGCAGGGAAGCAGGGCCTGGCCGTTATTACCGGCGGATACGGGGATCCTTTTCCACATCCCCACCAGTTCGCGCTTCGGAACGGCTTCGCCTTCATATACGGAAATATCATGATAAGTCAGGCTGACGCCGTTCGCCGCCCCGGCTATTCCCGAGTAGAGAAGCAGTTCGCAATTTTCCGCCGTTTCTGTGCCGCCGGGAACGGTGAAGGTATAATGATAGCCGTACCGGTCCTTTTCGCCGGCGTTCCAAAGCGCCGCGTAGGAAGCGCCCTGGCTTCTGCTGTACAGGTTTACGGTCACCTGCTCCGCGTTTCCCTGATCCGGCCAAATATCCTGTACGCACACGGTATAGGTTTTTCCGCTCTCCAGTTTTACGTCAAGGGGAGAAGCGTTGAAAATATCGTCGGAAACGCCGATATACAGGGTATCCTGATGGAAAATCCTGCGTCCGAAGGGGTGCTGCCATTCTTTGAGGGATACGCCGTGATAGAGCACGCCGATGTCCTGCGTGTTGCCAATAAGGCCGGCAAACAGCTGAAGCTTGTATTCGCCGCCCGGCTCGCCGTCATCCGGCAGGGTGAATACCCAATGAACGGATCTGTCATCCCGCAGCATAAAATCCTGATTGAGAATATAGCTGTTCTCCCGCATGGACCAAAGCTGCGCGCTGATCCCCTGGGCGGGGATCTGGGTGAATTCTACGTTGTCGACGGTCAGTTCGTACTGTTTTCCGCCCCACAGGGAGGCGTTCAGCCGAATGTTCCGGTAAGCGTCGGACTGGGGGGTGATTTCCACCGTCTGTTCCGCGAAAACGCAGTAGCGATCGTCAGGCATGGATTCGTCCAGGAGGGAAACATCCCGCAGGATCAGTCCGTTCCCCATGGTTTGCCCGTTCAGACCGGCGAAAACGCGCAGCTGGGGCATGCTGTCCGGCGACAGGCTGCCGGGCACGATAAAGCGCCAGGTATAGTCTTCTCCGTCACGGTGGGAAGAAAGATCCCACATTTCCCGAGAAACATATTCGCCTTTGCTGCCGTCCAGCAGCCCCGCGGAAACCGCGTTCACACTGCCTGACGTCACCTGAATATCCCCGACCGTCAAGGTATAAACATGATTCGGCTTAAGCGGATAATGAACCGTCGCGCCGTTATAGATGCCATTGCCGGGTTCCAGCACGATTTGATCCTCGGAAACGATTTCTTCCACGATCCGCTCCGCCTTCAGATTGGCCGCCGCGGCGCCCGCGCCAAAGGTGAAGAACGCTTCGGAGGTAAACATGCTGGGATTGATCATCATCACCACCAGGTCGGGGCGGCTGGTATAGGCGTATTCCGCCAGGGTGGATCCGGCGTAATACCGGGGATCGATCACGTCGATCTCCGAAACGGAGGCGGACAGCAGGCTCAGCAGGGGAAGCGAAAAGCTGTCCTTGAACACCAGCATTTTCAGCTGATTGGGAGCCGCCCGGTTACGAAGCTTCACATGCCCGTAATCCTGACTCAGATAGGTGGAATAAGCGGGACGGTCCCAGTAGGAATCTCCTTCCAGGTTTTCAAAGCGGCAATACGCCTGGGAAAAGTCCCCTTCGTAAAACTGCTCGGTATCCATAACGGCGTAGGACATATCGGTTGAGAAGCGCGGCGTATAATAGATAAAATCGTCCAGCCCGCCAAAGTACGCGCCTACCCTTCGCCCCCAGCTTCCGATAAAGCACTGCTCAACCACGTGCTTTTCCCACATTTCCGCAGCCGCCAGGGACAGATCCAGGCTTGTACCGCAAAGCTGCCCGATTTTTTCCAGCACGGAGGGGCAGGCAGCCAGCGCCCCGGTCTGCGACCAGTGGTGGTCAGTGCGGTAGAAATACTTTTCGATGGCCGCCCGGTCGGCGCAGATCAGGGTCCGCAAATCCAGGGTGTTTACCTTTCTGTCCCGGAGGAGAGAGAGCAGGCTGTCCGCGTTGTCCAGGTTGTAATCCTCGGCATTGTCGGTTTTCAGGGTTTTGGCCAGATCCATTTTCACGGGCTGCTGCACATACAGGAAAGGCGTGTTCAGCGATTGCAGGTAATCGGAAAAATCCGCCACGCTTCGGGCGGGATCGGTCATATCCCATTCCTGCTCATACGACGCCAGCATGCCGTTTTTCAGCTTCCAAACATTGTTGTAATGCTCCCGGCCGCTCAGGCGGGCAAAAAAGCCGTTCAAATCGATAAAATTGTTTTTTCGCCAGAAATTGTCCGAGGAGAACCCTTGAACGATCTCTTTCGTCATTTGCTCAAAGTTGATTTCCCCTCCGATCAGCCGCCGCACAGGCTCGGTCATCAGCCGGTAATTGCCCGCGGAAAGAAGGATAATCAGGCAGAAAAACACGATCCCGCCCGCTATGGAGGGAATCAGCGGTTTACGAACGGTTTCTTTTTTCATAGAAGAACGCCTCATGTTCGTTAAGGCAGTACCGCGCAAAGGGGCGGCGCGTCATCCGGCTGTCCCGATCATGCGGCACCGCCTTAAAAGTTAAAGTAGATGAAGGGATTATGAGAATTCATGACCAGACAGGTGATGCTGTAGACGAACAGCGTAAGCTGAACCGCCGCCGCCGCGGCGTTGGACGCCGTTTCGCCGTGGCGGGAGATTCCGCATAACCGTTTTCTCAGCAGAGAGAAAACGGGGGTGGAGCACAGCGCCGCCGCCAACAGGATGAAGCGGTATTCGTGCAGATAATGCAGGCAGGTTTCATCCAGCGGCGCGCAGGGCCGCAGGCGCAGCATGCTGCCGATATAATCCAGGCTGAAGCCGATGCTGGGGGAATTGAAAAACACCCAGCCGATGAGCACGAAAAACATGGTGAGCAGATAAAAGGGAACGTGCACCGGGAAAGGCTGCTTTTCCAGCCACTTGGGGATGTTCAGCAGCTTTTCCACGATGATGATGACCCCGTAAAACAGGCCCCAGACGATGAAAGTCCAGTTAGCCCCATGCCAGATGCCCGTGAGCAGCCACACCACCATCAGGTTCTGGATCAGCTTCCTGCGGGTATCCACCCGGGAGCCGCCCAGGGGAAAATAGACGTAATCCCGGAACCAGGTGCCCAGCGAGATATGCCATCTGCGCCAGAATTCCGTGACGGTTTGGGAAATATACGGGTATCGGAAATTTTCATCGAAATGGAAGCCGAACATTTTTCCCAGCCCGATCGCCATATCGGAATAGCCCGAAAAATCGAAAAATATCTGGAACGCGTAGCAAACGGCGCCCACCCAGGCCATGCCGGTGCTCAGCTCGCCGGCGGCAAAGGCGTATTCCGCCACCTCCGACAGGGTGTTGGCCAATAGGATTTTTTTGTTGAAGCCCATCAGGAAGCGGATGCAGCCGGGAAAGAAATCCTCGATCGTGAACCGGCGGTCTTCAATTTCCTCCATGACGGTGGTATAGCGCACGATCGGACCCGCGATCAGCTGCGGAAACATGCTGATATACAGGCCCAGATAGGCGGGATTTTTCTGCGCCGGAATACCCCTGTATACGTCGATCACATAGCTCATGGCCTGGAAGGTGAAAAAGGAAATGCCGATGGGCAGGGCGATGTGGGTCTGCGGGATCAGGGCGGAGGTGAATGGGAGGACGCCATGCAGCACATGAATGAGGAAATTCAGGTATTTGAACACAAACAATACGCCGATATTCACTGCCGCCGTGATGATGATCAGTATTTTCCGAATCCCATCGTATCCTTTTTTCCGCTCGATCGCCAAGGCCATACAGTAATTGTAGGCGATGGAAAACAGCATGATCACCACATAGACCGGTTCGCCCCAGGCATAAAAAAACAGACTGGCCGCGAAAAGCCAGTAGTTTCTGGCCTTTCCGCCCAATAGGTAGTATACGCCTATGGTGATGGGGAAAAACAGGGCCAAAAATTCAAAGCTGACAAAAAGCATCGTTCCTTAGTCTCCCGGCTTACAGCATTGCTTCCAATCGAAAAAACTACGAAAACAGCGCCAGCAGTTTTTCCACGATCACATCGTGGGAAAACGTGCTTTCAAACAGCGTCTCCTGGGCGTCCAGCATGGCCTGCAGCGCCGAGTCGCTGTTTTCCACCCGCTGGATGACCCCCGGCAGTTCCTGTTTCAGATCGTCCAGCAGAAAACCGGTTTTTCCGTTTTCCACATATTCCTCCATGGCGGTGATGCGGGAAGAAATGATCAGCTTCCGATTTTTCATGCACCGCAGCGCCACCGTCTGGCCGGAAGCCCCGGTGTCCGTTTTAAAGGGAAGAATGCAGGCCTTCGCCCCTTGAAGGTAGGCCTCGAATACTTCCGGAGGCGTATCCAGGAGCACTTTCACCCGGGGATTGCCCGGGCCCTGGGTGTACGCCCAAAGATCCGCGTTGTTTTTGGAACCGATTACCACAAGCTTTTGATCGATATCCTTCCAGGCCTCGAGCAGCCCCGCGTAATCCCGATTGGAGTAACCGCCGGTGAAATAATAATCTTCCTCTTCGGGCCTGCCGGAAGCGTCGTCTTTGGGCAAATTCGTCCAATCGCCGTAGGGAATGGAAAGAAAGCAATCGTTCTTCAAGCCCATCTTCCGGGCGTACAGCTGCTTTTCATACTGGGAAAAAAGAATGAAATAAAGATTCCGCGAATAAAGCACCCTGAAAGCGGCTTTCAGCAGCTTTTGCATTTTATCGCCGCGAATCTGAAATCCCCACCAATACAGGCGGCGGGGATGGATAATATGCAGCTTATTGAGCAGCACGGCGAAAAGAGACATATAATTGCCGATTAAAATCAGATGCTCCGCCTTTCGGATGCGGCCCAAGGACCGGATGATCTTTCCCCAGGAACGAATGCCCTGCTTGAGCCATGCGCCTTTGGACTGAATGGGGACTTCATCCTGGTCCAGCAGATTCAGCATCTCAAAGCCCGCGTGCTCGCAAAGGCAGCGGCAGGGAATTTCATAGGATTTTTTTACTTCACGAAGAATCAGGCGGTTCTCCATCGTTGCTTTCCTCCTCATCGCTTGAAACGCGCCGGGCTGGACCGCGTGCGCCGAAATGATCCGCTGGGAACGCCTCTATCGCAGGTTCTTTTGCTCCTGGATCATGCAAAGAAACGCTTTGGCCGTTCGGTTCCAGGAAAAATCACGGATCATTTTCGCGCTGCTTTCGCTCAAATCCGCCTGAGACGGATAATCCCCCAGCACCCAGGCTTCAATTTCCCCGTCGTCTTTGCACAGGGCGTGGCCCTTCATGTCTTTCAGGGTGATGGATGGGCCGAGGGCGTTGATGGCGGCCACGGAGGTGTGATAATACACCGCTTCCATAATGGCCATGCCGAAAATCTCGGTTTTGCTCAGATTCAGGTAATAATCGGAAAGGGTGTAGATTTCCCACATGTCCTTATAAGGAACCTGGGGGAGAAGGGTGATTTCCTCCTTGAGCCCCTTCTCCCCGATCCTGGCGTTGATTTCATCGCGCATCGAGCCGTCCCCCACGATGAGCAGGCGGAATTTTTTCTTGCCTCGAATATGCGAAAATATTTCCAGCAGATCCGGGATACGCTTGTCAGGCTCCAGCCTGGCGACGCAGCAGAGCACCACGTCGTCGGGCGCGAAGCCATATTTCCGCCGCAGGGTGGCCCGGTCCGCCGTCAGGAAATCCGCGTTCAGCACGGCGGCGTCGATGCCCACGGGCGACACGGCCACGCTGTCCGCCGGAACCCCCAAATCGACCAATTCCTGCTTGGCGGAATCCGTCTTGGCCAGCAGGCTCATATGCTTGTACAAGGGCAGGGTCGTGACGGCGAAAACCCGGTTCATCACGTTCCCCCGGAAGGAATTGACGTACAGGCTGTACGTGGTGCCGATATAGGGAACGAACACGATGCGGTGCCGCCGGCAGAACTGATAAACGTGCCGGATGAAAATCTGCTGATCGGAAAAGCAGAACATGCCGTCGAAATCCCGATCCATCCGCCCGGAACGGATATACCCATGAGCGCCGAGATGGGGCATATACATGTAGTGGATCACCAGGTTATCCTCTAACTGAATGGTTTCCACCTGCGTTTTGTCATCCGTTCCCTTGTAAATCACCACGGTATGGCCCATCCGGGCTAAGGCGCGGCCCAGGCCGATTTCCTGGCTGTTGTAGCGCCCTTTGCGCCCGAATCGGATCACCATCGTGCAAAGAATTGCAAGCTTCATTTCATCCTCCGTCAATCGCGTCAGCGCTGTTTCCTGCTTTGGCTTTCCTCGCGCATTTTTCTGAAGATCAAAGCGTAGGTCTGCACGGTATGGGTCAGGCCCGTGGTGCGCAGCCGGTGGATCCCGCGCTCCACCTTGGTTTTGACGATGTGATACCATTTTTCTCCCCGGATCCGGAAGGTGCCGTAGGGCACGGTCATCAATTCGGGGAAGGCGTACTCCGTCACCCGCTCTTCGTGGATTTTCGCCATGCGGTCCGGCTTGCTGAAATCCATCAGGATGCTGATCAGCAGGCGGCAGTTCATGGGCTGCAAAGAAAGGCAGCCGTCAATCAGATCGAAGCATTGCTCGTTGATGGAAAGCCAGCAGGCGCTGTTCTGCTCCCAGGCGAATACCGTGGCCAGGTCGATCCGCTTCTGGGGATGATCCTTCTGCCACTGCAAATACTGCTGCACGGATTTTTCTTCGATGGAACCCTTTTTCAATTCATAGTGCTCGTACATGCCCGGCACGGGACCGTCCTTGGTGAATTCGCGGTGCATGTATTCGGAGGTGACGGTCCAAACGCCGCTGCGAAGGAACATGGATTTTCCGAATTTTCTCACCAGTTCCTGATACTGGTCGTAGGCGTAGAAATAACGATCCTGATCCTGGGAAAGGCCCGAAGTCTGCTGATAATACTCCTGCTCCCGCTGAGCCGAATACTTTTCCTTTTCGCGGGGAATAAAGGTATGGGGGACCTGCGCGATTTCACACAGCTTGGGCGGGTATTCCACGTCGCCGGCAAAAATGGTATCCCGGTCCAGCGTATACGCTTCGATGGGCAGATTGCCTTTTTTCGCCATGGCGAAAAGCGCCCGGGAATCGTGGCCGCCGGTCAGGGCGACGAGCATTTTATACTCCGGAAGCATGTCGTGCATATTCCGAAGGGACTGGATAAACAGGTCCACAAACAGCTTTACCCGTTCTTTTTCGTCTTCGATCCGCTGGTAATTCTCGCTGAGCAGTTCCCGGCTTTCTATTTCGCCCGTTCGATAATTGTAGATCTGGCAGGGCAGCTGGCGGAAAATGCCGTCATAATGGGTCAAGGGGCCGGGCATCCAGTTCATGACGGGATTGGGCTGGTAGATCACCTCGTCATATCCTTTTTCCATGGCCAAAATGGCGCAAGAGCTGGAAACGCCCACGTCGGAATAAAAGAGGCACCGCTTGGAGGAGGCGTCCAGATAGATCCTTCCCTGAACGATCAGGATATAGCGGCCGTTCCAGGATTCCTCCATGTCCTTGACCTGGCGGTCGGAAATAATGCCGTTGGCGTCGGGGCGCAGCTTCTTTATTTCTTCGACGGGCGTTCCTTTTCCCGGCAGCACCTGCCAGGCGATACCCAGCAGCAGGATATCCATTTCCGGATCGTAATACGCGTCCACTTTTTGATGGCGGCTCAGGATCCAGCCATCCTTCAGGTCCATATACTGATATTCGGGCAAATCCACCTTTTTTTTGAGAATCGCAAATTGTCCGCCATGTACCATATTAATTTCCTTCTTTCTTGATAAATCGAAGCGCGTGTTTCCAGTCGTTCCGGTCGAATACGATCAGCAGATGCAGCGCCGCGCCCACCAGGGCGTATATCACCGCGCAGGCCGCAAGACCCAGCCAGGAGGAAGGCATGTACAGCGCCGACAGACCCCTGAACGTCAGCGTCAGCACGCCGCATGCAATAACATTGCGGATGATCTGCGGGTAAAAGGTACGCAAAGGCATGTGTAGCACATGCGCCATATACAGAGGATTGGTGATAAAATCGATCACCATCATCACGGCCACGGTGGTCCATACCACAGACTTCACGCCCAGCGAGGTATAGCGGATCAGCACATACATGCCGATCACATTGCATACGCCGCCCGCCACGGTGACCAGGCAGGGAAATTTCTTTTTCAGCGTCAGCGTGTAAATATAATACAGAGGATTCATGGGTCCGCTGGGAATCAGCGTCAGGCAGTTGATCACGGTGAGCTCATAAATCAGCCGCGTATTTTCCTGGGGGATCCACAGCTGATAAAAGCACAGGCCCAGGGCGGCAAACCCGGCGAAGGCCACGTTAGCCAGCATCCCGGAAACCTTCATGGCGGTTTTCAGCTCCACCAGCAGCTCTTCGCTTTTTTTCTCGGCGTAGCTTTTGAGAAACATGGGCTGAAACGCGGGATTAATGATGACGAACAGGCCGTACAGCATGGAATGGGTGGTTTTGGCAATGGCCAGCTGTCCCATATGCAGGGGGGTGAGCATCAGATTGGACACAAACAGATCCAGGCCGTTGTTCAGCAGCTCTCCCAGGGAATTGACGGACGTCCATACGCCGTCGATCACCAGGCGCTTGACCGCCCGCCAGGAAAAATTCTGTCTGTTCACCCGCAGATCCGGCGTATATTTTCTGCTGATCCAGCGGTTGCCGGTCACGACTACCAGGGACGCCGCGATCAGCCCGATGCCGACATAATACACGTTGGGCGGGAAAAACAGGTACAGGCAGATCAGCACCACCGCTTCCACCAGATACGAAAGGCCTTTGAAAGCGCCTACCAGATCCAGCCGGTTTTCGATATACGCCGCGGCTTCGTATACGGTGAAAAGGGTGATCAGCCAGAAATTGAGAAAAACGAACAGGAAGAGCAGCTTCACGTCCGTTACGATCCCTTCGGGGATCCGCAGCACCTGTTCCAGAAACAGAATCACCGTGAGCGCGATGATCAGCAGCCCGCAGGCCAGCATTCCGTCTCCGTAATAGGTGGAGGAAAAGAATTCATTGGCCGTTTTCTTATTTCCGTCGTGATAGGCCACGGCGATATGGCGGGAAGCGAAGGAATTGAGCGCCATGGTGATGATCATGGCGTACTGCGCGAAATTTTTCGCCAGGGTTACGAATCCATAGGCCTCGATGCCCACGTGATTCGTGATATAAGGCGTCAGCAGCAGCTGGATCAGATAATTGATCAGAAACGCGCAGCCCGTCACCGCCACGGTTCGCAGCAGCTTGCCGTATTTGTTGCGCGCCATGGCTCAGCCTTCCTTTAAGACAGCGCTGTAAGCGCGGTACAGCTTTTCCGCGGATTTTACCCAGTTGTACCGGTCGTTCACCAGGCGCGTGATTTCTTTCTCGTAGGCCTGGTAGTCTTCCTCTTTCCAGTTCAGCGCCGCCATGATTTTTTGGGCGAGATCAGCGGGATTTTCGTTCTCGAACATCAGGCCGGTCTTTCCCCCGTCGGTTTCTTCCCGCAGGATGGGAAGATCGGTGCAGATGACCGGCTTGCCGTAGGAATAGCCCATCATCAAAGACGCGCTGCCGTACAGCTCCCGGTAAGGAACGAGGCAAACGTCCGCCTGTTCAAAAAGGGCCGGAATATCGCCGTCCGGAATGTGTTCCCGGCGGAATTCCATGCAGTCCGCCACGCCCAGCTCTTTCGCCATGGCCTCATAATCCGTTTTGTCCAAAGCTTCATACTGCTTGCCCACCACGGATACGCGAATGCGCTTCCTCGTTTCCGCGGGAATCAGGGCCAGGGCTTTGATCACCATATCAATACCCTTGTATTTGCGGATCTGGCCGAATTGCAGGAAATTGACCGTATCCTGCGGTCCGGGCGCGTGGTGATGCAGGTTCGGGGCCTGATACGCGCCCATGGGCATAGTAAAGATTTTTTCAGTGGGGAGATGGTAATCTTCCACCAGCTGGCGGCGGGATTCTTCGTTGTGAACGATCAGGCCGTCGCAGACCCGGTAAAAGCCGCCGTATAACTTTTTATCCGATTCCACCGCCTCATGGGGCAGCACGTCGTGCACGGTATAAAACAGCTTTCCGTGTTTTTTGGCCAAATGCCTGTACAGCTTCATTTCCAGCCCGGCCTTGCGGAAAAACTGCACGTGGATGATATCGTAATTTCCCGTGCGGATCTCCCGAATAAGCTGCAACAGGCTCTTGCCGTATTTCATCAGCGCTTTTCCCTTGCTGCTGCCGCCCTCATACAAATAATCCTTCCAATGGATGCCGTCGTTGGGAATGGGCGCGCCGGAGCGGCAGATCATGGTCAGATCCACCCGCTTGCACAGCTCCTCGCCCAGCTCCAGCGTATAAGTATTGTACGGGTAAAAAAACTCGATCATCAATACTTTCATGGCTTATTCCCCCTTTCCGCTGTTCAGGAACCAGGCGTAAGCGTCCCGGATGCTTTCCTCCAGATCCATTTCCGGCTTCCAGCCCAAAGCCTTCAGCCTGCCGGTATCCAGCTGCATATGCTGCCGTCCTTCGGGTTTGGAAGCGTCGAAGAACAGTTCGCCTTCATAGCCCACGAGCTTCTGGATCATTTGAGCCACTTCGCGGATGCTGTATTCAAAGCCCCGCCCGATATTGATCAGATCCTCCGTGGGCTGATCGTGGTTCATGATGAAGATGCAGGCCCGGGCCACGTCCTTGCTGTTGAGCAGCTCCCGGCAGGCGTTGCCCGTACCCCACACCTCCACCTGAGGCGCGTTCTGGATTTTCGCTTCATGAATGCGGCGAATGAGGGAAGGCACCACGCCCGCCCGGTCGCCCTCGAAGGGAGCGTATTCGCCAAAGAAATTGCAGGGCACCACGGTGATATACTGGGTGTGGTATTCCTGATTGTAATACCGGGCCAGCTGCATTCCCGCCGCCTTGGCCAGGGCGTAAGGCGTGTCCACCTGGTGAAGATTCGCGTGGACGGCGTCCTCCTCCCGCAGGGGGATTTGCGCTTCGCTGGGGTAGAGCAGGGCGGAGCACACGTTGATCATGCGCCTGCATCCGTGAGCGTAGGCGGAAGAGAATACGTTCGTAACGATTTGCAGGTTTTTTTGAAGCATCTCCACCGGATGGGTTTTCTTGTATTGGATGCCGGCGGCCACCGCGGCCAAAAAGAAAACGTATTCGGGCTTCTCCCGCGCAAAAAAGCCGTCGGTTTGCCGCTGGCTGCAAAGATCCACCTCCGGCAGATCACAGCCGATGAGGCGGGTGAACCCCTGCTCCGTCAATTGCCGCCATATGGCGTGGCCCAGCATGCCCTTGTGGCCGATCACACAGATTTTCGCGTTTTTATCCATTCAGATCTTCCTTTCAGCCGGGGTAAATATCTTTCGTCCCGTCCGGGTTTTCCACCGCCTTGTCGTACAGGGCGACCATCACGCAGTCCTCCGGGAAAAACATGGAGTGGACCGCGGGAGGGTTGATCTGGAAAAAATCGTTCTTTTCGTACAGCACGGTTTCCTTTTCTTCGCCCAGCCAGGCGGTCACTTCCACCGCGCCGCTGATCACGAAAAAGCACTCCTTCGCCCGCTTATGGTAATGGCCGCCCCGGTTCACGCCCGCCCGGGTGTACAGCACGTTGACCTGCTCGTAGCCTTCGTGAACCAGCTGATTCAAGCTGCCCCGATCATCCGTATGGGAAAAATCCACCGCT
>JAEEGL012618982.1_pt1 | contig 14334 bp, 14 predicted proteins | sample 9134231 | NCBI WGS metagenome assembly JAEEGL01 (sample SAMN16246548, study PRJNA631951) | gut metagenome | biome: gut microbiome; feature: rumen; material: fiber-attached | host: Bos | place: Iran: Karaj | collected 2018-10
GATAACCAGACAGCAGTAGATATTAACGTTGTACAGGGTGAGCGTCAGTTCGCCAGAGATAACAAGTCTCTTGGACAGTTTAGATTGGACGGAATCCCTCCGGCACGTCGTGGTGTACCTCAGATTGAAGTTACCTTCGATATTGATGCCAACGGTATTGTAAATGTATCCGCTAAGGATCTTGGAACAGGAAAAGAACAGCACATTACAATTACAGCTGGTTCTAACATGTCTGATGAAGAAATCGATAAGGCTGTAAAGGAAGCTGCTGAATTTGAAGCTCAGGATAAGAAGCGTAAAGAAGCAATCGATGCAAGAAACGATGCTGATTCCTTCGTATTCCAGACACAGAAAGCTTTGGATGAAGTAGGAGCAAACTTAGATGCTGCTGACAAGTCCGCTGTAGAAGCTGATATGCAGGCAGTTAAGGATCTTTTGGATAAACATCCTCAGGCTGAGGAAATGTCAGAAGCTGACGTTGCTGAATTAAAGGCAGCTCAGGAAAAATTACAGGAATCAGCTCAGAAGGTATTTGCAAAGATGTATGAAAATGCTCAGGCAGCTCAGGGAGCAGCTGGCCCTGATATGGGAGCAGGCGCAGGTCCTGATATGAACGCAGGTGCATCTTCTGCAAATGATGATGTTGTAGATGCTGACTTCAAAGAAGTTTAAGGATTAAAAGAAAATGGCAGAACAGAAACGTGATTATTATGAGGTTCTAGGCGTCGATCGTGGCGCCGATGAATCCACAATTAAAAGTGCATATCGTAAACTGGCTAAGAAGTATCATCCGGATATGCATCCCGGAGATAAAGAGGCTGAGGCGAAGTTTAAAGAAGCTTCGGAAGCGTATGCCGTTTTATCTGATGCCGACAAGCGTCGACAGTACGATCAGTTCGGTCATGCTGCCTTTGAAGGCGGTGCCGGTGGAGCAGGCGGTTTTGATTTCTCCGGTATGGATTTTTCCGATATTTTCGGAGATATCTTTGGAGATTTCTTTGGTGGCGGTTCCAGACGTGCAAGTAACGGCCCTATGAAGGGACAGAGCATTCATACCTCTGTTACCATTACTTTTGAAGAAGCAGCTTTCGGCTGTGAAAAAGAAATTGAACTGGTATTAAAAGATGAGTGCCCTACCTGTAAGGGAAGTGGAGCAAAACCGGGAACTTCAAAGACTACCTGTAGTCGATGCGGTGGAAAAGGTAAGATTGTTACTACAGCACAGTCTTTCTTTGGTACCGTTCAAAATGTTACTACTTGTCCTGAATGTCAGGGAAGTGGACAGATTGTAAAAGAAAAATGTGTGGACTGTCACGGAACCGGCTATATTGCTAAGAAAAAGAGAATTTCTGTTAGCATTCCTGCAGGAATCGATCATGGCCAAAGAGTTCGTATTCGTGATAAGGGTGAGCCGGGAATTAACGGTGGCCCTAGAGGCGATTTGATGGTGGAGGTTCGTGTAAAACAGCATCCACAGTTTGTACGTCGTGATTATGACATCTATTCTGAGGCACGTATTTCATTTGCTCAGGCAGCACTTGGAGCAGAAGTTATCATTGATACTTTGGATGGACAGGTTGCCTATGAAGTGAAGGCCGGTACTCAGACAGATACCAGAATCAGACTTCGTGGAAAGGGTATTCCTTCTTTGAGAAACCCCAATATGCGAGGAGATCACTATGTGACACTTGTAGTTGAGGTTCCTACAAGGTTAAACGAAAAAGCAAAAGAAGCACTTCGTGCCTTTGATGCCGAAACCGGTAACACCTTAGAAAAGAAAACAGGAGACACTAAGGACAGCGGAAAGAAAAAAGGAAAGAAGAAATTCTTTTAGGGACGGTTCTTTTGTCTTCATCTAAAAAAACACGAGACAGAGCATAATGCCCTGTCTCTTTTTTTAAATAATGGTAGAAATCCAACGCCAAGTTATAATTTGTGAAGACGAAAGAACCGTCCCTAGAGGGGGGCTTTGTTGTAGAGTTCGTCATATTTTGATAAAATACAACTACTGAAATTGTTGGGAAAATAGGTGAAGGAGGATGTGATATGACAAACAAGATGATTTTGCCGGGAAAAGACGGAAACCTTTATGTTCCTTTTGAAAAAAGAACAGGAGATACGTCAGTAGTATATTTCACCAGAGATTTGTCTGCAGAGGGATTAAAAAAGATTTATGACAAGGTATCTGAAGGTTTAACTGGGAAGGTAGCTATTAAGCTTCATACCGGTGAGGCAGAAGGTCCAAATATTATTCCTCGTCCTTGGGTGAAGGAACTTTACAATGAAAAACTTCCGGATGCTACCATAGTGGAAACCAATACCTATTATGAAGGTAGCAGATATACTACCGAGGACCATAGAAAGACCTTGGAAGTAAACGGATGGACTTTTTGTCCAGTGGACATTATGGATGAAGACGGAGTGGCAACGCTTCCTGTGGCCGGTGGAAAATGGTTTAAAGAAATGCACGTTGGAAAGAACCTTTTAAACTATGATTCGCTTTTGACACTTACTCATTTTAAAGGCCATACCATGGGCGGATTTGGTGGCTCCAACAAAAACCTTGGAATTGGATGCGCAGATGGAAGAATCGGAAAGCATGAAATTCATACAGCTTTAGGCGTAGATGATATGTGGAGTGCAGTGGAAGAGGAATTAATGGAAAAGATTTCTGAATCTACGAAGGCTACCATTGATCACTTTAAGAATCATATTTCTTATATCAACGTTATGCGTAACATTTCTGTTTCCTGTGACTGTGAAGGTTGCGAAGCGGAACCGGTAGTAACTCCCGATATTGGAATTGTTGCTTCCTACGATATTTTAGCAGCAGATAATGCCTGCATCGATATGATTTATGCCCTTCCCGGAGATGGTGGAAAGGCCATGATTGAACGTGTAGAGACCAGACATGGACTGCGTCAGTTGTCCTATATGAAAGAGCTTGGCATGGGAAATGACAAATACGTTTTGGTGGATTTGGACCATGACGAAAAAGAAATCACTGCCAAAGAAGCGGTAAAAGATATTGCGCCGGGCTGGGAACCGGATCAGTACAATACCTTCCCTGGCCGAAACAAGATTCGTTAGGGATGGCTCTTTTGTCTTCCTTAACCATGCATGAGGAGTATTCCTCGCTATTATTTGAAACTATTGGGGCAGAATCATCTGCCCCTTTTGCTTTGTTCACTTTTGCTCACAGCCCACCGTGAGCAAAGGCACCGTAAAACTGTAATTTTGTGAAGACAGAAGAACCATCCCTAAGGTATAATGAATGCTATGAGTAAAATGAAAAGAATGCTTGCTGTGATTTTATCGGCTGCGGTATTAAGTAGCGGATGCAGTAGCAAACAACAAGACGCAAAACAAAAAGACACCTTAGATACAGCAGAAAAGGTTGAAGAGGTATCTAATGACGTTGCAGAACAACAGGCTAGCGATAGTGTTGATATAACTTTGTCTTTTGCCGGTGATATTAATTTTGACGATTCCTGGGTAAATATGTTGTATTATCACGAAAATGGAGATGATATTACAAAATGCATTGACCCGGATTATATCGCGACTATGAATGCTGCAGATGTTATGTGGATTAACAATGAATTTACTTACAGTACAAATGGTTCGCAACTTTTGGGAAAAGCATATACATTTCGGGCTAATCCGGAAAACGTCAGTATCTTGCATGAATTAGGTGTGGACATAGTTGGGCTTGCCAATAACCATGTGTATGACTATGGAAAAGATGCGCTTTTGGACACCTTTACAACACTGGAAAATGCCAATGTATTATATGTTGGAGCCGGACGGGATTTATCTGAAGCAATGAAACCGATATATGTAGAAGAGGATGGTATAACAATCGCTTATGTGGCGGCTTCCCGTGCGGAAAAGAATAAAATGACGCCTCAAGCCACGGAGACAGAACCGGGAATTTTAAGGTGTTACGATACTTCGCTTTTTATCGAAGAAATAAAAGAAGCGGATGCAAATGCCGATATTGTAATTGCCCTTCCTCATTGGGGATGTGAGTATTCTACTGTTTTGGAAGATGCCCAGACATCTACCGGAAAAGAATACATAGATGCCGGTGCGGATGTGGTGATTGGAGCTCATACTCATTGCTTGCAAGGAATGGAGTTTTACAATGGAAAACCAATTTTTTATTCTTTGGGAAATTATTGGTTTAATGGAAAAACTCTGGATACCATGCTTTTGACGCTACATGTTACAGGTGATTCGTCTGAGCAAACCATAGAGGCAAGTGTTTTGCCGGGAACACAAAAAGGATGTGTTACTACCATGGCAGAAACAGCAGATGAAAAAACGAGAATTTTTGATTATTTGGAATCAATTTCTGTTAACGCGAACATTGATGATCGTGGCGTTGTTACGGAAGACTTAAATAAGGAGAAATAATATTTTTTTACTTTAAAAGATTTAATATGAGAGGAGTTTTTTATGAAGTGGATAAAATATACCATTGATACAGTGCCGGAGGCAGAAGATATTATTAGCGGGATTTTAATGGAAAATGGTATTGATAATATTGAAATTCAGGATAATCTGCCGGTGTTTGATGAAAAGCAGGGTGGAGTTTACGAAGAACTTCAGCCGGATGTGACAGGGGATTTGGATGAATGTCATATCATTTTTTACGTAGATGAGGATTTTGATGCAACCTCTATGATAGAAAAGATTCAGCTTTCCATTGAGGATACGAAGAAGTTTATGAACATCGGTTCCGGAAAGATTTCTGTAGGGGAAACGGATGAAAAGGACTGGAGAAACAATTGGAAAAAGTTTTTCCATAGTTTTACCATTGAAGATATTTTGTTTGAGCCTACCTGGGAAGAAGATTCTCAGGCGAAAGAAGGACAGATGGTGGTAAAAATTGATCCGGGCATTGCTTTTGGAACCGGAAAGCACGAAACCACTCAGCTTTGTATCCGCCAGCTGAAAAAGTATCTTTCCGGAGGGGAAAAGGTTTTAGACCTTGGATTTGGAAGTGGTATTTTATCCATTGTTGCCTTAAAGCTTGGTGCAGGATTTGTGGCAGGTACGGACATTGATGAAGACTGTATTCCTTCTGCAAAAGAAAACTTTAAAAACAATGAGTTGGACTGGGGGCTTTCTGATTTTCACATTGGAAATCTTACAACGGATTTGGCTTTGGAAGAAAAATTGGGAGAGGAATGTTATGACATTGTCGTAGCAAATATTTTGGCAGACATTATTGTGGACATGATGCCTCATATTCCTGCTCGTATGAAAAAGGGCGGTCTTTTTATTTCATCCGGAATTATTGATTTCAAGGCAGATGAAGTAAAACTTGCGATTCGAAATGCCGGACTTGAAATTGTAGAGGAAAACCATCAGGGAGAATGGGTGAATATTACAGCGAAAAAAGCGTAATATGCCTTCTAAATTTACTATGTTTTTTAAGTAAAACTTGATAAAACGTAGGTGACAATGTAATATAAATAAGATATGCATATTCCCAATAGGGAAGATGTTTATTTTTGATGTTTGAAGATAATTACGGAGGTCTTTATGGAAGCCTATTTGGATAATTCGGCAACAACAAAGTGTAGTTCAAAAGCAGCCAAGATTATGGCGAAGGTTTTGACGGAAGACTTTGGGAATCCTTCTGCTTTACATAACAAAGGCATGGAAGGAGAAAACTATTTAAAGGATGCTAGAAGTAAAATAGCAAAGACATTAAAGGTCAATGACAAAGAAATTATATTTACTTCCGGTGGTACAGAATCCAACAATTTGGCTTTGATTGGAACTGCGATTGCAAATAAAAGAAGAGGAATGCATATTATTTCTTCTCCTATTGAACATCCATCTGTTGCAAATCCTTTGGCGGCTTTAGAGGAGTTAGGCTTTGAAATCACATATTTACCCGTTGATGATAAAGGCGTAATTGATTTGAAGGCTTTATCCGATGAGATTCGTCCGGATACGATTTTGGTTTCCGTTATGCATGTAAATAATGAAATTGGTACCATAGAGCCGATTCGTGAAGCTGCAAGTATTATCAAACAAAAGAATTCCACAACACTGTTTCATGTGGATGCCATTCAATCCTATGGAAAGGTGGAAATCCTTCCGAAAAAGATGAATATCGATTTGGTGTCTGTCAGTGGTCATAAAATTCATGGACCAAAGGGAAGTGGATTCTTATATATTTCGGAAAAAGTAAAATGCAAGCCGATTATTTTAGGTGGTGGCCAGGAATGGGGCTATCGCTCCGGTACGGAAAATGTCCCTGCAATTGCAGGACTTGGCGTAGCGGCAGAAGAGATGTTTAAGAACTTTGACAAGTATCAGAATCGTTTATACGAATTAAAGGATTACTTTGTGGATGAAGTTCAAAAGATAGATGGGGTTTCCTTAAATGGACCTTTAGATGTTCACGGCGCTCCTCATATTGTTAGTGTTTCTGTGGAAGGTGTTCGTGCAGAAGTGTTACTTCATGCTTTGGAGGAAAAATATATTTATGTTTCCGCCGGAAGCGCATGCTCTTCCAATAAGCCTGCAATCAGTAAGACTTTACAGGCCATTGGGCTTCGAAAGAACCTACTGGATTCCACCATACGTGTAAGTTTCAGTATTCATACCACAAAGGAAGAAATCGATTATGCTCTAGAACAGATGCAGGATATTATTCCGAAATTACAGAAGTACACAAGACACTAGCCTTTTGATTACATTTGGCGTGGAGTTAGAAATACTTCATCGTTCAGTGATGAATCAATGGAATTTTTGAAGAGTAAGTATAGTTAGTATCAATAAAGGAAAGAATCATGGAAAAAGCATTTTTAATAAAATACGGAGAAATTGCATTAAAGGGAAAAAACCGTCGTACCTTTGAAGAAAGCCTTGTAAAGCAGATCCAATTTGCATTAAAGGATATGGACGCTGAGTTTGAAGTGACCCGTCCTACAGGTCGAATTTTTGTAGAATCTAAGGATGAGTTTGACGTAGATGAAGCACTTGAAGCATTGCAGCATGTGTTTGGTATTGTTGCAATCTGTCCTGCTGTTTTAACAGAAGATAAGGGCTTTGACGAATTGGCAAAAGAAGTAGTTGCTTACGTGGATCACGTTTATCCTGACAAGCATTTTTCCTTTAAGGTAGACAGCCGTAGAGCAAGAAAGAACTATCCCATGAATTCCATGGAACTAAATGCTGCCATTGGAGAAAAGCTTTTGGAAGCATTTCCTGAGATGAAGGTAGATGTTCACAATCCTGAAGTAATGATTCATGTAGAGATTCGTGAGCGTATTAATTTTTACTGTAAAGAGATTCCCGGACCTGGTGGAATGCCTGTAGGTACCAATGGTTCCGCTATGCTTCTTCTATCCGGCGGAATTGATTCCCCGGTTGCAGGATATATGATTGCAAAACGAGGAGTTACTTTGGATGCAACCTATTTCCATGCACCGCCGTATACTTCAGAGCGTGCAAAACAAAAAGTAGTGGATTTGGCAAAGCAGGTTTCAAAATATGCCGGACCCATTCGTTTGCATGTAGTAAACTTTACCGATATCCAGCTTTATATTTATGAGCAGTGTCCTCATGAAGAATTGACCATTATTATGCGTCGTTACATGATGAAGATTGCTGAGCATTTTGCTTATGAAGATGGAGATTTGGGATTGATTACCGGTGAAAGTATTGGACAGGTGGCCAGCCAGACCATGCAGTCTTTGGAATGTACAAATGCAGTTTGCACCCTTCCTGTATACCGTCCTTTGATCGGCTTTGATAAGCAGGAGATTATTGAACGTTCGGAAAAAATCGGCACTTATGAGACTTCTATTTTGCCTTACGAGGATTGCTGTACCATTTTTGTGGCAAAACATCCTGTGACAAAACCCAGAAGAAGCGTTATTGAAAACTCAGAAAAAAAGCTCGCCGAAAAAATCGACGAGCTTGTAGATGTTGCTATTAATACAACAGAAACTTTAATGGTTACACCTTAAACGATGTAATCTTTTAAAGCTTCTACGATTTCAGCATCATTTTCTGCGTGAATTGTTAAGTCAATATTCTGAGATAAATCCAATGAGAAAATACCCATAATGGATTTGGCATCAATAACATAACGACCGGAAATTAAATCAAAATCACTATCGAACTGACTAATTGTATTGACGAAGGATTTTACCTTGTCGATGGAATTTAATGAAATTTTTACTGTCTTCATGTGACTTCCCTCCTAAATAGAATGTAGTTATAGTTCAATCCTAAAACATAAAAGTAAAAAAGTCAAACAAGGAGTAAAAAATGAAAAAAGCGGCCTTACATAACCTTGGCTGTAAAGTAAATGCATATGAAACTGAAGCGATGGAGCAGATGCTGATCGAAGATGGATATACCATTGTTCCTTTTACTGAAGAAGCAGATGTGTATGTGATTAACACCTGTTCTGTAACCAATATTGCAGATAAAAAATCCAGACAGATGATTCATCGGGCAAAAAGAAAAAATCCCAATGCCATTGTCATTGGAGCTGGTTGTTATATTCAAACAGCTACCATTGCCGGGGTTTCTCCTGAAGAATTGTCTTGTGATATCGTTATAGGAAACAATCAAAAACACCGTTTGATTCCGGAATTGCATCAGTTTATCCAGGATCATCGTATGGATGTGGCGCTTTTTGATATTAACGACGGAGTTTGCGATTATGAAGAGCTTACCTTGTTTTCTCCAAAGGAGCACACCAGAGCCTTTGTAAAGATTCAGGACGGCTGTAATCAGTTTTGCTCTTATTGTATTATTCCTTTTGCCAGAGGAAGAGTTCGTTCCAGAAAGCCGGAAAGCATTATGGAAGAGGTGCGCAACCTGGCAAAAAACGGATATAAAGAGATTGTTTTAACAGGAATTCATTTGACCTCTTACGGAATCCCCGGGGAAATTGAGTTAATCGATATTGTGGAAATGATTGACGAGGTAGAGGGAATTGAGAGAATCCGCCTTAGTTCTTTGGAACCTCAGGTTTGTACGGAAGAATTTTGTCAGCGCATTGCCAAAGTGAAAAAGATTTGTCCTCATTTCCATCTTTCCTTACAAAGTGGATGTGACGCTACTTTAAAGCGTATGAATCGTAAGTACAGTGCTTTAGCGTATAAAGAAGGTTGCCAGCGACTTCGCAAGGTATTCGATCATCCTGCGATTACCACGGATGTGATTGTTGGCTTTCCCCAGGAATCAGAAGAAGAGTTTGCTTTGTGTAAATCCTTCTTGGAGGACATTCGTTTCTATGAGATGCATGTGTTTAAGTATTCTCGCCGACATGGAACCAAGGCAGCAACCATGGAAGGACAGATTCCCGAAAGCCAAAAGACGAAGCGTAGCGAAGAATTAATTGCATTGGGAAAGGAAATGTCCCGAGAATATAGGGAGTATTTCCTTGGAAAACAGGTTTCGGTATTGGTGGAAGAGCAAATGGAAATTGACGGAGTTACCTACTGGACCGGTTTTACAAAAGAGTATATTCGAGTTGCTATTTCATCCGAAAAAAATCTGGCCAATCAGATTGTAGTAGGTGAATTAAAAGAGTTCATCTCCGATGAAGTGATAGGAATGGATTCTTTACAATTATCTTAATTTCCTATAAAATGGAAATAAGTATAATTTGTAATTTATACAAGATAGGACGGATATTATGACTGATTTAAATAACACACAATACTTTAAAGTTGAAAAAGAAAATACGGTTTCAGTGAAGGATATTTTAGCCGTGGTATACAAGGCTCTTTCTGAAAAAGGATATAATCCGGTGAACCAGATTGTAGGTTATGTAATGTCCGGTGATCCTACCTTTATTACCAGTCACAACAATGCCAGAAGTTTAATCATGAAGGTAGAACGTGACGAGTTGGTAGAAGAGCTTTTGAAAGAATACATCAAGTCTGAAGGATGGAAGTAGTTTTTCATGAGTGAAGGCAGAATTTTAGGATTGGATTTCGGCTCAAAGACAGTAGGGGTTGCTGTTTCGGACCCCTTGTTTCTTACTGCTCAGGGCGTTGAAATCATTCGTAGAGAAAAAGAATCAAAGCTTCGAAAAACGTTCGCTCGTATCAAAGAACTTATTGACCAGTATGAGGTCGCGTCTATTGTCTTAGGTTATCCCAAGAATTTAAACGGAACAGAAGGAGATCGTTGTGAGAAAACCAACGCCTTCAAGGAAGAATTGGAACAAAAGTTTTCCGTTCCCGTTATACTTTGGGACGAACGCTTGACAACAGTTTCAGCGGACAATATCATGATGGAATCCGGTATTCGAAGAGAAAATCGAAAAGAATACGTTGATGAAATCGCAGCAATGCTTATTTTACAGGGATATTTGGATTCGAAGCGCAGCTAATATAAAGAGATTAGAAAAGGATAGTTATATGGAAAAGATTATACTTGATTCAGAAGAGGGAGAAGAGATTTCCTTTTTTGTAATAGATGAAACAAAATTAAATGGTGTTCAGTATCTTTTAGTTTCAGAGCAAGATCCTGATAATTCGGAAGATGAAGAAGGCGATGCCACTATTATGAAATGCGTTACAGAGGAAGGTGACGATTGTGTATACGAATTTGTTACCGATGACGCAGAGTGGGATGCTGTCATTTCCGTGTTCTCTGAATTGCTTGATGAAGTAGATATTGAAGAATAAAGAACGGACGATTATTGTCAAAAGGAGGACATTTTGAGTAAAACAAAAAATAGCAAATTGCGTATCATTCCGTTAGGAGGTTTGGAACAAATCGGAATGAATATTACTGCCTTCGAGTATGAAGACAGTATTATTGTCGTGGATTGCGGTCTGGCATTTCCTACGGATGATATGTTGGGAATTGATTTGGTAATCCCTGATGTATCTTATTTGATTGAACATGAAGAAAAGGTAAAGGGATTGTTTATTACCCATGGCCACGAGGATCATATTGGTGCGATTCCTTACGTATTAAAGCAGATTAACATGCCTATTTATGCTACCAAGCTTACAATGGGTATTATTGAGCACAAGTTGCAGGAGCATAATCTTTCTTCCCAGGTTCGAAGAAAGGTTGTGAAATACGGTCAGTCCATTAATTTGGGACCCTTCCGTGTTGAGTTTGTAAAGACAAATCACTCCATTCAGGATGCAGCTGCATTTGCCATTTATACACCGGCAGGTGTTGTGTTCCATACAGGAGACTTTAAGGTGGATTATACACCGGTATTTGGAGATGCCATTGACTTACAGCGTATCGCTGAAATCGGTAAAAAGGGTGTCTTGGCTGTTATGTGTGATTCTACCAATGCAGAGCGTTCCGGTTTTACCCAGTCAGAGCGTACGGTAGGGCGACAGTTCGATAATATTTTTGCTGAAAATACCAGCACACGAATTATTATTGCTACCTTTGCTTCCAATGTGGACCGCGTACAGCAGATTATAAACTCTGCTTATAAGTTTGGTAGAAAAGTAGTGGTGGAAGGCCGAAGTATGGTAAATATTATTTCCACAGCTTCCGAGCTTGGTTATTTAAATATTCCTGAAAATACTTTGATTTCCATTGATGAATTAAAGAATTATCCCGACGAAAAGACGGTTTTGATTACTACAGGTTCTCAGGGAGAATCTATGGCAGCTCTTTCAAGAATGGCCAATGGTATGCATCGAAAGGTGTCCATTAAGCCCAACGATACCATTATTTTTTCATCTCATCCCATTCCGGGAAATGAGAAAGCGGTATCTAACATTATGAATGAGTTATACCGTAAAGGTGCCAATGTTATCTTCCAGGATGTTCACGTTTCCGGACATGCCTGTGCAGAAGAAATTAAATTGATTTACACCTTGCTTCATCCGAAGTACTGTATTCCTGTTCATGGTGAATACAAGCATTTAAAAGCTCAGGAAGCCATTGTAAAAGAATTGGGATACACTTCCGATGATATTTTCATTGTTTCCTCCGGTGATGTTTTGGAACTGGATAATGAATCTGCAAAGGTAGTTAGCCACGTACATACAGGGGCAATCATGGTAGATGGTCTTGGTGTAGGTGATGTAGGAAACATCGTTTTAAGAGACCGTCAGCATTTGGCAGAAGATGGTATTATTATCGTTGTTATGACCTTGCAGGCCGGTACAGGACTTGTTTTAGCCGGTCCGGATATTGTCAGCCGTGGTTTTGTTTATGTTCGCGGCTCTGAGGATCTGATGGATTCCGCTAGAGCGGTTTTGAATGATACCATGGAAGATTTAATGTCAGAAGGCGTTACTGATTGGGGAAAAATCAAGTCTGAGGTGAAGTCTTCCCTTTCTGATTTCGTATGGAAAGAAACACAGAGACGACCTATGATTATGCCGATTTTGATGGAAGTATAATAAAAACACTCCTTCGTTGAAGAAGGAGTGTTTTTTTGCTTATTTTTAAGAATGCTGTTTAATATATTCTTTGTACCAAAGAGCAGAGTCTTTTAAGGTACGTTCCTGGGTTTCGAAATCCACATAGGTAATTCCGAAGCGGTCACGATATCCGCAGTGCCATTCGAAGTTATCCAAAAGAGACCATTGGAAATAACCTCTTAAATCGATTTTATCTGTTACCTTTTCCATTTCAGTAAGATAACGCTCCAAGAAATTGATGCGGCCACCATCGTGAATCTTTCCGTCGAAGGATTTGAAATCCGGAGAAGCACATCCGTTTTCTGTGATATAGATGGGCTTTTTATAACGTTCATATAGGAAATAAGGTCCCCAATATAAGGATTTTGGAGTGATGGGCCAGTTGTTTGCCGTATAAGGGAAGCCGGCATCACGTTTTATATACTCCGGTTTGTGATCCTCTCCACAACGTATTTCAATTCCGTTATAAATGTTTTGTCCATAGATATCCGTAGGTTCAGATATGAGCTTCATATCCTCCTGGGAATAGTGGGGCATCACACTTTCAAATCTTTCTAAAAACTCATCAGGAAAAGCTCCTAATATTACCGGATCCGACCAAGCGGTAACGTTCCATGCCCAACGATATCGATCTTCGGGAATGGAAAAAATCGCCTGTCTGGCTGCTTCAATGTCTTCCTGGGATTCCGTTTTTGGATAGCACATGGAAGAAGTGGGAGCAATACCGATTTTTATGGGCTGATGAGCTTTCTCACGCAGTTTTTGGACTGCACGACCATGGGCTTTTAACACATTTTGATGCATAATCAGCTGGTCTGTTAAGGTACATTTTAAACCGGGAGCATGTTCTCCTGTAATGTAACCTAAACCAATGAAAACCTGAGGCTCGTTGATAGTGAAAAAGTTTGTAACTCTGTCACTGAATCTTTCTGATACGAGAGCCGCATATTCTCCGAACCACTCTATAATATTAGGATTTAGCCAACCTCCCTGTTTATGAAGTTCGTAGGGGAGTTCCCAATGGTATAAGGTAATATAGGGAGTGATATTGTGGGCTAAAAGACAATCAATTAGTTCGTTGTAGAAGGCAATGCCTTTTTCATTGATTCGACCTGTGCCCTCCGGTAAAACCCTAGCCCAGTTAATGGAAAAACGATATGCTTTCAAGCCTAAAGAAGCCATGAGTTCCACATCTTTTTTAAAAAGATGATAGTGGTCGCAGGCAATATCGCCGGTGTGACCTTCGAAAACCCGACCTTTATCCTGACAAAAAACGTCCCAAATATTTAACCCTTTTCCATCTTCGTTGTACGCTCCTTCAATCTGATAGGAAGAAGTCGCACATCCCCAAGCAAAATCTTTTTGATATGACATAATATTTCCTTTCAAAAATGCCCGGCATGATGCCGGGCATTTAGTTTATCCCATAATGACAGAAACATTTACTTCTGTATCATTTGTCGGAGGAGTAATTACATTTCCTTCGATGGGAGATCCGTTTACAGTAACGGATTTAACACCTTTTTCTACACCGGCGGTGTTGTCTACGGTGATGTGGTAGGTGACACCTCTAAATGTTCGATCAATGGTATAACCTTTGTTATCAGATGGAATACAAGGATCCACTTTTAAACCATCCAAGGTAGGTTGAATACCAAGGATGTATTGACTCATTGCGGTAAATGTCCAAGCAGCTGTACCGGTTAACCAGGAGTTTTTGCCTTCGCCAAAGGTGGGGGCATCTGTACCGGCTACCATCTGGCAGTACACATAAGGCTCTGTACGATGTATATCTGAAATTTCCTCTAAGTAAATAGGGCAGGTCTGTTATACACACCCTGTTTACATCTATGTGGATAATAAGGACGACAGATTTTCGGGATTCGTTGTTCGATGTATTGAAAAATGTGTTATCTTTGCGCCTTGAAAAATC
>JAEEGL012866671.1_pt1 | contig 14334 bp, 13 predicted proteins | sample 9134231 | NCBI WGS metagenome assembly JAEEGL01 (sample SAMN16246548, study PRJNA631951) | gut metagenome | biome: gut microbiome; feature: rumen; material: fiber-attached | host: Bos | place: Iran: Karaj | collected 2018-10
ACGCTCCCTTCTTCGATCGCCGCCTTCGTAGCGTTGAGCGCATCTTCGATTCTCAGTTTCTTTTCCTTGAGTTCCGTCTCGGTCGTCGCACCGACTTTGATGACGGCGACGCCGTTGGTCAGTTTGGCGAGACGCTCCTTCAGCTTCTTCTTGTCATATTCGGAAGTGCTTCTTTCGATCAGGTTCTGGATTTCGGCAACTCTCTCCTTGAATGCCTTCTTGGAGCCCGTGCCGTCGATGATCGTCGTATGTTCCTTTTCAACGACGACTTTCTTTGCTGAACCGAGATCCTTCAGCGTCAGATCCTTTAAAGGCATACCCAGATCCTTGGATACGAAGGTCGCACCGGTCAGGATGGCAATATCCTGGAGATTGTTCTTCTGGTTGTCGCCGAAGCCCGGAGCCTTTGTTGCGACGACATTGAAGGTACCTCTGAGCTTGTTGACGATCAGGGTGGAGACGACTTCGTTTTCAAGGTCATCCGCGATGATCAGAAGCGGCTTGTTGGACTGAACGATCTGTTCAAGAACCGGCAGAACTTCCTGAATCGTGGAGATCTTCTGGTCGGTGACCAGGATTGCCGGATTCTCCATGACCACCTGCATCTTTTCCCTGTCGGTGACCATGTAGGGTGAAATGTAGCCCTTGTCATATCTCAAGCCTTCGGTGACTTCCAGCGATGTATCGAAGCCCTTTGATTCGTCGACGTTGATGACGCCGTTCTTGCCGACCTTGTCCATCGCTTCCGATACGATCCTGCCGATCTCTTCCGAACCGGAAGAAATGGCCGCAACATTGGCGATCTCGGCTGAAGAGTCGATCTTTCTGGCGTTGTTCAGAAGCTTCTCGGAAACCTTCTTTGAAGCCAGTTCAATGCCTTCTCTCAATAATACCGGATTGGCGCCCTTTTCAACGGCATCCAGTCCGGAATGGATCATGGACTGTGCGAGCAGCGTAGCGGTCGTCGTACCGTCACCGGCGGAATCGTTGGTGTGGTTGGCGACTTCGCAGATCATCTTGGCGCCCATGTTTTCAAACGTGTCTTCCAGTTCGATCTCCTTGGCGATCGTAACACCGTCGTTGACGATCATCGGTGAACCGTATCCCTTGTCCAGAATGACATTTCTGCCCTTGGGTCCCAGCGTGATCTTGACTGCATCAGCCAGTGTATCGACGCCCTTTAATACGGATTCCCTGGCGTCCTTGGAATATTTAACAATCTTAGCCATATTTTGCCTCCTAATCTACAATAGCCAGAATATCTTCGGCCTTGATCAGAATGTACTCCTTCTCTCCGTCTTTGACTTCGGTTCCGGAATACTTCTTGTACATCACTTTGTCGCCTTTCTTTAAAGGCATTTCATAGACTTTATCATCTATTTTAATCTCTTTGCATCCACTGACAGCTGCCACGACGGCATACTCCTCATTCTTTTCTTTCTGTGAAATGATAATGCCGCTCTGCGTCTCATTGGAAGCTTCAACTTTCTTAAGCAGAACGTTATTATATAAAGGTTTAATCATATTTTCATCCTCCTCACTACTTTATTATAATCATTTATAGCACTCAGTCAATAAGAGTGCTAACATTTGGCAAACTATTATCACTCAGAAAAAAGGCGGGTGTCCGCCTTAATTGCTTCCCAGTATCTTTACCAGCATGATGCCGGTATAGGTGTACGCCTCGATTGGATAATCCTTCATGTCAATACTGTTGGAGTCGACCAGGATGTGTCCGTTTACAACCTTGGAGACGATGACCGTATGCGCCGGTCCTTCGTTGCCCACCAGGATGATGTCACCCGGCTGCGCGTAATAGAGATTGGCGTTGACGTCCGCCACCAGTCCCTTGTCTTCGTTCCACTTGGCGTAATTGTAGAAGTAGCCGACGTTGACCCAGGAGCGCGTGCGGCCATAGGCCGTCTCCTCCTCGTTGATCTCCGGCTCATAATCCGGATCTTCCACGTAGCACTTCCACTGTTCTTCGCCATAGTAGTCCATCTCGATGCCGCCTTCCAGCAGGCATTGCGACGCGTAGTTCTGACAGTTGCCGCCTTCATCCGTAAAGTTGTACCAGAGCGGATTGCGCTCGTGGCAATACTGCTCGGCGTAAGCGACGGCTTTCTCCCTGTTGTACGTCTTCTTACAGGTCTTGTCACTCTGATATGGCTTTTCGGCAGCCTTGGCCTTCAGGACTTCACTGTTGTACGCCATCATATCCTTCAGCTCTCTGCTGAAATAATCATAAGTATCATCGATCGCTTCGATCGTATCGCCCGCATCGTAGAAAGTCATGTAGTAACCCTGAACCTTTTCCAGATCCCTGATTTTGTATGTTCCATCATTCTTTACGATGACGAAGCGGGCCTCCACATCGTAGGTCTTCGATTCGATGCCTTCCAGAAAGGAGAAGTTCATCGAGTCGTCTTCCAGCAGTTCGACCGTATACTTTTCGCCGTCATTGTCATAGGACGTCACTTCCAAATCGTAATGCGCCTTTTTGATCGTGAAATCAAAATCATGCGCCTTGTGCGCCTCGACCAGCAGCGTTATTGCCCGATCGGAAATCCCGGCCATTCTTTCATTGTCGAAAAGATCAGACAGATCTTCCGTCTCGAGTGTTGAAAGTGCCCGGTAATAGGCGTCCATGTATCTGACGATGACATCCATCACTTCATTCGGAACTCCATAATCATCTCTGATCTGACCTTTGAAGGTCTCTGGAACGGTTACGGTTTCCGTTTCGCTTTCCCGCTGTGAAGAAGGATCGGCTTCCTTTTCCCTGCCGTCATCTTTGAGCAGCGCTCCCAGCAGAGTCAGTCCCAGCATGGTCGAAAGAATGAGAATCATCAGGATTCGGCTCTTTATTTTCATAGATTTATTATAACGCAGAAAGCCCGGATAAAAAGAAAGACGGAAGCTCCGTCTTTCCCGTATTTTTTTTCTGTTTCTCTTTATCTATCTGATCAGCGTCTTTTTCATATTTGCGAAGATCTGTTTTCTGATCCTTGCGTAATCGGCAACCTCTTCAATACTGAGTCCGTCATACAGCAGGGCACGATAGTCCTCTTCCGCCTTGTCAAACTGCTGATCCAGCAATGATGGAATGTATTCATAGTAGACCTTGTCGTCTTCAAAGAGTCTGACATCGGATATCCTGATATATGACGCTGCGGTCAGCTTGGCCAGACTCAGTGCACAGGCGGCGGGAGTGATCGTACAGGCGTTGGCAATCTCCTCCGTAGAGGCCTGTTCTTTCCTTCTGCAGAGATAGTAGAGGATCCTGGTCTCGGCAAGTTCAAGCCTGTTTTGCTGGGCAACCACGCTCAGAAAGCGGTCGAAGACGACGATGCTCAGGCGGTCGATCTGCAGATCGGATGCGATGTTTCCTTCCAGAAAGAATCTGACGCCGCTCTCTTCGCCGAGTTTCTTTGCATCATCGAAGACCGGCAGAGCCAGAGCATCCGTGCTAATCGCGACGAGATATCCGTAGATGATCGGCTTCTTCGCCTCATATTCATCCTCATCGAGGATCTGCTTATAGAAATCGTTGTAGTAATGAATGACGCTCGTCTTCATTCTGACCGTGCTCTGCACGTTCATGTTGCTGGCGACGAGGGAGCCTTCCGTCTTCACGTAATAGTAGACGGGAGACTTCAGGATCGAGACCAGATCGACGTGCAGAAGATACTGCAGGTTGAAGATGGCGTCCTCGCTGTAGCTGATGTTTTCATCCATGATCAGATGATAGTCGTCGATCAGCTTCTTCCTGTACAGCTTGTTCCATAATGCACCGAAATAGAAGTCGGCCGGCGACAGCAGCATCTTTTCCGCATATTCATTTCTGCCAAGGATGCCGCCTTTGCGGATGGACCCCTTCCGGGAAACCTTGTCGTCGATGACCCGATAGAAATCGGCGACGACCAGATCGCTGCCGTCTTCCTCCATGGCTCTGACCATCATCTTCACCGAATCAAAGGGAAGGAAATCGTCAACATCGACAAAGCGAACATATTCGCCCTTTGCCAGAGAAAGCGCAATGTTGCGGGTCGCGGAGACGCCGCTGTTGCCCTTGTGAACGGGAACGATCCTCTCATCTTTTCCGGCATATTCGCTGATGATCTGATAAGAACCATCCTTGCTTCCATCATCGACAAGAATGATCTCGATATCCTTGTAATCCTGATTCAACAGAGAATCCACGCATCTCTTCAATGACTTTTCACCGTTGTATACCGGTACGATGATGCTCACTTTACTCATTCGAATCCTCCTTAAACAGAACATATTTTTCTAACGGAAACAAAACGGCCAGCTGCACGAGTCCGGCCGCTGAAGCGGCGATCGTCCTGGCAAACACTGCCAGCTTCCCCTGTGCAAGCGCTGCGACGATCCTTCCCTGCAGCCAGGTCGAGAAAAAGATCAGCGCGATCAGGACGGCGAGATAGATGAAGATGCTGCTTCGTGAACTCTTTGCCCTGAACGTCGCCTTGCGGTTGACATAGTAGCCGTAGATATTGGCGATCAGATTCGACAGGAAAAACGGCAGAACATAGCCCCAGGTGACGATGCCGTCGACCACATAGGGGCTTTCTGCTTCAAACAGAACATTCGCATCGAAAATCGAACGCAGAAAAACAGGCAGCTTCACTTTCAGCGAATCAAAGAAAAACGGCAGTATGTTTGCCAAAAGCAGCTGAAGGATCGATACGGTCATAGAGACAATGTTGAATTTGATAAACTGCCACAGGGCATGATCGCCATGTTCCCTTTCCAGTTTCTGAAGATATTCTTTCAGTTTCATTTCTCCTCGCTTGAAAGAAGCTCATCAATGGTCGCCTTAAGCTTTTCCGCATCGTTATCAAAGACGATGCCTCTCATGCCGAGCTTCTCTGCCGCTTCGACGTTAGCTTTTCTGTCATCGATGAAGACGCACTCCTTTGCCTTCAGATCATAGCGGTCCAGCAGGATCCGATAGAACTTCTCGTCAGGCTTCATGGCGTGTTCAAACGCCGAGACCACGACGCCGTCAAATGCAGCAGAAGACGCGACGTTGGGCCAGTATTGTTTCTGCATGACACTGGCATTGGACAGAAGATAGATGCCGTATCCTCTCTGTTTCAGATCGAACACCAGTTCGTTCATTCCCTCGATCGTCTCGATCGGATCGCACCATCCGGCGATCAGCGCCGGCAGATACTCCTGCAGACGTTCGGGAAACAGCGGTTTTACGATTTCGCACATCTGCTTCTCATCGAGCAGCCCCATATCCATCTGTATCCAGAGATCGGATCCGTAGACCTTCTCCCTGATCATCTTTCTGTCTTCTTCGTCATCGATATGAAGTCTGTCCATAAACGTCTCCGGATCGAAGCGGATGATGACCTTTCCCATATCAAAGACGAAGTTTCTAATCGTTTTATTCATCTTTAAAATGGTATCACGAATACAAAAAAAGGCAAACGGATATGCCGTCTGCCTTTGACTTGCATGATTAAGTAACGATTAACCTAATTCAGCGAAGTACTTGATTGTACGAACCATCTGGCTCGTGTAGGAGTTCTCGTTGTCGTACCATGCAACGACCTGTACCAGGTATGAGCCATCGCCCATGCCGGCAACCATGGTCTGGTTTGCATCGAACAGAGAACCAAACTTCATACCGATGATGTCGGATGAAACGAGCTTTTCAGTCGTGTAGCCATAAGATTCATTCGCATGAGCCTTCATAGCTTCGTTGATGCCTTCAACAGTGACGTTTTCGCCCTTGACAACAGCGTGAAGGATCGTGGTGGAACCTGTAACTGTCGGAACTCTCTGAGCTGCGCCGATGAGCTTGCCGTTGAGTTCAGGAATGACGAGGCCGATAGCCTTTGCAGCACCGGTGGAGTTCGGAACGATGTTCGCAGCACCAGCTCTTGCTCTCTGCAGGTCACCTTTTCTGTGCGGTCCGTCGAGAATCATCTGGTCGCCAGTATATGCATGGACAGTTGTCATGATACCGGACTGGATCGGAGCGTAATCGTTCAGAGCCTGAGTCATCGGTGCCAAGCAGTTGGTCGTGCAGGATGCAGCGGAGATGATCTTGTCTTCTTTTGTCAGTGTCTTGTGGTTGACGTTGTAAACAATGGTCGGAAGGTCGTTTCCAGCCGGAGCGGAAATGACAACTTTCTTTGCACCGGCATCAATGTGAGCCTGTGCTTTTGCCTTTGAAGTATAGAAGCCAGTGCACTCTAATACGACATCGACATCTAATTCACCCCAAGGTAAATTTGCAGCATTCGGCATTGCATAGATCGTGATTTCCTTGCCATCGACAGTGATGGAACCAGGAACCTTTACAGTCTTGCCATCTTCTTCGTATTCAGGTTCTTTTGAAGAAACTGTGTGAAGATTCTCGCCAAACTTACCGCAGTAGCCGCCCTGAGCAGAGTCATACTTTAATAAATTTGCCAACATCTTCGGGCTCGTCAGGTCATTGATCGCAACGACTTCGTAGCCTTCGGCACCGAACATCTGACGGAAAGCTAATCTACCGATACGTCCGAAGCCATTAATCGCAACTTTTACTGCCATAATATTTTTTTCCTCCTATTTATGACTACATATATATTATAAGGTTTTTCCCTTAAATTTGCATATGATTTACCAAAAATCAGCTCAAAAAAGAGGGCTGAAAAAGCCCTCTTCTGTTATGTTTTCTATTTGACTTCCACAACCGTGATGTGCGGGTTCGGACCGTTGTACCAGTACAGGTAACCGACCATATCGACGGTGTCGCCGATGTTGAGCGCTTCGACTGTGTCATAGACAAGCGAATCGTCATAGCACAGATAGGATTCGACCGTAAAAGTGTAGGTCGTGCCATTGCTGGAGACGTTGAAATACAGGTCGGAACCGGGTTCGCCCGATCCGTCCCAGTTGTAAAGGAACGCAACGTCATTGCCTTCGGCATCCTGAGAAGCTTCGACGACCATGCCCGAGAAACGGACGACCTTGTTCATCTTGTCAGCCAGTTCATCTTTTCCTAAGAGTGCCGTCACATCTTCGGCATCAGCATACCAGCTCTCGGAATCCAGAACAGTGACTGTCGCATCAGAGATCTCGACTTCGCCTGCCCACTCGGACTTGACGCCCTTGACCTGGACCTTGGCACCGGTGCCGGTACCGACCCAGCCAGCAGAGTAATCCGTGCTCAGAACGCACTTTGCGAAATCATCTTCCGAAAGGTTGACGTCCTCGCCTTTGCCGTCGCAGTATACGAAATATGCGCCGTCCGGATCTTCAAGATAGAGCTTGGCACCGTTCCAGTAGGACTGTGCGCCCTGTACAAAGCCTTCGATCATTACTTCATCGCCGATCGCCGCAGCGGCATATTCGGCATAGGTCATGACACCTTCGGACTTGGCACTCGGGTCGAATTCCGCGACAGGCTCCGGTTCCGGTCCAGGTGCAGGTGCAGGTTCTTCCTTCTTTGCACATGCAGCCAGAGAAAGGACCATCAGTGCTGCGAATAAAACAGTAAGTAATTTTTTCATTTTTTATCCTCCTTGTCTTTTATTAAGGACAATATAATAATAGCACATTTGAACAGATGCGATCTTCTATGAATTCTCCCGCTTTCTGCTGATGAGCGTATATGCGCCGATGCATACCCAGGCGAAGGCGATCGTCGACAGAAGAATGACGGACTCTTTCGGAAGCGGACCCAGATCCTTGTCCGTCGAGACCTTTGCCGACTGGTCGAGGTGATAGAGAGAGGTCACCTTGTCATAGAGCTTACCGATGTACTCATCGTCGATCGTCTCCCTGCGCCTCGCCGATTTGCAGGTATTCTCGATGAGGGAACCCGCCGCGTCGCGAAGTGAAGCGGAACCGTTGAAAACGGCTGTGACGAAGCTGTCGGAAACATGATCGATCAGAAGCTTTGACGCGTCGATCTTGATACTGTAATGTTCCTTCTCGTCGCTTCCCGCCAGCGAGAGATATTCAAGATACTGCTCGTCCTTCTGTGCCTTGTAGGTGACGGGAACATAGCCTTCGGTCTTGCCATAGCCGATCTGTACGTCGTTGCTGATGAGATACTGGGCGAAGAGCCAGGAGGCGAGGACTTCCTGCGGATCCGTCTTGTTGAAGATGCACAGGGACGGACCCTGCGAGATCATCTTCATGTTGTTTCTGTCAAACTGCGGTATGGGCAGGACAACCGTCTCAAAGTCGACGAGCTGATCCTTTGGGATATCCAGCAAAGGTGCCTTGGAACCCATCCAAGTCGCTCCGGCGGTCGAATCGATCGCAAAGATGCACTGTCCGGCGTTCAGGAAATTGGCCGGATAGGAAGAGATCTTGAAGGTCGAGAAGGCTTCGCTTGACGCATGTCCGGCGATCTCGTAGAGCAGATCCCTTGTCGTATTGTTGAAGATCAGGATGTTGCCGTCTTCGTCGGAATACGGCGCATCCAGCTGTTTCAGCATCGAGATCATCATGTTGTCCGTCGATTTGTAGATGAACGGGATCATGATCTTCTGACCGTTGACCAGATAGTTCCCCTCTTCATCCTTTGCCAGCGCCGCTTCCGAGATCTCCCAGATCTCATCCCAGGTGAAGACCTCAGGGATCTCATAGCCCAGCTTCTCGACATAGGTCTTGTTGACATAGAGGGCTTCCGTCGAACGCATGAACGGGAGTGCATAATAATGTCCGTTGATCACGCACTCGTCCAGGAATTCGGAAACGACTTCCTCCTTTTTCGGTGCATCGAACTTCACTGCACTTCCGCCAAGCCCGTAGTCTTCATCATCCATCAGTTCATCCAGCGAGACGACCGTGTTGTTTCCGGTCATGTAGGTCGCGATGTGGTCGGGATATGTGATGCAGACATTGGGCGTCGTACCGGTCGATATGTTGGTGATGACGTCGTTATAGATCCGTGAATAGTCCGTATAGAGCTTCAGATTCACGGTGATGTTGGGATAGATCTCTTCAAAGTCGCTGATCGCCTTCTTGTAGACGTTGACCTGATTGATGTTGGTATCGTTCTTTGCCCAGAATGTGATCTCGTAGTTCTTCGTCTCATCGAAGGTTTCGGGTATTTCAAAGACGGTGCTGCTTTTTGAACCGTGGCAGCCGCTCAGAACGAGGCAAAGAAAGACGCAAAGCAGTAAAAGACACTTTCTCATCCTTTGGTACCTCCTCTGGATACGCCCTCCATGATCTTCTTGTGGAAAATGAGGAAGATGATGATCAGCGGTATCGAGATGACGACGACAGCCGCCATCATGGCCGGGATGTTTTCACGTCCGAAGCCCGATTCCCGGATCGTCTGGATGCCGTTAGAGACCAGGAAGTAGTTCTCGTCATCCGTGATCAGACGCGGCCAGACATAGGCGTTCCAGCATTCGATGACCTTCAGGATCAGCACGGTGACGATCGTCGGCCGGCAGATCGGGATCATGACCTTCCAGAGATACTTGAAGTCGCTCGTTCCGTCGACCTTGGCAGCCTTGTAGAGCTCCTCCGGTATCTGTTCGAAGTTCTCCTTGAGCAGATAGATGTAGAAGATGCTGGTGACGCTTGGCAGGATGAGTCCGGCAAAGGAGTTCCTCAGTCCCGCGTTGGTGATCGTCACGAAGTTGGTTATGATCACGAGTTCGTTGGGGATCATCATCAGCGACAGGAACAGCGTAAACACGAAGTTCTTGCCGGCGAACTCAAGCCTTGAAAAGGCAAAGGCTGAAAGCACGACGACGATCATCATCAGTGCTGTCGTTATGACGGTGAAGATGATCGTGTTCACGAAATAGCGCGCCAAAGGAACGGCTGTGAAAGCCTGAACGTAGTTTTCAAGGGTCGGCGACAGCGTGAAGAACTTCGGAATGTACTCGGCGTTGTAGGCTGCGTAGGATTTGACCGACGTCAGCAACATCCAGTAGAACGGGAAAAGGACGATGATCGCCCAGAAAATCAGCAGCGCAAAGACCACCAGTGTCCAGATGGCGTTTCTCGTCTTGCTTTTCCTCTCCAGTTTTCTGATATCTTCTATCGTTTCCATATTATTGGTAGTGTACATTCTTCTTCGAGACCAGCAGGTTGATCATGGTGATCGTCATGACGATCATGAACAGGATCAGCGCGGCAGCCGAGGCAAATGAAGGATAGCCGCCCGAATTGCCGTACAGCATATCATAGACGTATCCGACGATCGTATTCATGCCTGCCGAATTGAGGTCGATTCCAAACAGCGCAACGACATCCGAGTATGCCTTGAAGGCGCCGATGAAACCGGTGATGACCAGATAGAACAGCGAGGGCGAGATCATCGGCAGCGTGATCTTGTAGAAGATCCGCCATTTTGATGTTCCGTCAACTCTGGCGACATTGTAGTAGTCCTTGTTGACCGAAGCCAGAGCACTCGTCAGGATCAGGATCTTGAACGGCAGGACAATCCATATCGTGTAGAAGCACAATACGAACATCTTCGCCCAGTACGGACCTTCAATGAAGTCGACGGATGAAAGACCGAAGCTGTTTAACAAGAGGTTGATCAGCCCTTCCGAATAGGCCGTCTTCTTGAACAGGATCATGAAGACCAGACCGACCGCCAGCGTATTGGTCACATACGGCAGGAAGTAGATCGTCTGAAAGAGATCCTTCAGTCTGCTGATCGAATTGAGCGCCAGCGATATCAGCAGGGCGATCAGCGTCGAAAGCGGAACCGTTATGATGACCAGGATGAAGGTATTCTTCAAAGCCTGCAGAAAAAACGGATCGTGCAGGACGTAGGAATAGTTGTATAGACCGACTCCGGAATACTGCTGCGATGCGAAGTTGTAGCCCTCCTCAAATGAGTAGACCAGGACGTCGACCAGCGGATAGATCATGAAAACGCCGATGAAGGCGATCGCCGGCAGCAGATAGAGCCATCCTTTGAGATTGTTGTTTCTGTTCATCGGATCACGCTTTCATCTTCCTTTGAGAATGCATGAACTTTGTATGGTTTGAGACGGAACCGGATGATTCCGTTATCGTTGTTGAGTTTTTCATCGGCTGCGACGATCGCACGGATATCGGGATCAGAGATGCAGCGCTCGTTATGACAGACGACGCTGGTATCTCTGCCCGTGGTCTCGACTCTGTCGAAGACGCAGCGGAAAGGACCGTTTTCATCAGGAATGAAAGCCTCCGGACGGATGCCGACATAGACATCCTGATCTTCAGCGTCTCTTTCGCCGATGCAGTCTTCGCCGATATATAGTTTATGATCTTTGATCGTTCCGTCAAAGACGTTGATCGCCGGGTTGCCGAGGAACTTCGCCACAAACAGATTGACCGGATCGTCATAGACTTCCTGCGGTTTTCCCATCTGCTGCAGAATGCCGGTCTTCATGACGATGATCAGATCGGAGATCGACATTGCCTCTTCCTGGTCGTGGGTGACAAAAATGGTTGTAACACCGGTCTCTTTCTGAATTCTGCGGATCTGTTCTCTTGTCTGCAGCCTTAAACGCGCATCGAGGTTCGACAGCGGTTCATCCAGAAGAAGGACACCCGGCGTCTTGACCAGTGCACGGGCGATGGCCACGCGCTGCTGCTGGCCGCCCGACATCTCGCTGGGTTTTCTTCCCATCAGCGTTTCGATCTGAACCAGCCTGGCTACTTCCAAAGCCTTCGCCTCCATCGTCTCCTTGCTCAGCTTTTCGGTTCCCCTGAGGTTCTCAAGCGGGAACATAATGTTCTGTTTGACAGTCAGGTGAGGATATAAGGCGTAATTCTGAAACACCATGCCGACGCCCCTGTTCTCCGGCGGAAGATCAGTGACGTCGAGGTCACCGAAATAGATTCTGCCTGAAGTCGGCGTCTCCAGTCCGCAGATCAGGTTCAAAGCCGTCGATTTGCCGCAGCCGGAGGGACCCAGAAGGCCGATCAGCTTGCCGTCCGGTATTTCGAAATTGAAGTCGTTGACGGCGGTTATGATATCGTTCTTATTGGATCGGGAAATAAACTTCTTTGTCAGATGTTCAAGCACGATTTTCATTGTCTTATCCTCAGTTTCCTACCTTCAATTATAAAATAAAAAAACCTGCAGATACTACAGGTTTAATTGTCTCTGACATCAAAGTAGAACTTTGAATACTCGCCCGGAACCGACTCAACGCCGCACTCCATGCCATGAGCGTCCAGCAGCTGTTTCGCAAGAGAAAGACCGATACCCGAACCGATGTGATGGCGCTTATGTTCCTTGTCCACCTTGTAATAGCGATCCCAGACGTTGCCGATATCCTCCTTGGCGATGCCGTCGCCGTTGTCATAGACGTAGATCCGTATCCCGTCTTCAATCTTTTCGCTTCCCAGAACGATCTTCTGTTTTTCCTTGGAATTGTAGTTCAGAGAATTGTTGATGAAGTTGTATAAGACCTGTCTGATCCGCTTGACGTCCGCGTCGATCTCTCCTTCAGCCTGACAATCCAGAGAGAAGTCGATGCCCTGCGTCTCGCAATACTTGTCATACTGATGGTAGACGCTCTCCAGAAGCTCTTTCAGATCGATCTTTTCCCTGTTCAGTTCCATGGAAGTCTGGTCAGCCTTGGAAATGTCGATCAGGTCATCGACCAGCGTCGAAAGGCGCTTCGCTTCATCGATGATGACGTTGATGTTTTCCGGCGTGTTTTCTTCCGGCAGATCCCTGATCATCTCGCCATAGCCGACGATCATGGTCAGCGGCGTCCTGAGATCGTGGGATACGTTGCCAAGCAGTTCCTTCTTCGCCTTGTCGGCTTTCAGAATATCCTTGTTGGCGTTCTCCAGTGTTTCGTTGAGTTCGGAGAATTCCAGAGACTGCGTCCGCACCGAGCGGGAATCGTATTCACCCTTCGCCAGATTCTTCGATTCGCTGTTGATCTGTTTGATCGGTCCAATGATGTAGCGGGAGATGATCAGCGCCAGTACCAGCGTCATTGCGATGATGATCGCCAGGATCAGAAGATACTGCGACTTGATCGTCGAGATCGTCGTATTCAGCGGCGTGATGCCTGACGATGTCATGATCAGGATCATCTCATCCTGATAGGTGATCAGTTTGGCGAAGATAAACACATCTTCCGGCTTTTCCATAAAGTGGCGCTGATAACGGAAGTTGTCAAAAAGCTTCTCCTTGTTTTCCGTCTTGTCAACTTCGGCGGCGATCGCGTTGACCGTGCTGTTGTCGACACCCCTCAACGTGCAGGCTCCGGTATAGGAGTAGTTCATATCGTTCGATACGACGCGCACGCACACTTCGTTGGACATTGATATATGATCAATAATATCGTCAAAGTCATCTTCGCCGATCAGAAGCGCAACGTCTTGAGCAACGCTCTGCAGCGATTTTGCCTTGTTTGCCTTGTAAAAATCATCCAGAAACGTCGTCTGAACGAAATAGACCAGACCCATGATCCCGATGACGAAAGCCAGCAGAATCAGAATCAGCTGTGTTCTTAAACTATATCTCTTTTTCAAAGCGGTAACCGACGCCCCTGATCGTCGTTATGCAGTTTCCATACTCCTTCAGATCTTTTCTGAGAAGTTTCATATGTGTATCCAGCGTTCTGTCATCGGAGTCGTATTCGTAACCCCAGACCTTGGAAATAATCGCCTGTCTTGTCAGCGCATTTCCTCTGTTCTTCAGAAGATACAGCAGAAGCTCATATTCCTTGTTCGCCATATCTACTCTTTCACCGTCCACCGTGACCGTATGGGCATTCTCATCGACGATAAGCCCGTTCACGACGATTCTGCCTGTCGACTTCATTTCTCTCTTAAGAATGACCCTGATCCTCAACATGAGCTCCTTCAGGGAGAAAGGCTTCGTCACGTAGTCTTCCGCGCCGATATCAAAACCGTAGATGCGGTCATACTCCTGACCAAGAGCCGTCAGAAGGATACAAGGTACATCCTTGCGTTCCTTCATCTTCTTAAGTGCCTCATAACCGTCCATCTCCGGCATCATCACATCGAGAATGACCAGATCGAAGTCTTCCTTTTCAAAAAGCTCGAGCGCTTCTCTGCCGTTGGAAGCCAGTACGACCTCATGTCCATCGTGCACGGCGTATTTCCCGATCATTTCACGGATATTCTTTTCATCATCTGCAATTAACAGTCTTGCCATAATTCAATATTATTCCCTCAATGTGAACTTAAACTGAAATTATTTTTTCTTTACAAAATAAGACAAATCTATTATATAATAGTAACTGTCCTTGCGGATTAGCCAAGCGGTAAGGCAGTGGACTCTGAATCCACCATTTCGAAGGTTCGAATCCTTCATCCGCAGCCATTGATCTCTAAAAGCCTTTAAAT